>Ga0256914_1003018_pt1 | contig 13580 bp, 13 predicted proteins | sample HulkmetaG_FD_191571 | JGI IMG/M metagenome (GOLD analysis project Ga0256914, IMG submission 191571) | Hydrothermal chimney microbial communities from Main Endeavour vent field at the Juan de Fuca Ridge, Pacific Ocean - Hulk | ecosystem: Environmental > Aquatic > Marine > Hydrothermal vents ... | reverse complement strand
TTATCGCCGCCGTCAACGTCGTCTTCCCATGATCCACATGCCCTATCGTCCCTATGTTCACATGAGGCTTCGTCCTCTCAAACTTCTGCTTCGACATAGCTAATCCCCCTTTAAAAAATAATTAGCTTTCTTTTTATCTCCAAGTATTATCCAAACCTTTTCTATTAACCACGCTGGAGCCCACGATCGGGATTGAACCGATGACCTCTTCCTTACCAAGGAAGTGCTCCACCACTGAGCTACGTGGGCCTTACTTTCCAATCCAACATATATGGAGCGGGAAACGGGATTCGAACCCGCGACCCTCAGCTTGGAAGGCTGATGCTCTAGCCAGCTGAGCTATTCCCGCATCCTGGTGGAGAGGGGAGGATTCGAACCTCCGAAGGCTACGCCGGCAGATTTACAGTCTGCTCCCTTTGGCCACTCGGGAACCTCTCCATTCTACCCCTTCTTCTGGAGCTGGCGATGGGACTCGAACCCGCAACCTGCTGATTACAAATCAGCTGCTCTACCCATTGAGCTACGCCAGCCAGCCAATTTCTGACCCATTGAATTTCGCTATATACTCGAAAAAAAACCCCTTGTCAAGTACACCTCTGATTTTTTTTGAACAGGAAGAACCGCTACAGTTCTATGGCATAAAAAAGGAAAAAATTCAATAGAAACCTTTCCCCCTTCCACATCTAAAAAAGGGGCCTTCCTCTCCCTTTACGTAAGGTGTGAGGGGAGATCCTCCTTCCCCTCACACCCTTTACACAAACCCATCCGATCAAAGGAATAGAAATTTTCTACCCCCTATTTTGGATTTCAATCGTCATCCAACGTCGACAAGTCTCCCGTCGGCAACCCCAACTCCCAAGCCTTCAAAACGCGCCGTACAATTTTACCACTTCGGGTTTTTGGCAAAGAGGCACGGAATTCGATCTCCTTTGGTGCCGCATGGGCAGCCAATTTCGTCTTGACAAATTTCATAATGTCTTTTTCAAGATCTTCCGATGGTTGGAACCCAGGTTTCAAGGAAATGAAGGCCTTGATGATATTCCCCTTTATGGGGTCCGGCTTTCCAATCACTCCCGCTTCGGCAACGGCAGGATGCGAGACAAGCGCGCTTTCCACCTCGAAGGGACCAACACGCTCCCCTGATGTTTTGATGACATCGTCATCACGTCCTTGGAAGAAGAAATAGCCTTCTTCATCCACATAAGCCGTATCCCCCGAAATATACCACGGTTTTCGCGCAAAATACTCGTTATATTTTTTCTCGTTGTTCCAAATCCTCCGCATCATGTTGGGCCATGGTACCTTGATTGCCAGCTCACCCATCTGATTCGGAGGCAACGGATTTCCTTTCTCATCCACAATTGCCGCCTCGATTCCAGGGAAAGGCTTTCCCATGGATCCTGGCTTGATATCCATAGAGGGATAATTACTGATCATCATCATCCCTGTTTCCGTCATCCACCAACAATCATGAATATTCAATCCCAGCACGCGTTTACCCCAATACACCACCTCCGGATTCAACGGCTCCCCCACACTCAAAATCAGGCGCAGACTCCTCAAATCGTATTGTCTCGCCACATCGTCTCCCGCCGCCATGATCAGACGAAAAGCCGTCGGTGCACTGTACCAGACCGTAATCCTATACTCCTCAATCGCCTTATACCATTTATGGACGTCAAACCGCCCCCCTTTGATGAAATTATTCACGCCGCACAGCCAAGGAGCGAAAGCCCCATATACCGTCCCCGTCACCCAACCAGGATCCGCTGTCGTCCACAACGTATCCCCATCCCGGAGATCCACCGCCAAACGAGCCGTCGCGAGATGACCGATCATATCGTTATGAACATGAATCACCCCTTTTGGTTTTCCCGTCGACCCAGACGTATACATCAGGTAGAGGGGATCCTCACGATCCACCCACTCGATATCCAATTCATACGACGCCTCTGCCATCTCCCTCTCATAAGACACCTCTCCCGACCGTAACACCATATTTTGGGATCCAACCAAAATAATATGTTTCAAATGGGGCAACTCTCGTATGGGAATGCGATTCACCATCTCGGGAGTAGTCACCACGGCCACGGCTTCGCTATCTGCCAATCGATCTTTAACCGCACCTTCCATGAAAGCTTCAAAGAGGGGACCAAAAATCGCACCAATCTTCGCGCAACCGACAAACGCCACGTAGAGCTCCGGCGACCGTGGCATGAAGATGAACACCCGGTCCCCTTTCTTTATACCCAATTTCCGCAACACATTCCCGAACTTGTTGGACAAATCACGCATCTGCTGGTATGTCAATCTCTCTTTACGATGATCATCGTCAAAAATGAGGGCATAACGGGTCGCGTATCTAGGGTCTTCCGCCTTTCTATCGATTGCTTCGTAGGCGATATTGACCTTTCCCGTCGTCGACCAGCTAAACTCCTTTTCCCAATCCTCCCAACGGAACGACCGATACGTTTCCTCATAGTCCCTCATGTTGGCATTTTTGTCCTGCGCTGGAATGATTTCAAGGCTCATTCTTCAGCTCCTTTCCTTCTAGAAATTCTTTTTAGATAGGACCATGCATAGGCATCTCTATTTCACGATACTGCCGCGTTAGATCCACTGCCTCTTTTTCCGTTACCTCAAAAACAGGTATCACCTCAAATCTCACGAGGCCTTCAAACATCAGCAACAATGCCGCAATATCCCGTGCATCCTCTGCCTCGATAACCGTAATCGTCACATTTTTCCCCACAGCGGAATATCTCTTGAGCACCTCCAGCCCCCTTGGGAGACGCTGAAAAACCTCCTGAGCACGCTCCGCAACCTCACTCGCCTTGGAAAAATCATATTTACCCAACAACACAAACTTCATAACCAACCCCCTTTTTTCATCAACATCTTTTTTCACTCACCTATATCCAAGTATATTTCAAAACATCCCCCTGTCAAATCGTTTCAAACGATCTCAGGGCGGTATTTCTCTCCCATCTCCCGGGAAAAATAAGCGGATGGAATCTCCACCCGCCCTCTCAATCTTCCACGTAATCTTCAATCGTTCACGATCTGACTGTTTCCCTCATACAGCAGATTCGATAAGTCGGGTGATCTTTTGGCAGGTCGCCGCAAGCCTTTCCGCGAACTCCTCGTCATCAGGCAATATCTGAACGATGAAATCCTTCGGAAAGGGGAGATAATCCACAACCGTCTTCTCCCCCTTCCGATAGACCGTCATCTGCTTCGGCAAAAGGAGAACAACTGAGCGTTTGTTGTTCGCCTTGACCGCCTGATAAGAACGCTTAAAACTACAAATAATCACCTGATAGATCTGAAACCCTTCTTCCACATCCGCCCCATGCGCTCGGTATTCGTCACCAAGATTCAAGACATGACGGACTTGAAACCCGTACTCGGGGGCTTTTTCTTTCAGCCCCTCAATAACCTTTTCAATAGATTTCGACGTTTCAACGCTAAAAAGCATTCCTCTTTCCATCCTGTCTCCTTCCCACTCGTTTTTATGGAAGTGGAGTATAATGGACACAGGACGATAGAATCAAGGGCTTTGTGGACTTTTTTCTCTTATTTCAGTAGATAAATGGAGGTGGAATCTCAAGAACATCGCAGAATCCTGAAAGCAACCGTCGTCGTAGGGGGAAGCACCCTCGTTAGCCGCATCTTTGGTTACATCCGAGACATGGTCGTGGCCTCCTTTTTCGGCACCGGTATGGCTGCCGATGCCTTTTTCGTGGCCTTTCGCCTTCCCAACCTCCTCCGGCGTCTCATCGGAGAAGGATCCATGACCGTTTCTTTCATTCCCGTCTTCACCGACTATCTAAAAAAAGGCGACAAAGAAGAAACCGCCCGATTCCTCTCCAGTTGTTTTTCTGTCTTGGTCTGCCTCTTGCTCATTGTATCGGCGCTAGGTGTTCTCATGGCTCCCTGGCTCGTGAGGATTATCGCTCCCGGCTTCACACGAGAACCAGAAAAAATCTCGCTAACCGTCTCCCTCACCCGCATAGTCTTTCCTTATATCCTCTTCGTTAGTCTCGTAGCTTTCAGCATGGGGATCCTCAATACTTACCGTATATTCTTCCCGCCAGCCTTCTCTCCCGTTCTCCTTAACGTGGCAATGATTGCCAGCGTAATCTTTCTGCATCGTCTCTTTGACCCTCCGATCTACGCTCTTGCGTGGGGTGTTATCGCAGGAGGAATTCTCCAACTATTTTTCCAGGTTCCTTTCCTTCTGAAGAATGGATTTCGCATCAAATTCTCCTGGAACCCTCTCCATCCTGGCCTTAAAAAAGTCGTAACACTAATGGGACCTTCCATCGTCGGCATTGCCGTTTACCAACTCACCGTTTTTATCAACACCCTATTGGCCTCCTTTCTCCCTTCCGGTAGTGTTTCCTATCTTTACTATGCCGATCGTCTTATGCAGTTCCCCTTAGGCATATTCGCCATTGCCATGGGAACGGCAGCCCTCCCAAGCTTCTCATCCCTTGCGGGAGAAGGGCCCAAACCTCTAGCAGAAACTATCGGCTTCACCTTACGTTTGATTTTTATGATTGCCATACCCGCATCCGTAGGTCTCATCCTTCTCAGAGAACCCATCATCGGACTCCTCTTCCAACACGGAGCTTTCACCGAAATATCACGGCATGCCACGGCCACGGCACTATTGGGTTATGCTATCGGCCTCTTTGCTGTCTCCGGTGTCCGTGTGGTCGTACCCGGATTCTACGCCCTTAAAGATGCAAAAACGCCCGTACGCATCGCCATTATCGCTCTTATCCTCAACATCCTTTTTGGAATCCTACTCATGCATCCATTGAAACATCTCGGCCTCGCTTTAGCCACATCTCTCTCTTCCATTGCCAATCTCCTACTCCTAATCATCACCTTACATCGACGGCTTCAAAATATGGCTTGGAAGGCCATTGGCAAAAGCCTCATCGAAATCATCGGGGCTTCCTTAGGAATGGGCCTATTCCTCCTCATCTTCCAACAGAAACTGCCCATTTTGCCTGCCGTGTTATTCCGCGAGCGCCTCTTTCGGCTTGCACTATCGCTTTTCGGCGGCGGAACTGTCTATCTGATCATTCTCATGGCACTAGGGAACTCCGAATTCAACTACATCCTGAAAACTCTAAAAGCCAAAAGGGATAAACGTGTATGAAGATGATCACCCGGCACGTCGGATACATCTCCGGTTCCGTCAATGTAGGCATCATCCGTCATCGCAACAAAATTGTTCTCATCGATACAGGCTTGGACGATAGCTCCGCGAAGCATATCTTGAAGCTTGTTTCCGAAGCTGGTTGCAGCGTAACCGGAATCCTTAATACCCATGCCCATGCAGATCATTACGGAGGCAATGACAAAATTCGGAAAATGTCAAACTCCCTCGACTTCATCTATGCTCCACCCATCGAAGACGCCATCATCCGATATCCCATAACAGAACCCGTTTATCTATTTGGGGCAAATCCCATCGCAGAGTTACAAGGAAAATTCCTTATGGGAAAACCATCCCCCGCCACCCCTCTTCCCGCTCCAACCATCACGTTCGAAGATCTTGAAATCAAAGTGATCTCCCTTCCCGGTCATTCTATCAACCAGGTCGGCTACGCCTGCGAGAATGTTCTCTTTTGCGCTGACACCGTTTTCCCTTCAGGAGTCATCGAAAAATACGGCCTTCTTTACTGCTTCGATGTAAAGGCCCAGATCCAGACCCTAACCTCCCTCAAACACCTTCAAGGCTATCGCATGATCGTACCCAGCCATGCCCGTCCCCGGACGAACATTTCCGTACTCGTCGAGGAAAATCTCCGTCACATGACTGAAATCTCCGGCACGATCCTCGCCCTCCTCTCCATCCCCAAGAGTGCGGAAACCCTTGTCGCCCAGCTCGCGGAGCAAAAAGAGATTCCCCTTAAATCGATTTGGCAATACCACCTCCACTTAAACACGATCAAGGCATATCTTGCCGCCCTTTTGAGGGATAATGCCGTTTCTCTTTTCATGGAAAAAAACACCCTCGTATGGGTAAGAAAATGACAAACACATTCTTTTCATTTGAAGATTGAACTCCTCTCACATTTAGGATAAAAGAAATGCTGTGAAATACTATCTTGCTGTATTACGAATTGACCACTGGCACAAAAACTTCTTTACCCTACTTGGAAGTTTAGGCGCCATCGCCTATTTTCACATCCCATTGACACATATTCCCGTCCGCGCCATCCTTCTGGGAACCCTCCTTTCCTGCCTTCTCTCCTCCGTAAACTACGTCATCAACGAATTTCTCGACGCCAACTTTGATGCCCTCCATCCCATCAAAAGAAATCGTCCCATTCCAAGCGGGAAGATCAATCCCGAAATGCTTTTCTTCATTGCTGGACTCCTTCTAGTGGGAACAATGGCGATCAGCATCCTATGGATGCCCAGGATGTTCAGCCTTTTCCTGATCCTTTTCTTTCTGTCAGGAATCCTTTACAATCTCAGACCTATCCGCGCCAAAGACATAGCCTATCTCGACGTGATCGTGGAATCTCTCAACAACCCTATTCGGCTTTGCATGGGTTGGTTCACCTTCGAGTTCGTTTCCACTTTTCCCCCTATTTCCCTCATCATCTGTTTCTGGGCCTTCGGCGCCTACCTGATGACGGCCAAACGCTACGCGGAATTGGCGAAGATAACAAAAGCACAGGCCGAAAATTACCGGCCCGTTTACAAAACCTATACCACCACTTCACTCATGATAATGATGCATATCTACGCCCTCATGACACTAGGAACCTTTACGTGGATTTCCCTGAAACACAAGCGCTCTTTTTTATTCTTTCTCCCCCTCGCCGTCACCTTCTTTATTTGGTTTTATAAACTCACCGTCGCGAAAGATTCATTCGTCTCCAACCCAGAAAAAATCTACGTAAACAAGCCTTTCTTGCTTTTTTCCCTTCTCTGTATAGGGATTTTGGCCCTTTTGGGAATCTTCTTCTAACCCATTTCAGCCACGGCATTCCTCTTTCTTCATGAACGGAAGAGGATGTATCTGCGTGTTGAAAAGTTCCAAAAAAATACAAAAAACGTGGCCACCAGTTTGGAATAAAGGTAGTACAAACCAATTTTCTCCGTAAAAACCCACATCACTCCCTCATTCAGTCCCAAACCGACCACGCCCACGAGAGAAAATATCATGAATTCCACCGAACGTTTCTCAACCGAACGGGAGCTAAACACAAACAAAATACTCCAACCATAATGTACGACGGACCCGATAAGATAAGACACGGCGGCAGAAGTTAGATAGTGAACATGGAAAAAAGAAGTAAAGAGGTAAAGAAAGAAAAAGTCGAAGACGAACGCAACTCCTCCTCCTATGGCATACTTGAACGACTGAAGGAAAAGATTGTTTGTCTTTTTGAACGCGAGATCTTTCAGCACAACCCCCGCCCTCCCAAACCTATACGATCAACTCATACCACAACACTCCCCAATTGACCGGGAATGTATCATTTACTATAGTATGGGAAAGTTAGCAAGGGGACACACATGAAGCTGCGACAGCACACGATTAAAACCTTCCTGATAGGAGGGATTCTTATCCTCCTTTCCATCGGCACAATGGAATGTTCCTCCACGTTCTCCGTGTCTTGGAAATCCAACCCGAAGGGTGCCTCCACGCCTACCCCGGACCGTTTCCTTCAACAAAACAAAGATCTTCCCACAAAAAGTGAAAAAAGGCTTCTCTGCCAAGAAAAACACCCTTCCCAAAAGACATATCGTTCTTTCAGCATTCAAATAACCCGTTTGCCATACAAAAACGTAGATGCGTTGAAAGGATTTTTGGCGGAACTTAGAAAAGAAAATGTCCACCGTGTCTTTTTGCGGGTTTTCCAAAGACGCGGGGATGCCTACTTCCATCTGCTCCCAATTCACGCACCCGAAGGGGTTTACTTCAAGACTCCTCATGCCCCCATGGTTTCCAACCTTCTTCCCATCTTCTGCCGTCTGGCACATCGTGAAGGGATAAAGGTCTATGCGTGGATGACCACCCTTAGCTCTGATTTTCTATCGTGCGGCAAACTCCGCCATATCTATAAATTCAATCCCGACACTTCCGCCCTCCTCCGCACCTACCGTCTAAGCCCGTTTGACCCCACTGTCAGGTTGTGTCTTTCAAAGATTTTTGCGGACCTTGCCCACACACCCATTGACGGCATCCTTATCCAAGACGACCTTCTCCTCCACTACAATGAAGACTTTCACCCTCTAACCCTTGCCACCTTTGAACGCCGGGCGAGCTTCGGAACATGGAAACCGAGCCTCTTTTTCCTTTTTCGACGATCTTCCAGGGGTAAAATGCTTCCAAAATCCTACACCCCCCTCTTCTGGAAATGGTGTCGTTGGAAGAATGACGTGTTGTGCCATCTTACGAAAGATCTCATCCTATCGGTAAAAAGGATCAATCCTTCCATCGAAGTCGGAATTGACCTCAACTATGAAGCGCTTTCCTCTCCTGCAAATGCCCTTGCATGGTATTCACGATCTATCCAAAAGATGGAAGAAATTGCCCACCCCGATTTCTACGCCGTCATGTCTTATCAAGATCAGATGCGAAGAGAGACGGGAAAGACGGAACAAGAGGTTCTTTCCTGCCTCGAAAAAATGGTGGAAAGGGCATTGGTTCTCGTCCCAAACCCTCGACGATGGGTCTTCAAAGTTCAAACAATCGACTGGCAAAGCCGTAAACCCTTCGGTTTCGTCAAATTGAAAAAGACCCTTGACGCGATCGAATCGGCCGCTTCTATACACACGTGCCTCATGCCGTTTACTCCTTCATTGCTGAAGAAAAATGTCTTGACCCAACTTCAATCATGAAACAGGATTGCCTTCTCAACCTTTTTCGCTCACGGCATGAATATTGCTAATTTTCTAGGAAAGGAGACCCACCCACCATAGAAAATGAGGAAGGGGAAGATGGAAGAAAAAGATTTTACATCCCTGTTCAAAGATCAAAAAATCCTTGTCACGGGTGGCACGGGAACGGTAGGCCGCGCCATCGTCGAAGAACTCCTCAAACACGATCCCACCGTAATACGTATCTACAGCCGAGACGAAAGCAAACAATTCGCCATGGCCCACGATTTGAATCATCACCCGAAACTCCGATTCCTCATCGGAGATGTGCGCGATGCAAAGAGAATCCAATATGCCTTGGAAGACATCGACATCGTCTTCCATTGCGCGGGGATGAAACACGTTCCAGCATGCGAATACAACCCTTTCGAAGCGGTCAAAACCAATGTCATTGGGACACAGAATCTCATCGAGGCCGTATTCAATGAAAAAGTGAAAAAAGTCATTTTTACGGGGACCGATAAGGCCGCAAATCCAACAAACACAATGGGGGCCACAAAACTCCTTGCCGAACGCCTCATTTCGTCCGCCAACTTCTATAAAGGGAATCGCGACACGATCTTTACATCCATCCGCTTCGGGAATGTCATGGGATCGCGCGGGTCAGTCATTCCCTTGTTTAGACGCCAAATCGAAAAGGGAGGCCCCGTAACTGTCACGGATGGAGACATCACACGGTTCATGATGACCACAAAAGACGCCGTGCGTCTCGTATTCCTGGCCACGGAACTGGCCAAAGGGGGAGAAGTCTTTACGCTCAAGATGCCGGCCCTCCGCCTGGGCGATCTCATCGACGTGATGATTACGGAACTGGCGCCCAAATTCGGTTTCGAACCCGAAGAAATTAAGATCGAACAAATCGGACTCCGCCCAGGGGAAAAAACCTATGAAGAAATCCTGACAGAAGCCGACGCGAAAAATGCCTACGAAAACGATTATATGTACATTACTCCCCCTGTCATAATGCAAGACACCTTTTCGAGCCGTTATCCCAACTGTCGGAAAGTGGAGGAGCGAACGTACACCTCCAACGATTTTCCCCTCCTTTCCAAAAGCGAAATCAGAAATCTTCTAGAACGAGAAGGTCTTCTAAAGGGGGACAACGGCCTCAAATCCTTGTTGCTGCTCCATAAAGTCCCTGACATCGACGTCATAAAGGAGTTACTGGCAGAATGAAAGAAAGGAATTGCCTCGTCACAGGAGGAGCCGGATTCATCGGCCGATGGGTCGTTAAACACCTACTCGAAGAGGGATACAACGTTTGGGCTCTTGACAATTTGAGCACGGGATCCTTAGAAAACATATCGGAATTCGAAGGGGACAGCCGCTTCACTTTCGTCGAAGGATCCATTCTGGATGAAGGGATATTGAAGCGGCTTTTTAATGAACATACCTTTTCTCACTGCTTCCACCTCGCTGCCAACATCGTCGTTCAGGACAGCATTGATCATCCCGGAAAGGTTTTCGAGAACGACGTCATTGGGACTTTCCACGTCTTGGAAGCCTGCCGGCGACGGGGAACGCGCGTCCTTTTCATGTCCACTTGTATGGTATATGAACGCTCGCAGGACTGGAAAGGCATCAGCGAAAAACACCCCACGAAACCCGTCTCTCCCTATGGGGCCTATAAGATCGCGGGAGAGGCGATGGTCCTATCCTATTGGCATGCCTACAATCTGCCTGTTACCATCGTCCGTCCCTTCAATACCTACGGTCCCTATCAGAGATCCGACGGAGAAGGGGGGGTTGTCGCCGTCTTCACCAGGCGAAAGATTGAGGGAAAACCTTTGCAAATTTATGGGGATGGAACCCAAACCCGAGATCTCATGGCCGTCACAGACTGCGCAGACTTCGTAGTAAGGGCCGGAATGTCGGAAAGGACCCTCGGGGAAATCCTGAATGCCGGTTCAGGAAGAGACGTCACAATCAACCATCTAGCGGAAATCATTTCGGAAGGCCGTGTTCCCATCGAACATGTTCCCCACATTCACCCCCAAAGCGAAATCCCAAAACTCCTCTGTAATTACGCGAAGGCCCGCGATCTTCTAGGTTGGAAACCCAAAATAAAATTAGAAAAAGGCTTGAAACAGGTTGAAGAATGGATGAGAAGACACCCATGACATCCCTTCCTTACGGCAGGCAGTGGATAACGGAAGAAGATATTCAAGCGGTCGTGGAGGTTTTACGATCCGGATGGATCACCCAAGGCCCCCGAATCGAAGCCTTTGAAGAGATCCTGGCAAAGGAAGTCGAGGCAAAAGAGGCCGTCGTTTGCTCGTCGGGAACGGCCGCCCTTCATTTGATGGCCCTCAGCCTTGAAATGGGAGACGAGGATGTTGTCATCGTACCTTCTCTAACCTTTCTTGCCACGGCGAACGCCGCCCGTTTCACGGGAACTCGGGTGATTTTCTGTGACATAGATTCCAAAACTTTCAATCTAGACCTCAACCACCTCGAATCGTTGATGAAAAAACTAAAAGGAAAAAAGAAGGTCGTTATTCCCGTTCACTTCGCGGGCCTGCCATGTCCCATGGAAACGGTGGGCGAGCTGGCCGAACGCTATGGATGGCTGGTTCTTGAGGACGGCTGTCATGCCCTGGGAGCCACGTACCCAACGAGGAGCGGAAAAAGCCACAAAGTAGGTAAAGGCTGCCACTCTTTGATGACGGCCTTTAGCTTCCATCCCGTCAAAGCGATCACCACGGGAGAGGGTGGCGCCGTAACGACCAATGATCCCAAAATCGCGGCGCGTCTTCGACGGCTCCGAAATCATGGAACCCTCAGGGATCCTTCAGCGTTCCAGTTTCCTCACATGGGAATCGAGGCCGGAAAACCCAATCCATGGTATTATGAGATGGTGGAACTCGGTTTCAATTACCGCATGACCGACATACAAGCGGCCCTGGGAATCTCTCAGATCAAACGGCTTCCCTTTTTTATCCATCGCAGGGAAACGATTAGCAACCGATACAGACACGCATTCGAATCACATCCCTACCTCACTTTTCAAGAAATTCCCCCCGGATATCGCTCCGCATGGCACTTGTTCGTCATCTTAATCGCGTTCGAAGATATAGGGAAATCGCGTCGACAGGTCATGGAAGAACTACGGGCGCTGGGAATCCTAACACAAGTGCATTACCTGCCCCTTCACCTCCATCCCTACTACCGTCACCTTCTCGGCACTGGTGAAAACGACCTTCCCGGCGCAGAGTCTTATTATCGAAAGGCCCTCTCCATTCCCCTTTTTCCCGCCATGACGGACGAAGACGTGGAAAGGGTCATTCAGGCAATTTACAAGGTCATCAAGCCCGTCGGATAATGGCACACCAAATCGTCATCATCACGGAAGGGGGTAAAGATATCGGTTTTGGCCACATTTCCCGATGTTTCTCTCTCTATCGAGTCTTGACAAACAAAGGGGAAGCCCCCCGCTTCCTCGTCAATGACGATCCGTCCGCCCTTTCTTATCTTTCAAACCTTGGGGCCCTCCGCATAAACACGAGAAGCAAACCGGAGACACTCGAAGACCTGCCATCGCTTGAAGGAGATATTGCCATTGTCGATTCCTATCGCCTCCCCCTTTCCGCCTACGAAGAAATCGCTCAAAGATTCCGGTTGCTCGTTTCCATCGACGACGAAAACCGTCTTCCCTATCCGAAAGGAATCATCGTCAACGGGGCCCTCTACGCCGAAACGCTACCCTATCCTAAAAAGACAGATGCGCTCTACCTCCTAGGCCCCTCCTACTTTATGCTACGGCCGGAGTATGAATCCGTTCCCGAACACACCATTCGCGAAGAGGTTCAAGACATCCTCATCACTGTCGGCGGGGCCGATCCTCACCGGCTGACGGAACGGCTCATACCCATTGCAGGCCATACCACGGAAGCAACCCTTCACGTCTTAACGACGGATGGTTTCGAAGACTTGGAAACAATTCATCGCATCGCCGAGACCGTGAAGGGAAACATCCATTTCTATCACAACCACCACAAAATATCGGACATCGTGATCCAATGCGACGTCGCCTTGTCTGCGGGAGGCCAAACAACATATGAATTGGCGATGTGCGGTATCCCTACGATCGGCATCTGCACCGCCACCAATCAACTCCTCAACCTTCAGGCATGGGAGGAAAGAGGCTTTCTCCTGTTCGCCGGGTGGGAAAACGATCCCACCCTTAAGAAAAATATCGAAAACTCACTTCTTGCCCTCTCCTCAAAGGAAAGACGGAAAAGGATGAGCAAAGCGGGAAAAAAAACCATTGATGGGAGAGGGGCCGTTCGCGTGGTGGAAAAAATCTTTTCCTACTTCAGCTCCAGTGCCTAGCCTTCACCTATTTCATGATGTTCGGCAGGAACATGATGATCTGCGGAAAGGCGACCATGAATCCCGTTCCGATGATGAGGGCGAAGAGGAACGGAAAGATCCCCTTGAAGATCTTCTCCAGGGGGATGCCCACGGCGATTCCGTTGACCACGTAGACATTGATGCCGACCGGCGGCGTGATGACACCCATCTGTGTGACCAAAACGATGATGACGCCAAACCAGATGGGGTCGTATCCCAACTGGATGACGACCGGATAGAAGATGGGAATCGTCAGCATGATGAGGGCCAAAGCGTCGATGAAACACCCCCCGATTAGATAGACGAAG
>Ga0256914_1003017_pt1 | contig 13580 bp, 12 predicted proteins | sample HulkmetaG_FD_191571 | JGI IMG/M metagenome (GOLD analysis project Ga0256914, IMG submission 191571) | Hydrothermal chimney microbial communities from Main Endeavour vent field at the Juan de Fuca Ridge, Pacific Ocean - Hulk | ecosystem: Environmental > Aquatic > Marine > Hydrothermal vents ... | reverse complement strand
ACCTCCAACCATCCCCCCCCATAGGTAGAGATCCCCACCTTCTCCATTTCCTCTATCTCCAATACCGGGGCTCTCCCCACACATAGCGCCACCTTTTCTGCCGCTATCTCTTTTATCTCTTCCCCCTCTCCCTGGCTAAACACCACCTGGACCCCTCCTCCAGGTTTCACAACCACCCTCTGGACCAGTGTCTTTAGGTGGACCCCTATCCTTGCCTTTTTAAACTCCCTGAGGAGAAGTCGGGAACACATTGGATCTATGGACTTGATTGGCAGGAGTCGGTCCAGGGCCTCAAGTATTATTACTTTGCAACCCAGGGAGGATAGGATGTACGCAAATTCACATCCAATTACCCCTCCCCCTATTATTACTATACTCTCAGGGACCTTCTCCATCTCTAATAGATCCGTGCTGGAGAGGATGTGTTTCCCATCAAAGTCTATGTGAGGAAGACTGCGACTCCTGCTCCCCACTGCCACAATTATATGGGAGCCTTTCATCCTCCTGTCTCCTTCTTCCCCTCTGACAACTACCTCCTTATCAGGGGTAAGGGTGGCATGCCCCTTTATTATCTCTACCCTATTCCTTTTTATAAGGGCCTCTATCCCCTTTCTAAGCAGGGACACTATCTTTTCCTTCCTGGCAAACATATCCCCTATATTAGGACGAACTCCCTCTACCTCTATCCCAAAATTTTTGGCCATGCGGATCTTTTGAAGGAGAGAAGCACTTGCCACAAGGGCCTTTGTGGGGATACATCCCCTGTTCAAACAGGTGCCCCCAATCCTGTCTCGCTCCACCAAACATACCTTTGCCCCCATTTGAGACGCATAAATGGCCGCAGTATATCCTCCAGGACCTCCCCCTATTATTACAATCTCCTTGGACATATTGCCTCCTTGTGCTTATCCTTTTGTTTATTATTTAGAATAACACCTCCCATCTATTCCCTCAAAGCTTTTTTTGTTTTCCCCTTTAAGCTCAATGGCCTGAATTTATTAAAAATTTTTATAACCACAAAAAATAATATCTCTTTTTAATTTTTTTGTAAATTTTTTTTATATTTTTTAACATAAAAATCAAAATGCCCTTGACACAATCCTGTTTTTGAGTGAACATGGTTTAAGGTGTTGGTCTAAATTATAGGCCCTTTAAATCCAAAGGGGGTGTTTTATGGGTGAGGTCAAGAAGACGCCTCTCTTTTCCTGGCATAGGGAGAGGAAGGCGAATTTTTCTGAGTTTGGGGGGTATGAGATGCCCCTGTGGTATGGTTCTGCCAGGGCAGAGCATTTGAGTGTACTTACTGGTGCGGGGATATTTGATACCTCTCACATGGCCGCTATCCTCTTGAGGGGGGTGGGGGCCAGGGGGTTGTTGAACAGGTGTTTTTCCAGGGACCTGGAAAGGGCCATTAGGGGTGGACCACTGGTGGAGTCTCGTCTGGTGTATGGGGTATTCTTAGATGAAGATGCCCATGTGATAGATGATGCCATTGTGTATCAGGTTGAGGATGAGCTTTACTTTGTGGTGGTAAACGCCTCTATGGGGTCCACAATTGCATCTCATCTCCTCTCTCATAGAGGGGATGCACAGGTGGAGATAGAGGATATGACGGATAGGCTGGGAAAGATAGACCTTCAGGGTCCCCTTGCCCCTCGTATTATTGAGCGCGCTTTGAAGAAGGGCCGCAGGGTCCTGGAGGATATGCCATATTTTTCTTTTAAGGGCTTTTTTGATCCCTCTCTTTATAAAGGGGAGGGGGTGGAACTAATTAACGGTGTCCCAGTACTTCTGTCTCGTTCTGGATACACTGGTGAGATAGGGTTTGAGATATACTGTCTTGCCAAGGATGCCCTCTCCGTGTGGGAACTCTTGTTTGAGGTGGGGGAGGAGTTGGGTCTTATGCCATGTGGTCTTGCGGCAAGGGATTCCCTTCGGGCTGGGGCATGTTTACCCCTTTCCCATCAGGATATAGGTCACTGGCCATTTCTAAACAATCCTTGGGATTTTTGTCTCCCCTGGGAGGAATATGGTAAGTCTTTTTCCAAGGACTTTATTGGAAGAGAGGCACTGGAGTCTCTTCTTGGTTCTTATTCCACCTATACCTATCCATTTTTGGCCCCGGACCTAAGGAAGGTGAATATGGAGGATGAACCAAGGGTCCTGGATGAGGAGAATAGACCCATTGGAAGGGTCCTCACCTGTGTCACAGATATGGGCATCTCGGTGATAGGAGGGAAGGTCTATTCAGTAAATTCAGAGGATAAACCAGAAGGCTTTAGACCCAGAGGGGCGGCATGTGGCTTTGTCCTGGTAGATAGGGAACTGTCCCATGGAAGTAGTGTGTTTCTTCAGGACTCTAAGCGCACCCTGAAGGTGACCATTGTTCCTGACATAAGGCCCCATAGGACTGCAAGGATGGATATAAAAAGATTCCTTTAAACAACAAGGAGGTGAGGTCATGAAAGAGATATCTGAATTAATTATTCCTTCAGAACTTAGATACACCAAGGACCATGAATGGGCAAAGAAGGAAGGGGATAGGGTTCGTGTAGGTATTACTGATTTTGCCCAGGACCAGTTAGGTGATATTGTATTTGTGGAACTTCCTGAAGTGGGTACCTCTTTTGAACAGGGGGAACAATTTGCAACAGTGGAATCTGTGAAGGCAGTGTCAGAGGTGTATATGCCTGTTTCAGGAAAGGTGGTGGAGATAAATGAATCCCTTGTTCAATCCCCGGAGGTGGTGAATTCTTCTCCCTATGAGGATGGCTGGTTTGTGGTGGTGGAACCAGGGGATATTTCTCAGATGGATTCCTTAATGGATAAGGATGCATATCTTGAACTTTTAAAAGGAGAAGAGTCATGAGATATCTTCCACATACCCCAGAAGAGATAGAGGAGATGTTAGAGACCATAGGGGTAGGGAAGTTGGAGGACCTCTTTGCCCCTGTGGGAGAGGAGTGCAGGAGGGATCGGGACCTTGATCTCCCAGGTCCCATGAGTGAATTAGAACTCACAAGGCATATAGAAGGGCTGGTAAGGGGGAGCAGGACCTCCCACTCTCTAAATTCCTTTTTGGGTGCGGGGAATTATCAACACTATGTCCCGTCTATTATTCCCCATCTGGTGCTCCGCTCTGAGTTTTATACTGCCTATACCCCTTATCAACCAGAGATAAGTCAGGGGACCCTTCAGGGCATCTTTGAGTATCAGACCATGGTATGTAAGTTGCTGGGTATGGAGGTCTCCAACGCCTCCATGTACGATGGGGCCACATCCCTTGTGGAGGCCCTTTTTATGGCGCTGAGAATAAAGAAAAAGGCAAACACGGTGGCGGTTTCCCAGGCAGTACATCCCCATTATAGGGAGGTGATAGATACCTATTTTGAGACAAGGGACGCCAATGTGCTCTATCTCCCCTATGATAGAGAAAGCGGTAGAACAGACCTCTCTTCCCTGGCAGAGGTAGAGGGGTTGGCGGCAGTTGCCCTTCAGTCCCCTAATTTTTTTGGGTGCATTGAGGACCTAGATGCCGCTTCCCGCGTGTGTAAAGAAATGGATGCCCTGTTTGTGGTGAGTTTCACAGAACCCCTGGCCTTTGGTCTGTTTCGTCCTCCTGGAGAATTTGGGGCGGATATATGTTGTGGTGAGGGGCAATCCCTTGGGATCCCCCAGGGCTTTGGAGGCCCTTCCCTGGGTATTTTTACCACCAGGATGAAGTACGTGCGCAGTATGCCAGGGAGACTGGTGGGTATGACTAGGGACAGAGAGGGAAAGAGGGGGTTTGTCCTCACATTGTCCACCAGGGAACAGCACATAAGGAGGGAAAAGGCCACCTCCAATATATGTTCAAACCAGGGGCTGTGTGCCCTTATCTCTGCTATGTATATGGCCACCCTGGGGGGCCAGGGATTGAGGGAGGTGGCAGGTCTCTGTCATAATGGTGCCTCCTATGTAAAGACACATCTTGAAAGAATGGGATATGAGGCGATATTTTCCTCTCCCTTCTTTAACGAGTTTGTGGTGAACTTCAGGGGAAAGGGAAAAGAGATATATGCCAGGTTGAAGGAAAGGGATATTATATTGGGACTCTCCCTTGAGAGATACTATCCTGAGCTGGAAGACTGCTATCTTATGTGTGTAACTGAGACCAAGACCAGGGCAGAGATGGACAGTTTAATCAAGGAGGTGTCATCATGCTAAAAGAGTTTACTGCCCAGGGGACCACTTCTCTGGTAATGGAAGAAAACCTCCTGTGGGAGACCAGTAAAAAGGGACGCAAGGGATATTCCCTTCCTCCCTGTGAGGTGCCAGAGGAGGAGGTAGAGGAGAAACTGAAGAGAGAGGATTTGCCCCTTCCTGAACTGAGCGAGGTAGATGTAGTTAGACACTATACTCGCCTCTCTCAATGGAACTTTGGAGTGGATACAGGGACCTACCCCCTTGGCTCATGCACCATGAAATATAACCCCAAGATAAATGAGACCATTGCATCTAAAGAGGAATTCACCGCAGTGCATCCCCTCCTCCCATCTGAGATGGTGCAGGCTCCCTTGCGTCTTATGTATCATCTAGAAGAGATGTTAAAGGAAATAACAGGCATGGACGGAGTCACCCTTCAGCCTGCGGCTGGTGCTCATGGGGAATACACTGGAATTAGAATAATGTATGCCTATCATAAGAAAAAGGGCAGGCCCAGGAAAAAGATACTCATTCCAGATACTGCCCATGGTACCAATCCCGCATCTTCAGCCATCTGTGGATATGATACAGTGAAGATTGCCTCCAATGAGCAGGGGATATTATCTCCTGAGGAGGTGGAGAGACTTATGGATGAAGATACTGCGGGAATCATGGTTACCAATCCAAATACTCTTGGACTCTTTGAGGAAAACATCAAAAAGATATCGGATATAGTCCATGGGAAGGGCGGACTGGTATATTGTGATGGGGCCAACCTTAATGCCCTTATGGGAGTGGTGGATCTAAAAAAGAGTGGCATTGACATCCTCCATCTAAATCTTCACAAGACCTTTTCTGCCCCTCACGGGGGAGGTGGACCTGGCTCTGGCCCTGTGTGTGTTACTGAGGAACTAGTGGATTTTTTACCTGTGCCCAGAGTGGAAAGGGAGGGGGAAAGATATGTCCTCTCCAGTGACTATCCAGATTCCATTGGAAGGGTTCACTCCTTTTATGGGAACTTCCTGGTGATGGTAAAGGCCTATTGCTATATCTTGACCATGGGCCGAGAGCTCAAAAGGGCCACTGAGCTTGCGGTACTAAATGCCAACTATCTCAAGGAGTGCTTAAAGGGGGTGCTTCATCTTCCCTATGACCGCACATGTATGCATGAGTGTGTGTTTACTGACAAGGGACTTTTAAAGTACAAGGTATCCACCCTGGATCTGGCCAAGAGGCTCATTGACTATGGTTTCCATCCACCAACTATCTATTTTCCCCTGGTGGTACATGGGGCAATCATGATAGAGCCTACAGAAACCGAATCCAAGGAGAATCTGGATAGATTTATATGGGCCATAAGGAAGATAGTGGAAGAGTCTCAGACAGACCCAGAGGTGGTGAAAAATGCTCCTCACAATACAAAGGTGAAGAGATTGGACGAGGTACTTGCCGCCAGGAAACCGTGTCTCACTGGATACTAATTATGAGAAGGTGCAGGGTCTTTATTCCAGCAGGATATGTGCCCTATAAAAGGGCTCTTGAGTTTCAAGAGGAGGTGGTGAGAGAAAAGATAGAGAAAAGACCAGAGAAGGATGTGTTGATCCTTGTGGAACATATGCCCGTGTTTACCATTGGAAGACATGGAAGACGAGAGAACCTGTTGGTGGGAGATAATGTGCTCAGAGATAGGGGAGTAGAGGTCTTTCACATAACCCGAGGAGGAGACATTACCTATCATGGTCCTGGACAACTGGTTGTGTATCCTATCTTTGATTTGAGATCTCCCCGCTTGCCTGTGAGAGATATGGTTTTTCTTCTGGAAGAGGTGATGATAGAGATAGCCCATAGGTTTGGGCTTGATTTATGCAGGAATCCCCTGAATAGAGGTGTGTGGATGGGTGATTGTAAGGTGGGAAGCGTGGGTATAGCCATAAGAAGGGGTATCTCCTATCACGGGCTTGCCCTCAATATCTGTGTGAATAAGGACTTTTTTTCCTGGATAAATCCATGTGGATTAAAGGGAATCAACATTGGCTCCCTTGAAGATTATGCGTCAGAGAAGATAGAGATGAGGGAGGTAAAGAGGATTGCCCTTGATGTGTTTTCAGATGTTTTTTCCCTTGAAATAGAGGGGATAGATGAGAACCTGAAAGAAGGTGAGGAGATTTTCAGATGAATAATTTCCCTAGACGTCCAAAACCCCCGTGGCTTACCACAAGACTTCCCACCACCCCTGCATTTGGGAGGACCAAGTGTCTCTTGGATTCCAAGGGTCTTCATACTGTGTGTGAGGAGGCAAGGTGTCCCAATAGATGGGAATGTTTCTCCAGAGGGACTGCCACATTTTTGATCATGGGACCAATTTGTACCAGAAATTGCAGATTTTGTTCTGTTGCCAGTGGGATTCCCCGTCCCCTTGACCCTGATGAGCCTCACAATATTGCGGATTTTGTGGTTAAGATGGGTCTTAGCTATGTGGTGCTTACCTCTGTTACCAGGGATGACCTCTCAGATGGTGGTGCTTCCCACTTTGTTAAGGTTGTCTCTTCCATTACCCATGTGTCCCCTTCCTCTCTGGTTGAGGTCCTTGTACCGGATTTTAAAGGAGATATTTCTGCCCTTTCCACGGTATTAAAATCCCCTGTGGTGGTATTGAATCACAATGTGGAAACAGTGCCTTCTCTCTATAGCAAGGTAAGACCAGGGGCGGACTATTATCGTTCCCTTGAACTACTGCGCAAAAGCAGGGAGATCTCTCCCTCCCTCGTTGTGAAGTCCGGGATCATGGTGGGATTGGGGGAGAGTATAGAGGAGATAGAGGAGGTGCTTCTGGACTTAAGGGATGCGGGATGTGATGCTGTGACTATTGGTCAATATCTTCAACCCACCAGAGGAAATTTAGAAGTGGTGAGGTATTACACCCCTGAGGAATTTTCCTATCTGGAGATGCGGGCCCTGGATATGGGATTTAAGGTGGCCCTGGCTGGTCCCTTTGTGAGGAGTTCTTTTAAGGCAAGGGAGTGTTATGAGAAAATAAGGAAAAAAAAGGAGAGAGACTATGAAGATAGGGTGCCCTAAGGAGATAAAAAACAATGAGTTTCGGGTGGGGATGACCCCTGCTGCTGCACGGGCCTATGTGGAGGCAGGACATGAGGTGTATATTGAAAAGGGAGCAGGAGAGGGCTCTGGTATTTCAGATGAAGAATATGTAAGAGTAGGGGCCAGAATACTGGATACTGCAGAAGAGGTATGGGATAGCTGTGAGATGATAGTAAAGGTGAAGGAGCCCCTCCCCCAGGAGTATCCACTTATGAGACGGGGACACCTCCTATACACCTATTTTCACCTTGCCGCAGATGAGATACTCACAAGGGCATGTCTGGAACGGGAGATAATTGCCATGGCCTATGAGACCGTGCAGGAGTCAGATGGTACCCTCCCCCTTTTAAAGCCCATGAGTGAGGTGGCGGGAAGGATGGCCCCCCTTATGGGTGCCTATTTTTTGGGTAGACCCAGGGGTGGACGGGGAATACTCCCCACTGGAGTCCCTGGGGTGTTCCCGGCAAATATCCTGATTATAGGGGGTGGAATGGTTGGGAGCAATGCGGCAAAGACCGCTGCAGGAATGGGGGCAACTGTGACAGTACTGGATATTAATGTGAGGACCCTGGAACATCTGGAGAATATCCTTCCCTCCAATGTCTTCACCCAGTTCAGTAACAGTCATAATATAGAAGTGGCCCTTGCAAAGGCAGACATGGTGATAGGTGCGGTCCTTATCCCTGGTGCAAAGGCCCCTAAACTCATCTCCAGAGAACATCTAAAGCTAATGAAACCAGGCTCTATTATCGTGGATGTGGCAATTGATCAGGGAGGATGCGCTGAGACCTCAAAACCCACCACCCATAGTGACCCTGTTTATGTGGTGGAGAAGGTACTCCACTATTGTGTGGCAAATATGCCTGGGGCATATTCCCGTACCTCAACCTTTGCCCTGAATCATGCCACTATAAGATATGGCATTGAACTGGCATCCAAGGGGGTAAAACAGGCTTGTAAGGACAATCCTGCCCTGCTAAAGGGACTCAATACCTATCTGGGGAAACTCACCTGTGCCCCTGTGGCCCGGGCATTTGATATGATGGATGTGTATGAGCCTCCGGAGAAGGTTCTTGCACAATAGGGGAAAAACCTATTGAAAAAAATACAAAAATGTTTTACCTATATCTGTCTATATTCTCCCTAAAATTCCTTCTTCGGTGGAGATTATATGAGAGTGAAGGTGGATGAGATAAACCTCAGGATTATAAAAGAACTTAGAGAGGGAAGAAAGTCCTTTAAGAAGATTGCTCGAAAGTTGAACATTACAGAGAACACAGTTCGGGCGAGGGTGAGAAAGATGATAGACGCAGGCCTCCTCTCTATAGAAGGACTGGTGGATATTGAGGGTGTTCCAAATCATCAGCTGGTGATTATTGGGGTGAAGCTAAAGACCACGGATATGTTTAAGAAGGGAGAGGAATTTAGCAGGCTCCGTGGTGTGGTTTCAGTAAGTGTGGTTACAGGAAGATATGATCTTATGCTCTTTGTGATATTTAATGACAAATATGGACTTAAAGAATTTTATGCTGAGGAGGTAAGTAAGATAGAGGACGTCCAGTCCCTGGAGACCTTTGTGATTTATAAAGGATATAATGTTAGAGTACCCTATGTACTTTGACCTTCGTTAATTTAAAAAGCCAGGAGGATAGTGTTATGATGCATCTGTTGAATGTGCTGGACAGTTTTATGTGGGGTAAGTACATGATGGTTGCCCTATTTTTTACTGGTATCCTTTTAACTATCAGGTATCGGGGGGTTCAGTTTAGAAAACTGGGACTTGCCTTGAAACTTGCCTTTACAGGTGCCTCTTTTAAATCAAAGGCAAAGGGAGAAGGCGATATTACCCCATTCCAGGCACTTATGACCACCCTGGCGGCCACTGTGGGAAATGGTAATATTGCCGGTGTGGCCACTGCTATTGCCCTGGGTGGACCTGGGGCCCCTCTCTGGATGTGGCTCACAGCCCTCATTGGGATGGCCACAAGGGCAACTGAGGCCCTGCTGGGGGTTAAGTACAGAAGAAAGGCAGAGGACGGTACCATGATCGGTGGGGCCTTTTATTATCTGGAAGATGGGGCATCCCAGTATATAGGGAAGCCCCTGGGGAAGATACTCGCTGTGGCCTTTGCATTTTCTGGAATGATTGCGGCTTTTGGAATTGGATGTATGGTCCAGTCCAATAGTGTTGCCCTCTCTATTGCAAAGCTATTTAGTGTCCAGAATGTGACTATGAGTAATTATATTGTGGGTGCTGTGCTGGCGGTGTTCACGGCCCTGGTCATCCTGGGTGGAATCCAGAGGCTGGGAAGTGTTACTGAATACTTTGTTCCCTTTATGGCAGTGATCTATATCGCTGGAGGTCTTCTGGTGATCCTGTTAAATATCAGTAAACTGGGAACTGCTATGGCCCTTATCTTTAAGAGCGCCTTTACTGGTCAGGCCGCAATGGGTGGATTTGCTGGTGCCACCGTGGCAAAGGCCCTTCAGTTTGGGGTTGCCAGGGGGATCTTCTCCAATGAGGCAGGTCTTGGTACTGGGTCCCTTGCCCATTCTGCTGCAAAGACTGCTGATCCTGGAAGGCAGGGACTGGTGGCCATGGTGGGAACCTTTATAGATACCATTGTTACCTGTTCCATTACCGCCCTGGCTATTGTGATGACTGGTGTGTGGACAAATGGAGAGACCAGCACTGCCCTTACCATTTCTGCATTTAGTTCTTCCCTTGGTACCTTTGGGGCCTATATTGTTACCATAGGTTCTGCGCTTTTTGGATATTCCACTATCCTGGGATGGTCCTATTACGGTGAGCAGTGTACAGAATATCTCTTTGGTTCCAAGACCAATATCCCCTACAGGATCCTCTTTGTTATTGCCGCCTTTATTGGTGCAGTAGCCAAGCTCTCCTTTGTGTGGACCCTCTCTGACGTCCTCAATGGGTTCATGGCCATTCCAAACCTCATTGGACTCATTGTATTAAGCGGTGTGGCCGCCAAGACCATGGACGAGTATCTGGACAAACTAAAGGCAGGTCAGATCTAATTCCAGGGGAATGTGTGTTTTTAGGGAAAAAGAAAGGGCCCCCCTTTATTGGGGGGCTTTTTTGTTAAATCCTTACTATGTGGGGAGGTGGTGAGGTTATGGAGAGAGAAGAAGCCCTGGCCCTTTTGAAAGAACATATTCAGGAAAGGTCCCTTATATTTCACTCCCTTGAGACTGAGGCAGTGATGAGGAGACTTGCGAGACATTTTGGGGAGGACGAGGATTTGTGGGCAATGGTGGGGCTCCTCCACGACATTGATTATGAAAGGACAAAGGAGAACCCTCAATTACATGGGAGGGTGGCGGTGGAGGAGTTATTAAAGGATAAGTTGCCCCCAGAGGCCCTTCATGCCATAGTTGCCCATAATAGTGAATATACAGGAGTGGAACCTTCCTCTACCCTGGATATTGCACTTCGCTGCGGGGAAACCATTACGGGTCTTATAAGGGCAAATGCCCTGGTGCGACCACAGGGCATGGAAGGGATGAAGCCCAAGAGCCTTAAGAAGAAGATGAAGGACAAAAGTTTTGCCGCCAATGTATCCAGGGAGAGGATAATGGAGTGTGAAAAATTGGGACTTTCTTTTGCTGAATTTTCTCAGATGTGTATAGAGGCCATCTCTAGTGTGGCATCAGAGGTGGGACTGTGATTATTTCAGGGGATGGTCCTGTGGGTTTTTTCATTGAGCATTGCAGGTTTAAGTGATAGTATCAGAGGTTATGAAGAGGCATGTGTTCTGTTTGCTCACAGATTTTGGTCTGGCAGACCCCTATGTATGCCAGATGAAGGCAAGGATATTATCAGAGATAGAAGATGCCTTTTTTCTGGATATATCCCACCAGATAGACGCCCACAACCTCTATCAGGGGGGATTTTTTCTGGCATCCACATGGGAGTATCTACCACGGGATTGTATTGTACTGGCAGTAGTGGACCCAGGGGTGGGAAGTGAGAGGGATATCTTGATTATCCTGAAGGATAACAAATGGCTCATTTGTCCAGACAATGGAGTTGTCTCAGAACTCCTCTATCGTCACCCCTCTAGAGAGGAGATCTATCGTCTAAGAAGGGGATTTTTTAGGGGGGCTGTGAGTAGTACATTTCATGGAAGGGATGTATTTGCTCCAGTGGCCATTGAACTGGCCAGAGGCAAGGGGGCGACGGAGATGGGAGAGCCCCTTTCCAGGGCACAGATCTCTACCCTTGAAATGGAGGAAATAAGTCTTCAGGGGGGGAGGCTATCAGCTCGTATTATTCACATTGATAGATTTGGAAACTGTGTATTAAATATCCCTTCTTGCTGGTGGACTTCCCTGCGGGTGCGAGAGAGGATATTTTTGAGGGGACCTGTTGAGATACCCCTGTGGATTGTCATGAATTATTCCTCAATCCCCCCGGGAGATGCGGGGATCCTTGACGGAAGTCAGGGGTATCTGGAGCTTGCAATGAATCAGGAGAGCTTTGCCCGTAGATATAATATGTCAATAGGGGATAGGTGTATCCTTGACCTTGGGATATATGCCAGGTGAGGATGGGGTTATATGAAAAAACTTAAGACCAAAGCAGGGGGAGGTGTGTAATGAAGTTTATAGATGAGATAGATATAAAAGGCAAAAGGATACTGGGTAGGTTTGATTTCAATGTCCCCTTAAGTGCTGGGGAGATCCAGGACGCCTCCCGTATAAAGGCGGCCCTTCCCACCATAGAGTATATCCTGAAACAGGGGGGGAGGCTCATTGCCTGTTCCCATCTTGGGAAACCCAAGGGAAAGGTTGTTTCAGAGCTTTCCCTTAGACCAGTGGCCAGGAAGCTGGAGGAACTTTTATCTGTAGAGGTAAAGATGGCCCCAGATTGTATTGGAGAGGATGTGGAGAAGATGGTATCTGATATGGGGGAAGGGGAGATAGTGGTGCTGGAGAATCTTCGTTTCCATGAAGGGGAGACAAAAAACGATCCCCTTTTCAGCAAGGCCCTTGCCTCCCTTGGAGAGATATATATGAATGACGCCTTTGGGGTGGTGCATCGGGCCCATGCCTCTGTGGTGGGCGTACCTGAGCAGATGCAGGAGGTTTGTGCAGGTTTTTTGATAAAGAAGGAGATAGAATACCTCAATAATTATTTGAGTAAGCCAGAGCATCCCTATGTACTCATTGCAGGGGGTGCCAAGGTCTCCACCAAATTGGGGATATTAAATTCTCTCATGGAGAAGGTGGACAGGATAATTGTAGGTGGGGCCATGGCAAATACCTTTAGAAAGGCAGAGGGATATGGTATAGGGGCATCCATATATGAGGAGGAACTTGTTGATAAGGCAAAGGAGATAATAGAAAAGGCCAGAGAGAGGGGAACGAGTTTTTATCTGCCTGTGGACTATGTGCTGGGGAAGGACATAAAAAATGAGGCCCCTCTGGGGGTGTGCCCTTATCAGGATGTATCAGAGGATGGCAAGATATTTGACATAGGGCCTGCCTCTCATACCCTGTTTGCAGAGGTGCTCAAAGATGCCAGGACAGTGGTATGGAATGGTCCCATGGGGGTCTTTGAAAACCCATCCTTCTCCCAGGGGTCCTTTGGACTTGCCCACAGCGTGGCCGCGGTTGAGGGCGTTACCATTGTGGGGGGAGGAGATACAGATAACCTGATCCACAGATGTAATCTGGCGGATAAGATAACCTTTATCTCCACAGGAGGGGGCTCTTTTCTGGAGTTTTTGGAGGGCAAGCAACTGCCAGGGTTAAAGGCACTTGGACTATATGAGGGTTAAAAAGGGAGCAAGGAGGAGGAACACATATGAAAAGGCTTATGGCCGCAAACTGGAAGATGCACAAGACAAGGGAGGAGGCAAAAGAGACGGCTTCTCTACTGGTGAAGATGGTAGCAGATAGACTGGATGGGGATAGGGAGGTCCTGATAATCCCTTCATATACCTCTCTTGAGGTGGTGTGGGAGCAGATAAGAGAGCAGGAAGGGTTTTCCCTGGGGGCCCAGAATTTTTATCCAGCAAAAGAGGGGGCATTTACCGGGGAGGTGTCTCCCGGGATGCTTATGGATGTGGGATGTAGTTATGTATTGGTGGGGCATTCTGAGAGAAGACATATCATGGGCGAGGATGAGGAACTTATCTCCAGAAAGGTCTCCTTTGGATTAGATGTGGGGCTCAATGTGATACTGTGTATTGGAGAGACCCTTTCTCAGAGAAGGGCATCAAAGGTGGAGGAGGTCATTGTATCTCAACTTACGTCTGCATTGGATC
>Ga0256914_1003016_pt1 | contig 13581 bp, 15 predicted proteins | sample HulkmetaG_FD_191571 | JGI IMG/M metagenome (GOLD analysis project Ga0256914, IMG submission 191571) | Hydrothermal chimney microbial communities from Main Endeavour vent field at the Juan de Fuca Ridge, Pacific Ocean - Hulk | ecosystem: Environmental > Aquatic > Marine > Hydrothermal vents ... | reverse complement strand
CCTGGTTTACCAAGTACACAGTCAGCCCATACATATGGTGTATCATGTGCAGTACCTACAAATAGACCACCACCAGCTGTTTCAACTTTTTTAACTACTTTCCACTCTGAATCCCAAATAACAATTGAACCAATGTTCATAGAAACAGTAGCATGAAGTTGTTTACCCATTTTTTTGCTGTACCAAGATGAACCTTGACCTGGGTGTGGCTTAGATTTTTTACCTGTGTGTACTTTTGCTGCAAGATTTTTCTCTTTGAAGTCAACGATACCAACAACATCAGACCCTTGAGAAGCAATCATGAAGTATCTACCAAAATCTTCTCCCTCATCTTCGTTAAGGAACGCATCATGAAGAATTTTACCAATATTTGGAATATCTCCTACGATTGGGAAGTCTGGCTTAGAGTAATCAATAATATATGTATGTCCACCATCTTTAAGTGCCATTGCAAAGTATGGTCCATAAGGTGTATCAGCTAAAGAAGCAACACGGCTAGGTCCAATTTGACCATCAGGGTCAATTACACGAGATGTATCAAACGCTTTTAGTGGCTCTAGTGTTGTTGCATCACAAAGTACTGCACCACCTGGATTGTAGTTACCTGCAATTACATATTTACCATCTGGAGAAACAGCCAATCCTCTTGACTCTTGTCCAACTTGAACCGATGCCAATGCTGGTTGTCCTGGAGCTCCAATATCAAACATTGTCAATTTACCTGAACGAGAAATTGAGTAAGCATATCTTGGGTTCTTTTTGTTGGTAACAGTTACGTGAACAGCAAATCCTGCTTTGTGACGTGAAAGTACTTTACCTGTGGTTGAATCAATAAAGTCAACCAAAGAAGCATCTCTCTCTGTTGCAAAAGTAATATCAAGAACTGATTTTACATCTGTTGGTTTTGGATATTTTTTAGCCAACGCTTCACGGTCAGCCATAACTGTCCATGTTTTTTTAACCTCTTCAAGGTCAAGAGTTAGTTCAACAGTGTTTTTCCAATCGGTTAACCAATCAATCATTCCTGCTGAGTCATCTTTAGAGAATTTTGAATTCCATGCTGGCATGGCTGTATTTTCTACACCATTCATGATTGCTTCAATTAAAAATTCTCTATTTTTTGTTTTAAGTGCTTTTGGTCTAAGGTCAGAACCAACACCACCTTGGTGAATTGGACCGTGACACCCTTGACACTCTTTTTCAAAAACTTCTGCAAAATTCATTGTCGATGTTCCTGCAAATGCAAAAGTTGCTGTTAACGCTGTCGCTGCAGCGATACTTAAAATTTTTTTCATATTTTCTCCTTATAATTAAAATTAACTTCAATATTTAACAATATTGAAGCTCCTTTTGATAGACTTCTCTGTCTAATTTTTTAGACAGTGTAAACTTGGGGCTATATATACTACTAATATTCATTATAGCCCCTCTCTTTAAGTTAAATAATCTACTCTTGACTCTCTAATCTCTTTTTTTCAGATCTATAAATCCAAAACATAGGTAAAACAATTACTGTATGTAAAAAGATAGTTAGTGTCAACGGTCCTTGATTTAACATAGCAAAAAAACTAGGGACAACATCTGTTAATGGTTCTATCATTTAATCTCCTTTATATTAAGATAAGATAGATACGGGTTTCCCCATATCTATTATGCTTCTGCTTCTTTTGAAATTTTACCAATGGTTAGTAAATCCCATACTAAGTAGATGAACCCGATGAATGTAACCACACCCATAATCGCTCTCCACAGAATACCTTGAATGTACCAAGGAAGATTTTGTGCTACAAAGAATGCATTCCAAGTTGCTCCAAGCTCACCTCTCTCAATCATAACTTGCTCATATCCTGAGATAGTCAAGGCAATGGTCATTCCAAGTACACCAAATGTAATCATAAAGATTGCCATTTTAGATTTAAAGGTAGACTTTAGAACTTTAACATCGTATGCTTTTTGAACACCATAATACATCATCCCAATAAGGATAGTTGCATACGCTCCAAAGAACGCGAGGTGACCGTGAGCTGATGTAAACTGTGTACCGTGTGTATAGATATTTACTTGTGGTAGTGTATGGAAGAAACCCCAGATACCAGCACCCAAGAAGTTACCAAACGCGTTGGTTACAATCCAACTCATGGTCGGTGTATTTGTGATAACTGAACCAGTTTCACCTTTACCTTCAGAAATTCCTTGCTCTTTACCCCAGTCATAGAGTACGTGAACAAACATCGCAATAAGTGGCACAGGCTCTAGTGCAGAGAATAATGCTCCAATTTCCCACCAGTATTCAGGTGTACCAATCCAGAAGTAGTGGTGACCCATTCCAAGAATACCTGAACCAAAGAGCATAAGAACTTCAATCCATAACCACATTTCAACGATTTCTCTTTTAGCACCAATTAGTCTAATAAGAGCAAATGCTGCTAGAGTTCCTACAAATACTTCCCAAGTAGCTTCAACCCAAAGGTGTATTACCCACCACCACCAGAATTGATCCATAGAGATATTATCTGTGTACCACATACCTGCCATATAAAGACCTGCAAGTGCCAAGAGGTTCGCAACCATAACGGTCATGATTCCTGTTTTTTCACCTTTCATGTAGGTAGCAAATACGTTGAAGTAGAAGATAAGAACAACAACAACAATACCGATATCAGCCCATCTTGGAGCTTCAATGTACTCACGACCTTCATGGATTAACCATAGAGACGCTTCTGTACCAGCACCATACTGAACAAAGATATAAACAAGAACCACAATAGTAACAGCTACGGTTAATACCCAAAATCCTAACTTACCAAGACCAATTGCCACACCTTCGTGACCTGTCTCTTCTGTTAGCATTATGTAGGTTGAACCAATCATTGCGTAGAGCATCCATACAACAAGTGCATTGATGTGTACCATTCTAGCTACAGAGAAGTCGAAAAGTTCAAATAAGAACCCTGGAACTAAAAATTGAGTAGCGGCAATAAGCCCCATAAGGAGTTGAGCACCAAAGAGTATAATTGCAACTCTAAAATACATCATTCCTAACTTTTGACCTTCATTTGTCAAATGATTTGTTTTTATACTAGTGAGCATTAGTTGTTCCCTCCTCTTTACCAAAGTTTCTTGGGAAACCATTGGTATCGATACTACTCATGTGTTTAAGGAATGCTACCAATCCTTTGGCTTCATCAGCTGTGATATCAAGATTTGGCATCATTCTTGCGTGTGTAGGATATTGTGATGGGTGTATTAAGAACTCAGCCATCGCTTCCTCTTTTGTACTTTTTCCTGTCATTGCCATCATTGGACCTGTTTTACTCCAAGCTGGGTCAATCCATGCTTTGGTAAGGTCTGGAGCATAGTATGCACCATTTCCAAGTAGTGTATGACAGTTCATACAGTTTTTAGCTTGTGATGTAAGCTTTCCAAGGTGCAGTAAATCTGCTGCTTCTTGTGGACTCCACTCTTTTCCAAAAAATGGCTCTTTATCACCAATTGTTGGAACTTCATGTCCTCTTTTTGTACTCATTTCATAACCAATTTTATAATTGATTACTGTAGCTGCAGGGACTCTTTTCGTTACCCCATTTTTTAAATCATCATCTGTTCCCATGGTAATTTGACCCAAAGTATCAAAAGTTAGCCAAATGAGTAAAATAGATGCAAAGCCTGTTACCCACGCAGCTGACCGTCGCCAAAATGGTATACTTGTCCAGACGGATAGATTTTTGTTCGCCATGTCTCCTCCTTAGTTTTTTTGTTCTACTATATTGTCATCGTTGTCATATCTTCTATCAGAGTCTTCTATTAATCTAAAATATAGATGGGGGATGAATAGATAGGCTAACATCGTCACCATCAATACCTTAGAGGTAAAAGGTTCACTTTGAATCCAGACGGAGAGTAAATATAGAGAGTAAGTTTGTAATGCCCAAAACAGGTATCCTAAATTCATCCACTTTTTTGAAAAGTAACCCATTTTTGCTAACGTGATTGTACCCGCATAAGCAACACCAAAAACAAGTACAAGTGTAGAGATAGTAAAGATAGGTAAAAACATATCTGGTGCAATCTCTGGTCTTACAATAAGTTCGTTCATTTGTGAAATCCTTTTAAAATAACTGCCTTTAGAAAAGCATATTGTATTATCGCTATTTGATTAATGAAATTGATTGATGTATGTCAATGAATGAATAAATAAATTTTTTGATATTTATTTATAGTTTTAAATTATAAATAAATATTTAATATAATAGAACAAAAGAGAATATAAAATGGGAAATAAAAGAGGAGAGAGTAATACTACTCTCTTGTAAATGAAGGCTTAACAATACATCTAGCAGTATGAAAAACACGACCATAGTTTGGTGAGCTAAAAACATCATCTTCGAGTATCCACTCTCTTGATTTTTCTACATCAACCGATTGGGCTACTTTTCTTGTGGCTCGACTCTCACAAACAACAATACCCCCACTATTAAACTCTTTTTTGACAGAATTTATTCTGTCTATAGTTACTTTATAGTGAAAACCGATGGCAAAAGCCCAAAATAGAGATACTGAAATCAGACCTTTTGCAATAGCACCTTTTGAGAAAAAAGGGCGAGTGGTTACAAAAAGAGTAACTGCCAACATAATAAATGCAATGAAAAGATAACCAGCTTCGAGTTCTAAAAATTTGTACATAGTTCTACTCCAACAATTAGATAATCGCTCATAATATCACACAAAGAAATAGCCAAAGTTGATAAACATCAATAGTTTTAGAGAAAAAAATTTCTATACTTGTCTTAATATCTAAACCTATAAAGAGAGAATCGTATATTATGAAAAAGTATCTAATTTTTGCACTGATAGCAGGATTTACATTTGTAACTCTTGTGGCATACAAAGAGGCAAGACCAACCTCAAAAGCACCTATATATAAGGAGATAAAGCACTACTCTCCCTATTACAGAGAGAAGAGATTTGGAGGTTTTCAGATAAAAAGTAAGCTTGATGCCGATTTTAAAGAGAAGCCTAGCAATATGGAAATTTTTCATCGTATGGATGAGTTAGAGAGAGAGTGGGCTAAAAGACATCTAAAAATAGTAGAAAAAAGTGTGGTTATTTTAGATGAAAATGGAACAGAGATAGCCAATATTGCTATTAAGACAAAAGAAGATAATGATTTTGTACATAGTTTCTTTGGAATTTAGCGTATGACACAGATTGTAATAACAGCTGTATTTACTTTTGCAATGTTTATGTTTATGGCATTTCCTGCCATAAAAATTGTAGAGTTTATACATAAAAAAAAGGAATTGTCTGAAAAAAGTCAAAATATTTTAACGATAGTTTTTACAATACTATTATCACTTCTAATCGCTCTTTTTTTACAAAGTTAACTACTCTACTAATGGTTTCCAAGATAGAGCATTGCTTTCTCTTGGTTGATTTTAAAATCAAATTTTTCAAAGAAGTTCATCCCCAATAGACCATCCATATTTTGATGACTAAAGGGAGCAATGGTAATTTTAAAATCTGTTAATTCAATATTTTGAATTATTAAACTTTGAACTAAATAGAGTTCCCCTGTTATCTCCCCTCCTGCTGTATTGAGTATAATCTCTTTTCCATTTTCTAAGTTAGGGATTTTATCTTCGTCTATAAAAGTGTAACTAGCCCCTGTATCTAACAGTAGGGTTAAAGGAGTATTGTTAATAGTGAGATTGACACTAAACTGTGAACCTATCTTGTTAAGAGGTATTTTATAAGGATATTGTTCACTCTCCATCTGTAGTTCATGTATCTCTGTTAATAGATTTATGGCTTGGTTACTATAAGTAGCATCATTGCTGATTTCGTTGAGAAGCTCTTCTGCTTTATCATATATTTCCAAACTTTTATAAAGTTCTGCCAGTTGAATAATATACTTTTCAGACGTGCTACTTTTTGAGATAATGTCCTCTAAAAATAGAATAAGTTTCGAGATGCTTTTTGAGTCATTAAGTTTCGTGATATAGGAGGTAATGGCTGTCTCTAGGTCATCGTTGACCCGTTGTAGGTTTTTATCTTGATAGCCATGTTGTAGCTCAAAAAGAAAGTTTATGGATTTTTCAAATTCATTCTCATCTCGATAAAGTTTTGCAAGATAGAGATGTATGTCTAAGTTTTGTGGCTCTATTTCGATATATTGGAGCAGTTGTTCTATTGTTTCATTAGGAGAGACAGAAGCTTTGTCATAAAAATAGACTTTTAAAATAAGCTGATAGGCTTTAATCTCTTCGGGTGTTCCTTCCATATAGAATGCCATTGCATCTGAAAAATTATTCTGTTTGAGTAAGACTTGAAAATACTTATTCTTGATATCGCCTTTTTTATTATTATGGGAAGTGTTAACTGCCTCTTCATTTTTTAAAACAATACGTCTATCTACCAGTTTAAGGTTAACAAATTTTTTAGGTAAGGTTGAGATGTTCTTTTCATCGTTTGCTATAGGTGTAGTTGTTGGTAACACTGCCTCATCCATTGGTGGTGCTTTATAGTTTTGGGAGAGTGTCAAACTCCTAGGGATTAGGTTTTTAGGTTCTAATGATGCATAAAAGAGGTGAAAATTCCATCCAATAAACACCCCAATTATAAGAGATAATACAATTTGAAACATAGGATATCCTTCTTAACTTATTTTATCTAAAAATACTTACATTACATCATTTTATTATAAAAAAACGGGTAAAATTCGCATAATAATGAACAGAAGGTAGAATAAATATGACAGGATATATGCTTTTTTCAGGCACTTCAAATGAAGAACTAGCACTTGAGGTATCAAAATATCTCGACCAACCACTCTCCAAAGCGAAAATTACAAAATTTTCAGACAACGAAATAAATGTTAAAATTGAAGAGAGTGTTCGAGGTAAAGATGTATTTATCATTCAGCCTACATCAGCACCAGCAAACTTTAATCTTATGGAGCTACTTATCATGGTAGATGCACTTAAGCGTTCCTCTGCAAAGTCCATTACAGCCGTTGTTCCTTACTATGGGTATGCAAGGCAGGATAGAAAAGCAGAACCAAGAGTTCCAATTACAGCCAAGCTTGTGGCAAACTTGATGGAGACAGCAGGGATTACCAGAGTGGTTACCGTTGACCTCCATGCGTCACAAATCCAAGGATTTTTTGATATCCCTGTGGATAACCTCTATGGAGCTGTCCTTTTTAATGATTATGTAAAATCAAAAAATCTTAAAAATCCAATTGTGGCAAGTCCTGATATTGGGGGAGTTGCACGGGCAAGATATTTTGCAAAGACCATGAATTTAGACATGGTTATTGTGGATAAGAGGCGTGAAAAAGCCAATGAGTCTGAGGTGATGAATATTATCGGAAATGTTGAGGGCAAAGATGTCATTATGATTGATGATATGGTTGATACAGCAGGTACCATGGTAAAAGCAGCAGCTGCATTAAAAAAATTGGGGGCAACTTCCGTGATGGCTTGTTGTACACACCCTGTACTCTCAGGACCTGCTTTTGAGCGAATTGAAAATGGTGAACTGGATGAGTTGGTCGTGACCAATACTATTCCTATTAGAGATAACTCATGCAGTAAAATCAAAGTTCTCTCCACGGCGAAGATGCTAGGTGAAGTGATTAGAAGAGTCTACAATAACGAGAGTGTTAACTCTCTATTTGAGACAAATTAATGGCAGAAAATAATATTCCTCAGTCGCATATTAGAAACTTTTCTATTATCGCCCATATTGACCATGGTAAATCAACCTTGGCAGATAGAATCATCCAAGAGTGTAACGCTGTCTCTGACCGTAAAATGTCAGCACAGGTTATGGATACCATGGACATAGAAAAAGAGCGTGGAATTACCATTAAAGCTCAATCAGTTCGTTTGGACTATGTTGCCAATAATGGTGAGAACTACATTCTAAATCTTATTGACACTCCTGGTCATGTTGACTTCTCTTATGAAGTGAGTCGCTCTTTGGCCTCTTCTGAGGGTGCGTTACTCATCATCGACGCTGCCCAAGGGGTTGAAGCTCAGACCATTGCCAATGTCTATATAGCGATAGAAAATGAGTTAGAGCTACTGCCTGTGGTAAATAAAATTGACCTTCCAGCTGCAGAGCCTGAACGTGTGTTAGAAGAGGTAGAAGATGCCATTGGTATTGACTGTACGGAACACTCATTGGTATCAGCAAAAACAGGTTTGGGTGTTCCTGAACTTATTGAAGATATTGTGGCACGTGTCCCTGCACCAACAGGTGATGAAGATGCTTCTTGTAAGGCACTTATCTATGACTCATGGTTTGACAACTACTTAGGGGCCTTGGCTCTGGTTCGTGTCTATGAAGGTAGCATAGAGAAGGGTCAAAAAATTCAGATTATGAGTACCAAAGAGGAACACGTTGTTCTTGATTTAATGTACCCCAATCCTATTGCTCCTATTAAAACTTCCAAGATTAAAACAGGTGAAATCGGAATCGTGGTCACGGGTCAAAAGACAGTTGATGGTCTACAAGTTGGAGACACTGTAACCGATGCCAAAAATCCTACAGCTGATTTTATTGATGGCTTTGAACCTGCTAAACCGTTTGTTTTTGCAGGGATTTACCCCATAGAGACAGATAAGTTTGAAGATTTACGTGATGCACTTAATAAGCTAAAACTTAATGACAGCTCTATCTCGTTTGAGCCTGAATCATCGTTGGCACTTGGGTCAGGATTTAGAACAGGTTTCTTGGGTATGCTCCATATGGAAGTGATAAAAGAGCGTTTAGAGCGTGAGTTTAACTTGGAGCTTATTGCCTCTGCACCAACTGTTGTTTATGAAGTGCTACAAAATGATGGAAGCAGAATAGACATTCAAAACCCTTATGATATGCCTGAATCGATGAAGATAGATACCATTTATGAGCCATATATCAAAGCAACCATTTTGGTTCCCAATGACTATTTGGGAAATGTAATAAAATTGCTTAATGACCGTCGTGGTATGCAGATAAAAATGGACTATATCAATGCTGAACGTGTTCTTTTAGAGTATGATGTTCCTATGAATGAGATTGTCCTTGACTTCTATGACAAACTAAAAAGTACCTCAAAAGGTTATGCAAGTTTTGATTATGAGCCAATAGGTTTTAGACCAGGGGACTTGGTAAAATTAGACATTAAAGTGGCAGGTGAGGTGGTTGATGCACTCTCTATCATTGTACCACGTACCAGTGCGAGAACCAAAGGTTTGGCATTTGTTCAGTCACTAAAAGAGCTTATTCCAAGACAGCTTTTTGAAGTAGCGATTCAGGCGAGTATTGGTAATGACATTATTGCTAGAACCAATGTAAAATCTACAGGTAAAAACGTAACAGCAAAATGTTATGGTGGGGATATCACCCGTAAAAGAAAACTACTTGATAAACAAAAAGCAGGTAAAAAACGTATGAAAGCCATAGGAAGTGTTAATGTGCCACAAGAGGCGTTTATGGCAGTTTTAAAACTTGACTAATCTATATGAAAAAATCACAAATGCACTTGTCGATAATGGTTATATCATTATCAACAATGCACTCCCTCCTAAACTCACCCAAGAGCTATTAAGCTTTGCAAAAACTCAAAATAGTTATAAAAAAGCAGGTATCTCCTCCTCTTTAGATTTGCACCTTGATAAAGCAAGACGAAGAGACAAGACACTATGGCTCAATGAAGACAACGGGGTTCAAAGCGAATATCTATCGTGGACAGAGGGGTTAAAGTCTTATCTGAATAAAGAGCTATATTTAGGACTCTCCTATTTTGAAACACACTTTGCCATCTATCAAAAGGGTGATTTCTACGAAAAACATCTTGATGCGTTTAAAAACTCCAAAAACAGAGTTGTAACCGTGGTCTATTATCTCAATGAAGCGTGGAGACAAGAGGATGGTGGTGAGATTATTATCTATGATGAGGATGATATGTTCTTGACCAAAGTAGCACCCATTGCCAATACCATGATAGTTTTTATGAGTGAAAAATTCCCTCATGAAGTGCTACCTACAGAGGCTACCCGCTACTCCATCGCAGGTTGGTTTAGGGTGGACAGATAGTTGAAGTTTATCGACCTACACTGTGATACAGCCTCACTTCTTTTAGAGACCTCTCAACATCTAAAAGAGAATCATTGTAAAATAGATATCAAACGATTGCAAGAGGGTGAGGCTTTGGCAGAGTTTTTTGCGATGTTTATTGACAGTGCCAAAGTAGATAGCTCCTATGACTACTGTGTCAAGATGCTTGATAACTTCAAAAATGAGCTTCGTCTAAATCAAAAGAGTATCATGTTATGCAGAAACCATGATGAGTTGATGTTATCTCAAAAAGAGGGCAAGATAGGAGCATTTTTGACCATAGAGGAGGGGGAGGCGATAGAGGGTGATATCGAGAAACTAAGATATTTCAAAGAGCAGGGCATCTCACTTATTACGCTTACTTGGAACCATGAAAACGCTTTGGGCTACTCCAACTTTGAGTGGAGAGACCAAGATAGAGGATTAAAGAAAAAAGGGTTTGAGGTGGTAGAGGAGATGAATCATTTGGGTATGTTGATTGATGTCTCACACCTCTCTGATGCAGGGTTTAATGATGTTATCTCAAACTCAACCTCTCCCATTATCGCCACACACTCAAACAGCCGAACCATGACCCATAACCCCCGTAACCTCTCCGATAAGATGCTTAAACAACTCGCTGACAAGGGTGGCATAACAGGGGTAAACTTCTTTAATAAATTTTTAGTAGAGGGTGAGATAGAAGAGCAAAAAGAGACCTCCACCATCAAAGATATGATACGACATATCAGACATATCCGAAACATAGCAGGGATTGAGGTGATTGGGCTTGGTTCTGATTTTGATGGGATTCCCAATCCTGTAGAGATAGAGGATATCTCACAGATGTCAAAACTCTCAGATGCTCTTCTTTCTCAGGCTCTTTTCTCTCATGGATTTAGCAGTGATGAGGTGGAGAGGATATTTTATAAAAATAGTTTGCGAATTATCAAAGATGTTCTAAAATAGTATAAGCTATAATTCCTCCTGATAAAAAAGGATAATAACATATGAACTTTCATAAGATTAAAATGGCGATATATGCTCTGTTTTTGACCAACTATTTTGGGATAAGGCTTAAAAATATTAGTGATAATTTAGAGAGAAAGAGACTACGAGTAGATTACTCAAAAATACTTCTAGGGAAACTAAAAATATCAGTGGTGGTCAAGAACCAAGAGCGTTTACCAAAAGAGGGACAGTTTTTGGTTATCTCTAACCATAGAGGGATTATTGACCCATTAATTTTAGAGATGGCACTAGAAGATACCTCTATTTTTGGTTTGTGGATTTCCAAAAAAGAGCTATACAACTCACCATTTTTTGGAATTTTTGTGCGTAATGCAGGTTCGGTTCTTCTTGATAGGGAGCAGAGTAAAATGGGTGGTTTTTTCGCTGATATTAAAAAAGGTGTCAAGGCAGGGGCTTCTATCTTCATCTTCCCAGAGGGGACAAGAAACAAGTCAGAAAAGCCACTTATTGAGTTTAAAGAGGGTGCAAGAATCATCGCTCTAAAAAACAGACTTCCTCTCCTACCTGTCTATATTGCCACCCATACTGACACAGCACTGGGTACAGCACTTAACGATAAAAAAGCATCGCAGACCATCACCATAGAGATTGGTGAGCTAATTGATTATAAAGATAGAACAAACCTAGAAGAGGTGTACCGTAAAGAGTTCAATATCTAATCTACCTCTGTGTCAAATGCCAACCATCATTATAGGGGCAGGAGTAGACCGATATATTTAGACCAAGCATATCATTAAGATACTTCGCTTGGTTCTCTGCTTCGTGTTCACTCTCATATATATCTTTGAACTGATGTTTACTATCGGTACACAAGCAGTTATCAAATATATCCTGATAGTCACTCTCCAATGGAGGCACATCAAAATATCTTTTTACTCTCTTTTTGATTTTCTCTTTTTCTAATATTCTGGTTTTGATGATTTTTAATGTTTTCTTATATACCATGCAAAATTGTACCCAAATTGTTTAAGAAAACTATGTTAAACTACCAACAGCTTAAGAGGATTTCTTAATGCTATTATACTCTAGGGATAGACCCACACAGAGTAAATTTATTTCGCTAAGGAGCTTAGTGATGAAGTATGATTACCTCATTTTTATAGGCAGATTTCAGCCATTTCACACAGGACACGAGAGTGTTATTCGCAAAGCATTAGAGTTATCAGACAAAGTTATTGTTTTAGTTGGTTCAGCATATCAGCCACGCACCGTTAGAAACCCATGGGATTTTAATGAACGTGAGTCATTGATGCGTACCGTTTTTTTCGATGATGAAAATCGACGTATTTTAGTATTTCCCCTACTTGATCAAACCTACAATAACCAGTTATGGATTAAGTCTGTACAGCAATTGGTGGCAGGAGTTGTTCATAACAAAATTGCTTCTAAACCTAGAATCGGTTTGATTGGTCATCAAAAAGACAACAGTTCAGATTACTTAACCCAATTTCCCCAATGGGAACGTGAAGAGGTAGAGAACTATAAAAATATCTCTTCGACCAATATTCGAGAACTCTATTTCGATAACCAAGAGTTCACAAATTCACTGAATAGTAATATAGCCATAGCTTTAGAAAAATTCAAAAGCACCAAAGCTTTTGAGCAAGTAGCCAATGAGTTTCACTTTGTCAAAAAATACAAATCTGCATGGGACAATGCCCCATACACCCCAATGTTCATAACAGTAGATGCCGTAGTTATTCAGTCTGGTCATATTCTTCTTATAGAACGAAAAGCCCAACCAGGACAAGGTTTAATGGCTCTTCCAGGTGGATTTTTGGATGCAAATGAGACGCTTAAAACAGCTGTTATTAGAGAGTTAAGAGAAGAGACACGAATCAAAGTACCAGCCCCTGTTTTGGCAGGAAGCATTACCAAAAAAGAGGTCTTTGATGACCCTTACCGTTCGGCAAGAGGGAGAACCGTTACTCATGCCTATCTAATCGAATTAAAAGGCGATAAACTACCAAAAGTAAAAGGTGGAGACGATGCAAGTAAAGCCTTTTGGATTCCCTTTGCCGAGGTTAAGCCAGAGATGATGTTTGAAGACCATTTTCATATTATTCAGAGTATGGTGGGGTAGATGTCTAAAAAAATTAATTGGAAAAAATATTTGGGTGTAATTATAGGTATATCTATTATATTTTTGATTTTCATGTCTTGGGATATATTTAGATTCTATTTTTATTATATATTTTTCCCTGATTACTTAAAATCAGCGTTTAAATAATCTGTGCCGAAAGGTTTAACTACGCATTCCAAACCGATAGACGGTAAAGAACAGCACATCATACGAAGGATTTTCGATGAACAATAAAAACAACATTATGCTAAACACAGACAGCTACAAATCAAGTCACTATTTACAATACCCACCAAAGAGTGAGTATGTATCGTCATATATAGAAGCACGAGCTGGAGAGTACGACAAGACGCTATTTTTTGGGCTACAAGCATTCATAAAAG
>Ga0256914_1003015_pt1 | contig 13584 bp, 8 predicted proteins | sample HulkmetaG_FD_191571 | JGI IMG/M metagenome (GOLD analysis project Ga0256914, IMG submission 191571) | Hydrothermal chimney microbial communities from Main Endeavour vent field at the Juan de Fuca Ridge, Pacific Ocean - Hulk | ecosystem: Environmental > Aquatic > Marine > Hydrothermal vents ... | reverse complement strand
TTATCTGTTCCTCTTCCTACAGAAAAGACTGTACCCTCAAAAAGTGCTAATGATGGATAGAGATATATAGCTAACTCATTTGGTAAATTTGGAGATGGTTTCACAGGTAAATAATAAGATGTATGATGAGTATAATGTTCTAGTGGTATCACTCTCAAATTAGCTTTGAGGTTACCTTTGAGCCATCCTTCTCCATTTATCATCAAAGCATACTCTCCAATAGTCATTCCATAAAGTATTGGTACAGGATGCATACCCACAAATGATTTATAATTAAAATTCAAAATTTCACCATCAATTCTACTTATATTAGGATTTGGTCTATCCAAAACAATTATAGGAGTATGATTTTGGGCTGCTGCTTCCATAACATAGTGTAAGGTGGAGAGATATGTATAAAATCTAACCCCCACATCTTGAATATCAAAGATAATTATATCTACATTATGCAAATCAGATTTAGTTGGTTTTTTATGTTTACCATAGAGTGATATTATAGGTAATCCTGTAGCTCTATCTTTTTTATTTTTTAGATGCTCTCCTGCATCCCCATTACCTCTAAAACCATGTTCGGGAGCAAATATTTTGACAATTTTGACCTTTTTTCTAAGTAATACATCAACTAAATGTTCTCCATATACCAAAGATGACTGATTAACTACAACAGCTACTTTTTTGCCTTTTAGCATAGGTAGATACCTATTCATCTGCTCTGCACCCATAATAATATCTGCTCTAATTATTCCCAAAAAGAGCAAAAAGAATAGTATAATTTTTTTCATAATTAAATATTTTGGGAGCTATTATTCCTAACTTTTAGCATCCCCTCCATACTTAGATAACTATTCAAAGCACTAATATATGCCCTAGCACTTGCTAACATAGTGTCAATATTTAGTCCATGTCCAATAATAGCAGGTTCATTATCATTAAATTCCACTTTGACAGTTACACTTGCTAATGCATCTTTACCTTTACTTACAGAAGTAACTTTATAGTCCATTAATCTACCTTCATATCCTGAAATCCTATCAATAGTTTTAAATATTGCATCAATAGTTCCCTCTCCAATACTAGCATCTATTATCTCTTGATTATCTTTTTTTATACTTACCGCAGCACTTGGTACACCATTACTACAATCCATTAACTGCAATGATACCAACTTATAAATCTGTACTGCCTTAGTCATCTCATTAGTTACAATAGCTCTTAAATCATCATCATATATATCTTTTTTCTTATCAGCCAAGATTTTAAATCTATCAAATGAACTATTTAATGCCTTATCCTCCAAGTTAAATCCCAATTTTGATAATTTATCTTTGAATGCTGCTCGTCCTGAGTGTTTTCCTAATACTAATGTATCATCTATATCTAATCCAATATCAGCAGGGGTGATAATCTCATAAGTTTCACGATTTTTCAACATTCCATCTTGATGAATTCCACTCTCATGAGCAAAAGCATTTTTACCTACTATTGCCTTATTTGGTTGAGGTTCTATCCCTGTAATATTAGCTATCAATCTACTTGTAGGATATATCTCTTTTGTATTAATATTAGTCTCAAAATTACCAAAAAAATCTTTTCGAGTTTTTAATGTCATTACTATCTCTTCAAGTGCTGCATTTCCTGCTCTCTCACCCAACCCATTAACAGTACATTCGACTTGTCTAGCACCATTCATTACAGCTTCAAGTGAATTTGCTACACCCAATCCCAAATCATTATGGTTATGTACAGATATAATAGCTCTATCTTTGATATATGTACTCATGATTTTTATCATCTCACCAATCTCATAAGGTAATCTAAAACCAACAGTATCAGGCAAATTGATTGTAGTAGCTCCTGCTTGAATTACAGCATCACTAATCTCTTTTAGAAATCCAATATCACTCCGTCCTGCATCTTCACAACTAAATTCAACATCTTCTACAAAACTCATTGCATACTCTACAGAAGCGACTGCTCTTTTAATCACCTCATCAGGAGTCATTTTTAGTTTATACTGCATATGAATTGGACTTGTTGCTATAAAAGTATGAATTCTTTTAAGTGGTGCTTGTGCAATAGCATCACCTGCTACTTTTATATCTCCATCAATTGCTCTAGCCAATGAACATACAGTAGAGTTTGTAACTCTATCAGCTATTTTGGAAATAGCATCAAAATCTCCTGGACTAGCAGCTGCAAATCCAGCTTCGATAATATCCACACCCAATTTTTCTAACTGTATGGCTATTTGTATCTTCTCTTCAGTGTTCATGGAAGCCCCTGGGCTTTGTTCCCCATCTCTTAATGTTGTGTCAAATATTTTAATAGTCTCTATACTCATTTTGTTTACCTTCTTATACATCAAAACATGAGATTACTCATGTAAAAAAATTATCTAATTTTATCCAAATATAGATATATTTTAGAAACTGAATTGTGAAAACAGTATTAACTCATTTATAAACTCTCCCTTCATGCACAATATAAGATGCTGACATATTAACGGCATGATAGATAGTAGTAGCATATTTTTTACTATAAAATTGAAGCAAAATTTTCTGCTCTGTTGGCTCTATTGATGGAACTACCCAACCATTATTGGATATTAGTATCATCTCTTTTGGGATAGCTTTGCTCTTTTCATCTTGGAGTGTATCCAAATTATGGATTTTACTACTATACATAGTATATAACTCTCGTGAAGTTCCCTCAAAACATATTGCATTTCTATATGTTTTACCGTTGATTATATAATCTGTAGGCTCACTATCTGCTACATAATCAGGTGCTCCATCAAAAAATATTTTATTAATAATATTACCCATCCATTTTGGTAATGGGTTCTGTTCTCCAAATGGTACTAATACTACTTTATTTGCTATTAGGAAACTTCCTTTGTTGAAAATATATGTTGAGTTTCTTGGTATTTTATTATAATATAATGCACCCATAACTATAGATATATCATTTGAATAAGCTTCTAGTTCGGTCATAAGGTTTGGTTTAGTATTTAAAAATAGAGGCAAAATAGACTCAGGAAATATAATCATCTCTTTTTTATCAGCAATAGCTCTATCCAAAAGTTTAAATACTCTGTCTATTTGCATATTTAAAAGTTTTGGGTTCCATTTATCTTCTACTGTAATATTTGAACTTGATATAGCTATATTATTTTTAGGTAGTGGTGTTTGATTTATATAATTTGTAAATGGAAAAGCTAAAATGACCATAAATAGAAATAGTAAATTTTTTTTATAAATTGCTAAGATAATTGCTATTAGAGTTATTGCAAATTGCCATTTTTGTATGCCTAAATAGCTATTAGTAAAAATCATTTCAGGTTTGAACCAATCAAATTGAATTGGATGCAGATATGATAGTAAAAGTAATGCTATTGCTTTTACTATTAAATTAAATAGTTCATTATCTACATATTCAGATATTTTTGCTATTACCAAAAATATTGTACCATATACTAATCCTATAAATGCTACACCTATTGGTATCGCCCATGGGAAACCATAGTTAAAAAAGCTCATACATATCCACCAAAACCATAGTGAAGCTATAAAAAATCCACTCCAAAACCACTCTTTTGAGTCAGCTTTTATTAAATAATAGAAGGCTAGAACTCCTGATATAGTATTAAGTAGTGGACTGATAAATCCTATCCAATCTAAGTATATTGCCTCTGAAGCCAAAATGGCGATAAAAAAGCCTGTTGTTATCTTGTTAATGGTAAAATACTTGCCAATTTTTATATATAAACTCAAAGGATTTCCTTATGGAACAAGTAGCACAATTTTTACCACTTATCTTATTATTTGGTATTTTTTATTTCTTAATTATTAGACCTCAACAAAAACAACAAAAAGAACATGCATCAATGTTAGAAGCTCTCTCCAAAGGAGACAAGATACTAACAACAGGTGGTATTTTCGCTGAAATAGTTAAAGTTGAAGAGGATTTTATCAAAATTAAACTGAACGATACAACTATAGTTAAACTTGACAAAGCTTTTGTATCCCGAAAGGTAGAAGCATAAATTATGGGTACACTAAACTATAGAGTTGTTATCTTTCTATTTGCTTTTGTGTTTGGAGTAGTTTTTTCTATACCATCTTTGACACAAAGCCAAGAAGGTAAAAAGATTACGCTAGGGCTTGACCTGCAAGGTGGACTACATATGCTCTTGTCAGTCAAAAGTGAAGTGGCAGTTGAATCCAAAGTGAAATCTATTGGTACAACCATTAAGTATAAATTAGATGATGAAGATATAATTTTTGATGATTTGAAAATAGAAGATGGAACTGTTAAATTTGAGGTTTTGGACAAAGATGATTTACCAAAAGTAATCAAAATCCTAAAAGATGACTTTAAAGATATTTCTGTAAAACAAAATGGTATGAATTTTGTTCTAACTCTCACTCCAAAACTTATAAATGAGACAAAGAAAAATGCTATTAACCAAGCTGTCGATACTATCAGAAACCGTCTTAATATGTTTGGATTAGCTGAACCTACTGTAGCTAAACAAGGTACAGATAAAATCTTGGTAGAAGTACCAGGAATTAAAACTCAAGCTGATGAACAGAGAATTAGAGAGCTAATTGCAAAAGCAGCACATCTACAAATGATGGCAGTGGATGAAGATAGAGATGCTAGAGTAGATACTATGAGTGCAAATGAAGCAAAACAGTATGGTGATATTATTTTAACTGATATAGCCAATGAGAAACAAAAATATCTATTGCACTCTATTCCTATTTTAGATGGTTCTATGTTGGTTGATGCCAAAGTAGGATATGACCGACAAAACAACCAACCATTGATTAATTTTAAACTTAATGGTCAAGGTGCTAAAATTTTTGGCGATTTCTCTGGAAAAAGTGTTGGAAAAAGAATGGCTGTTGTGTTAGACAACAAAGTCTATTCAGCACCTGTAATTCGTGAGAGAATTGGTGGAGGTTCAGGACAAATATCTGGTAACTTTACACCACAAGAGGCTCATGATGTGGCTATTGCTTTGCGTTCGGGTGCATTATTAGCTCCTGTTCAAGTAGAAGAGAAACGAAGTGTAGGACCTAGCCTTGGGGCTGATAGTATTAATGCTAGTATGATTGCTCTGATTATTGGTTTTCTCTCAGTTGTTCTATTTATGTTTATCTATTATGGTATGGCAGGAGCTATTTCCAATATTGCATTGGTAGCTAACCTTTTCCTTATATTAGCTATTATGTCTCTGTTTGAGGCGACACTAACACTACCAGGTATGGCAGGTATCGTTTTGACAGTTGGTATGGCTGTTGATGCCAATGTTATTATCAATGAAAGAATTAGAGAGCTACTTCATGAGGGTGCATCAATTACTAAATCAATAGAACAAGGATATAACAATGCCTTTACTGCTATTTGGGATGCAAATATTACAACCCTAATTGCTGCAGTGGTTCTTTTTGCTTATGGTACAGGCCCTATCAAAGGGTTCTCTTTGACTATTAGTATCGGTATTTTAGCATCTATGCTAACAGCTATTTTGGGAACTCATGGTATATATCAGTGGATATTACCCAAAATAGACAAGAAAAAACTAAACTTTTGGTTTGGGATTAAGACAGGAGAAGCAAAATAATGGAAGTATTTAAACATGACCAATCCATCATAGGGTTTATGGCAAATGCCAAAAAATTTGGTATCCTCTCTATATCACTTGTAGTTATATCATTACTATTACTTCTTACCAAAGGTCTAAACTATGGTATTGATTTTGCAGGTGGGACAGTTATACAGGTCAAATATAGTGGTGATGCACCTATACAAAAAGTACGAGATATTCTAAGTAAAAACAAGAATTATCAAGGAGCAAATGTAACATATTTTGGTTCAAATCAAGAGATTGCTATTAGAACTAAAACAACATCCAAAAATGTAGATGTTGATATTAGTGACCAAATGAGCAAAATGTTAAAAGATACAGGTAAATTTGAGATACGAAGTGTTGATATGGTAGGGCCAGCTGTTGGTGATGAGCTAAGAGAAAAAGGTCTTATGGCTATGCTCTTATCTATTATTGGTATTTTGGGTTATATCTCATTTAGATTTGAGTGGAGATTTGCATTAGCTTCTGTTATAGCACTTATCCATGATGTTACTATCTCTCTTGGTGCTTTGGCACTATTTCAAATAGATGTCAATCTACCTATATTGGCTGCAATTCTTACTATTCTAGGGTACTCTCTAAATGATACCGTTATTGTATTTGATAGAATTAGAGAAGGTATCCGTACTATTAAATCAGCCCAACTAGGAGATGTAATTGATGAGTCTGTTACTAGAACACTCTCTCGAACTACTCTTACATCATTAACTACATTCTTTGTTGTATTTACACTCTATCTATTTGGTGGTGAATTACTTAAAGGATTTAGTTTTACCCTACTTGTTGGTGTTGTTGTTGGTACATATTCATCTATTTTTGTTGCTTCTCCGATTTTAATGTGGCTCAAATTTTCTATCAGCGAATTTAGAGCAAAAGAGGCTGAAAAACTCAAACGAGAAAGAGAGAAAGAAAAAATGCGCGCAATGTATGAGCGAGGAACTATGTAACAACCTATAAATTGAAGTTAAGTTTAACTACAAGTGTATCTTTGTTGCAAGAGCATATCGTTCTTGCACTATTTACTACAGGAAGTATTATTTTCAACTTCCACTTATTCTTTTACTTACCTCTTGGGCAAGTTGATATACTGCCATTCCATATAACGCACTATGGTTATATGTTGTAATAACTCTAAAGTTATGTGTACCAAACCATAATTCATCATAAGTTGCACGACCTAATTTTACAAGAGATACAGGTCCTCTATAATTAAGTTTCAAACGAGATTTGATTTTATGTTTTCTTTTTAGTTTATATTGAGAATATTTTGTTTTATATCCTGTTTTTAATTTTTTAAATCTATTACCTTTATATTTAGCTCTGACAGCTACCTCTTGAATAGATGGGTTCCAACCATTTTTGGCAAAATAGTTAGCTATACTTCCTATTGCATCTTCTGCATTCCATAAGTCAACTACTCCATCATGATTAAAATCAACACCAAATCGAATATAACTACTAGGCATAAACTGTCCATATCCTAAAGCTCCAGAGGTAGAACCCATAGTCTCTGTAGGGTCAAGTCCTATATCTCTACTAATTAGTAAAAAATCCTCTAATTCATCTGTATAAAATGCCGACCTTCTTTCTCCCAACATTGCTCTAGTGGTCAATACATCAATAACTCTATGTTTTCCAAAATTGACACCATAAGCTGTCTCTATACCGATAATTCCGACAATATATCTAGCTGGAACACCATATTTTTCTTCTGCTCTTTCTAAAATATCACTATATTTATTCCAAAACTCAACTCCTCTTTGAATATTTCTATCATAAATAAAACAGCTTTTATATCTGTCCCATGTACCCAATGGTCTATGTATAATAGTTGAAGTACAATCTGTTCTTGTCATGGGTATATAGTTATAATCTTGTGCTTGTGAGAATATTCTATTAAGTTCTTTTCTATCAAAATTATGAGTATTTACCATCATATCTATAAAATCCATAAGCTCATAATTACCTTGAAAATCTCCTTTGAGTTCATCATAAATAACTTGTTTTGGAGCTTGTGTAATCTCTTTTTTTGTACTATTTGAAACATCTATTCCTAAATGAGTATAATTAATCGTTTTATTGTGTTCTTTGGTCTCTTTTTTAATATTCTTTGTGCTACATGCAGAAAAAAGTAGAAGAGAGAGGGTTAATGGATATATCTTATTATTTATTTTCACTTGTAATCCTATTTCTTGTTTATTTTTTATAATTATAATAGCTTATAATTGAATAGCCCATAAAAAAAGAGATAAAATATAAAGAAGATGAATAGCTTTAATGGATACTGTTCTTTACTGTGTTTTATATCTCTAAAATCAACAAAATATATAAAATGATAACTTCTAATATTTCATAGGGTATAATCACACAATTTAATCGGATGGAGATGATATGAGTTATAAGCCAAATGAAATAGAGACAAAATGGCAACGGATATGGAATGAAACAGGTGCATTTGAGCCACTAGATACCCAAGATTTACCAAAAAAATATATATTAAGTATGTTCCCATTTCCAAGTGGGCGACTACATATGGGACATGTACGAAATTATGCAATTGGTGATGCAATGGCTAGATATTATAGAAAACAGAACTATAATGTACTTCATCCAATTGGATGGGATGCTTTTGGAATGCCAGCAGAAAATGCAGCTATCAAACATGGCAGACACCCAAAAGATTGGACATACTCCAATATTGATTATATGCGAAAAGAGCTAAATAGTCTAGGTCTCTCATTTTCAAAAACAAGAGAGTTTGCTACTTGTGATGAGCTATACACTAGATGGGAACAAGAGTTTATAATTAAAATGTTTGAAGAGGGATTACTATATAGGGAGTCAACTACAGTAAATTGGTGTGAAGATTGTCATACCGTCTTGGCAAATGAACAGGTAGAAGATGGATGTTGTTGGCGTTGTCATCATCCTATTCAATCCAAAGAGATGCCAGGGTATTATATAGATATACTCAAATATGCAGATGAGTTATTAGAAGATTTGAAGCTACTAGATGGTCACTGGCCATCACAAGTTTTGGCAATGCAGAGTAACTGGATAGGTAAATCACAAGGATTAGAGTTTAGTTTTAATCTCTCTTCCAATTCTAAAGCAAAATTAGGAAATAAATTTAGTGGATTTGATGTATTTACTACAAGAGCTGATACTATATATGGTGTAACATATAGTGCATTAGCACCAGAACACCCTATTGTCAAAGAGTTGATCAGATCAGAGCTATTAGCTACTGATATAGTCTCTAAAATAACGGCTATGTCAAATATGAGTGAACGAGATAGAGCCCAAGCTACAAAAGAGGGATATGATTTAGGAATTACGGTTATACACCCACTAACAGGTGAGCAGATACCAGTTTGGACTGCTAACTTTGTACTTGCTAGTTATGGTGGTGGGGCTGTTATGGCAGTTCCTACTCATGATGAGAGAGATTTTGAGTTTGCAACACAATATAATCTTCCACTTAAATATGTAGTTGAGGGAGGTAAAGAGAACCAAGCATATACAGGAGAGGGTAAATTAATCAACTCGGCTCAATTTACAGGCATGCCCAATACCCAAGCCAAAAAAGAGATAATCAAACTATTTGAAGATAGAGGTTTAGGCAAAGGAACAACTAATTATAAACTTAGAAATTGGGGTGTAAGTCGCCAGAGATATTGGGGGGCACCAATTCCATTTGTACATTGTAATAGCTGTGGATTGGTGGCTGAAAAGGTAGAAAACTTGCCAATAGCTTTGCCTGAAGATGTAGAGATAACAGGAGAAGGTAACCCACTAGAGAACCACCCAACATGGAAAAATTGCCAATGTCCTAAATGTGGAGCAGATGCTATTCGTGAAACTGATACACTAGATACATTTGTGCAATCTAGTTGGTATCAATTCAGATACGCAACTCACCCAAGTAAATGGAATAGTATAGGTATAGATAAAGATGATGTAAATTATTGGTTTGGAGTTGACCAATATATTGGTGGAATAGAACATGCTATTTTACATCTATTATATGCAAGATTTTTTACTAAAGTATTAAGAGATTTAGGATTTATAGAAAATATCAAAGAGCCATTTGAAAATCTATTGACCCAAGGTATGGTACTTTTAAATGGAGCAAAAATGAGTAAATCCAAAGGTAATACTGTTGACCCTGATGAACTTATAGCTAAATATGGAGCAGATACATCAAGACTATTTACACTTTTTGCAGCCCCACCTCAAAAAGAGTTAGAGTGGAATGATAGTGCTGTAGAGGGGGCATTTAGATTTCTTAAAAAACTTTATGATAGAAAGTCCAAAGTCACAATCAATAATAAGCCAACTATAAACCAAAGCAGACTAAACAAAAATGAAAAATTAGCTAGAGTTAAAGTATATGAAGCACTACAAAAATCAATATTAGTTTATGAAAAGACATTTGCATTCAATACACTTATAGCCTCATGTATGGAAGCACTAAATGCACTAGACAAACAGAATAATAATAATGTGTGGAGTGAGGGAATGTATATTCTTTTACATCTATTAGAGCCTATCACTCCACATATCTGTGCAGAACTTAGTGATGAGCTTTTTAGCTTAAATAATTTAAAAGGTAAAATAGAGGTAATAGATGAGGTATTTATCCAAGAGAGTATAACTCTAGGTGTAGCAGTTAATGGGAAAAGAAGAGGTGAGATAGAGGTATCAGCCAATGCCTCCAAAGATAAAATTTTGGAAATTGCTAAATCTCAGGTGGAGAAATGGTTAAAAGATAAAACTATTCTCAAAGAGATAATAGTTCCTAATAAATTAGTTAACTTAGTAGTTAAGTAAACTATAAAGAAGCAATAGATGGCAAAAAAAAAGAAAAAACAGGCTATAAAAATAAATAATAAAATTAAAGAATTAATGAATGGTAAAGCTTTTGATGAGGGTATAAAATATCTTGATGATAATATATTAGTGGAACTGACTATGATACTTGAGCTTAAGATACCTATGCTTACTAAAAAAGAGATGGTTCGAGCATTGCGACAAGTTTGGTCAGAGGGGAATATAAATTTAAGGCTCAATATTTTAAACTATCTTGAACAATTAGGTCTTAAATCATCTAAAGAGATTAATAAATCTGATAAAGTGAGCTATATTTTAACTATATTAAATGATTTTGAACATAGCCAAGAGGAAGAAGATAATATATTGTCATCTTTTATAAATAGTAATTTCTCCAAAATTACTAAAGATAAAATAAAAAATAAACTAAACTATATTAGACAAGCTAAAAAAATAAAAAAATGGGAAGATATATTAGATGTAACAATCAATAATCTATCTCAAATGGAATTTTATCACTCTTATACTTTTGATATGAGCCAAGAAAGTTTCAATAAATCTCTATTAACTCAAACAAAACCTATAAATATGATACTACTCAATAGTAAAGAAGATGAAGAGATAAAAATAGTACTAGAAGAGTATAAAGAGGAGGCTATCAAAAAAAAAGAGGAAGAGATAGAGAGATTTCTAACTATAATAATAAATAAAGGTCACTGCTATCTAAAACCTCATGAGATAAATCAACTAGTGCGTCAAATGCCACCTGAAGATGATTTTTATAGTATAAACATACCTTTGGATATTCTCAAACGAATTATAAAATCAATAGATAAAGAGTATAAAGTAGCGGTTGAGGGCGAAAATATATATATCACCAAAGATAAACTATATCCTCTCTATAACAAAGAGTTACCTTATAGTGTCTTGGTAACTTATACTAGAGTTTTTATATATCATCTTATATGGAAAGAAGAAGAACTTCCTATAGTCTCTGATTTAACTCTTGTCAAAAGTGAAAACAAAAGAGATTTTGAATTTACTATTATAGGTTTGGAAAGGGAGTTAGAGAATTTAAGCCAAGGATTAGAATTAAATCACAATATAATAGAAAAATATATATTAAGATTTATTGAGCCTCAAATCACCTCATCACACTCTCTAAAAATCAAAGAGAAGATAAAAAAACGAATATATTATCACTTTTTGAAGCATATCCGTCCACTCAAAGAGAAAAAGAGAAAAGAGGAACTCTTAGCTAATACTATTAGAGATTTCAAATTACTCTATCCTATAGCTAGATTATTAAAGAGAGAGATAATATTTCATGTAGGCCCTACTAATAGTGGAAAAACTTATGAGGCACTCCAACATCTACAATCTGCCGATACAGGCTACTATTTAGCACCTCTACGACTATTGGCACTAGAAGGATATGAAACACTCAAAGCTAAAGGAGTTAGTATATCTTTGATAACAGGTGAAGAAGAGATAATAGATGAAGAGTCAACTCATATATCTTCTACAATAGAGATGATGAATACTTCTGTAGAGGTAGATGTAGCTATAATTGATGAGATACAGATGATAGATGATAGAGATAGAGGGTGGGCTTGGGCAAATGCTCTAATTGGTGTACCTGCCAAAAAAGTAATACTAACAGGTTCATCAAATGCTTTGGATGCTGTAACTAAGCTATGCGAATATCTTAATGAACCACTAGAGGTTATCCATTTTGAACGAAAAAATAAGCTTAAAATTCTAACTACCCCAACACCTATTCACTCTGTAGAAAAAGGAACAGCTATTATAGCTTTCTCCAGACGAGATGTACTAGGACTAAAACAACAGCTATCTAATAAATATAAGGTATCGGTAGTCTATGGAAACTTATCACCTGAAGTTAGAAGAGAAGAGGCTAGACGATTTAGAGAGGCACAGAGTGATATATTAGTAGCTACAGATGCGATTGCTATGGGTCTAAATCTACCTATTAAAACAGTTATATTTTCCAAAGATAATAAATTTGATGGACTAAGGAGAAGAGAACTACTACCTACAGAGGTAGCACAAATATCTGGCAGAGCTGGGCGATATGGATTGCAAGAGATTGGATATATTGGAGCATTAGATAATAAAAGTTTAGAGACTATTACTTCTAAATTTTATACCCCCTTACCCTCAATCAAACTTCCATTTTCAGTTATGGCAAGTTTGGAGCATGTAATGCTCATTGGTGAGATATTAGAAACTGAAAATTTATCTATTATTTTAACTTTCTTTGCTAATAATATGGAGTTTGAAGGACCTTTTGTAGCAGCTAATATCGACTCAATGTTAGAGATTGCATCAATAGTATCAGAATATGATTTAGAATTAAAGACACGATACTTCTTGGCTTGTGCCCCAGCTTCTATATCCTCCCCATATATAGAAGCTGTATTTCATAGATATATCAGACAGCTAGAGGCAAAAGAGAGTGTCAAATATATACCACCTAGAGATTTACCAAAATATGCTCAAACAAATGAAATGATGCTAAATGCAGAAGATAGAGTAAGAGAGATTTCTCTATATCTATGGTTATCATTCAAATTTCCTGATTTTTTTCCTGATACAGAACAAGCTATAGAAGCTAGAATAAGGTTAAATAGATTTATAGAGTCATCTCTAAAACAAGGTAATTTTATCAAGCAGTGTCGAAGATGTGGTAAAACACTTAACTTTACATATAGATTTTCTATATGTGATAGATGTTTTAGTAGAAGAGTTTCTAAAAATAGCTAACCAAAGAGTCATAGGTCAAAATTTCTCAAACTAGTGCCTATCTTATGCTAAGTGAAGTTTAATAGATGCGTAAATATTTAAACTTATTTTGATATAATTCGCCCTTAAATTGTTGTCTCACCAAAGAGTGTTGCAACGACCCCTATTATTGGGAAGAGCAAAATGCTAGAGCAGGTTAGTTGCCTGACACAAAAAACTATTACAAAAGGTAACAAAATGAAAAAAGGTATTCACCCTGATTATAAAGATTGTGAAGTAACATGTGCTTGTGGAAACAAGTTTGAGATTAGAACAAATAAAGAGAA
>Ga0256914_1003014_pt1 | contig 13586 bp, 10 predicted proteins | sample HulkmetaG_FD_191571 | JGI IMG/M metagenome (GOLD analysis project Ga0256914, IMG submission 191571) | Hydrothermal chimney microbial communities from Main Endeavour vent field at the Juan de Fuca Ridge, Pacific Ocean - Hulk | ecosystem: Environmental > Aquatic > Marine > Hydrothermal vents ... | reverse complement strand
GCCGGATTTCGATGCCGTCATCTCCTGGCTGCACGAAAAGATGCCCGCCGGACCGGTGCGTCCCGCCGTCATCCACAACGACTACAAGATGGACAACGTGGTCCTGGACCCCGACGACCCGCTGAACATCATCGGCGTGCTGGACTGGGAAATGGCCACCATCGGCGACCCGCTCATGGACCTGGGAAATTCACTGGCCTACTGGGTGCAGGCCGACGATCCCCCGGATCTTCAGGCCATCCGCCTGATGCCCACCCACATTCCCGGCGCCTTGACGCGCAGGCAACTGGTGGAGCGCTACTGCAGGGCATCGGGGCTTCGCGCCGACAACTTCGATTTCTATTACTGCTTCGGACTGTTTCGCCTAGCGGTGATCGCCCAGCAGATCTACTACCGTTACTATCATGGACAGACACGCGACAGGCGCTTCAAGACACTCATCGTGGCCGTGCAGAGCCTGTGCGCCGCCGCCGCACGCGTGATGGAAGCTTCGGACCTGTGAAGGCGCTTGCCCGCGAGGACAGGCCGCGGCGGTGGGAAAACCAACAGGAGAGGTGAAAAATGAGCCCATCTGAAAAAGTCGTACTGGAACCCGTCCCCCCGGATCAGCATCCCCTGCTCGAGGGCAGACGCACGGCGTTTGAAAGCGTGGCCGAGATGATCGTGGCCCGCGCAGGGGAAATTCCCGATCACCCCTTCGTGCGTTTTTACGACCAGGTCGTCAGTTATGCCGAGATCAATGCACGCGCCAACCGGGTGGCCAACTTCCTCAAAGCGCAGGGCATCGGCAGGGGCGACGTGGTTTCACTGATGATCTCCAATTCGCCCGAGGTCTATGCCGTCATGTTCGGCATCCAGAAGATCGGGGCCATCGCGGGTGCCGTCAACTTCATGCTCAAGGGTCCGGAAATCGCTTTCCTGCTGGAGGACTCCAGACCCCGAATGGTATTTGCAAGCAGCGAGTTTCTGCCCGAGATGAACCGTGGCATTGAGCAGTCGCGCCACAAGCCCCCGGTGGTCGAAGTCCGAAACGACGCGGCCGGGGATGAAGACAGCGGGCTCCGCCAGCTTTCGGAAATTCTCGCGCAGTACGCCTCCGATGAAGCCCTGGTTGCGCAGAAGTCCTCGGACCCGTTCCTGCTGCTCTACTCTTCGGGCACGACCGGGCAGCCCAAGGGAATCCTTCTCAAAAACGCCGGCCAGCTCTCCATCTGCCGGGCCATGGCCAGCATCGGCCTCTTCAATCCCGACGACGTCATGCTCATCCTGCTGCCCATGTTTCACACCAACCCCATCTGCGTCTGGACTTACCCCGTCATTTACTGCGGGCAGACGCTGTGTGTCCGCAAGGCCTTCTCACCGGACGATTTCTGGCCGTCCATCACGCAAAACGGCGTGAGTATCCTCATGGGTGTGCCGGCCATGTACAACTACGTGTACTACTCGATCGACTCCTCCGCCGTCGACCGTTCCGCCCTGCGGCTCAACTATGCATTCTGCGGTGCGGCGCCGCTGTCGACGGAGCTGATCAGGGGTTTCGAGGAAAAATTCGACGTCGAAATCATCGAGGGGTACGGGCTCACCGAGTGCACCGGCGTGTCGACGGTCAACCCCCCGCGGGGAAAGCGCAAGCCCGGATCCATCGGCGTGGCCATGCCCGAGCAGGAAATCCGGATCATGGACGAGGACAACCGCGAGCTGCCCGCCGGCGAGAAGGGCGAAATCTGTATCCGCGGCGAGGCCGTCATGCTGGGATACCTGAACAACCCCCGGGCCACCGCCGAAACCCTGGTGGACGGCTGGCTGCACACCGGCGATATGGGCTACATGGACGAAGAGGGATTCATCTTCATCGTCGACCGCAAGAAGGACATGATCAACCGCGGCGGCGAAAACATATATCCCCGGGAAGTCGAGATCGCCCTGGAGGCGCACCCCGCAATCCGCGAAGTGGCCGTGGTCGGAACGCCGGACGAGGCGCTGGGCGAACGCGTGAAGGCTTTCGTCATTCCGGTGGAGGGGAAAAACCTGACGGATACCGATATCCGGGAATTCCTTGCGGACCGCCTGGCCCGCTACAAGATTCCCGAGGTAATCGAGTTCATCGAGGAACTGCCCCGCAACCCCACCGGCAAGGTGATGAAAAAGGAGCTGCGGCGCATGGAGCGCGAACGGGCCGCCCGAAAATCCTAGCGGCGCTCAGTCGATCCGGAAGAAGGCCTCGTCGAATTCCGCCCTGCCCTCGTAGCGGCGCAGGAAGAAGCCGGGCATCCGCTCGTAGTTCCTGAGAAAGTCCGCCGATACCGGTATGCCCGCGCGGTGCAGGGCGTCGATGATGTCGTCGATCTTTGGGGGGCAGCCCCGGATGGCGATCTCTTCGTTGATGTCGGGGTGGTTTCGGTTGCGCCGCGACATGCACTTGCCCAGCAAAATGGTCTTCTTCTTTCCCGGCGTGGGTGCCATGCGTTTACCGGTGAGCACCTCGACGTCCTGCCAGGGTTCGTCCTTCCACGCGGCGCGTATGGCGGACAAGATCACGCCGTTCAGAAACGAACAGTAGGTGCACAGGCTCAGGTCGTACTTGGGGTACGAGATCCCCGCCAGGCCGCTCTTGACCAGCGGCAGCGGCATGCGCTCGCCGCGTTCGTTCTGCGCCCAGTTAAAATCGTATTCATAGCGCCCTGCCACCTCTTCGATGGATCGCCCCGCGACCTTGATGCCCGACAGGTCCGTCGCACGTCCGTGGTTGCGGCAGGCGTGGGCCAGGTAAGGCACCTCCCCGGCTTCGTAGCCCAGGATGCGCGCGCCCACCAGGTCGCAGGCCAGGATGTCGGAAGACGCCACCAGCAGGTTGCTGCGGTGTACCCGGCCGTCGAAGGCCGGACCCCGCTCCAGGCTGTAGATGCCGTCGAGCAGGGTGAAGACCGGCGGCAGGCGGTCGGCCAGCCGGGCCACCATGAAGTGCAGGTCGCGCTCCGTATCGGCGCTGTGGCACTTCTTTCGCGAGGGGATGTCGATGAGCCCCTTGAGGTTCTTGATTCCGAGGCTGACCACGGTTTGGTTGTGGGTCTTGAGCACCGGCAGGTCGACGATGTAATCGCTTTCCAGGGCGTCCACGCTGAAGTTCAGCGTGACGCCATCGCCCAGGTCCAGCCTGCGGAAAGGACGCTGCAGCACGTTGACCGTCCGGACGCCGTAGCGCCGGTGCAGGGTCTCGTAGCCCAGGGAGCGGTAGGCGTGCCGCTGGGTCTCGGTGTCCCGCGGGTCCATGACCACGGTGCCCTCGCCGATAGTGATGTCGTCGATGCCGTGGTCCCGGAGCAGCGCCACCATGTCTTCGACCACGCGCGAGGTGGTGATCACGCCCCACTTGGGAAAGGCCGTGGCCTGCGTCCAGAAGACGATGTTGGGCTTGATGAAAACGCGGGCGCCGCGCGGCAGCCCCGCCAGGCCGCCGCACATTTCCACGGCACGGCGCACGGATTCGAAGGGTTTTTCGTAGGACACGATGGACACGACGGGGAAGACCATTATCACCTCTTCTATAAAATTTTCTGTTTTAGCGCCTTCGGCCGCGGCCATGAACGGGCCTGAAACAAACGGCCTGCGCTCCGGCTGCAGGTGGCAGTGCGATGGTCCCTACTGCTTGCGCGGGCTTGCGTACATGGCCTCGATCAGGTCGGCGAAGGCCTCGTTGACGAACTTGCGCTTGACTTTCATGGTGGGAGTCACTTCGCCGTCTTCCTCGTACAGTTTCTTGGGCAGGATGGTGAACTTGCGGATGTTCTCCACCCGGGCCAGGGTCTCGTTGACGCGGTCCACCTCCGCCTGGATGAGCTGGTGGATGCGCGCGTCGCGGGTCAGGTCGCGGTAGGTGGAGAACTGCACCTTGTGGTCCTGGGCGTATTTGATGACGTTGTCCTCGTCGATCATGATCAGCGCCGAGAGGAACTTGCGGCGGTCGCCGATAACCACCGCGTCGTTGATGTAGATGCTGGCCTTGAGCTTGTTCTCGATGTACTGGGGACTGATATTCTTTCCGCCTGCGGTGACGATAATGTCCTTCTTGCGGTCGGTGATGCGCAGATAGCCGTCGTCGTCCAGTTCACCGATGTCGCCGGAGTACAGCCAGCCGTCGCGAACGGTCTCGGCGGTGGCTTCCGGGTTCTTGAAGTAGCCCCGGAAAACCGCCGGCGACCGCACCAGGATTTCGCCGTCTTCGGCGATTCTGACCTCGACGCCCTTGAGCGGCGGCCCCACCGTGCCGAATTTCACCCGCCCGATGGGTGACAGACAGGTCACCCCCGTGCCCTCGGTCTGACCGTAGCCCTCGATCAAATTGACGCCGATGGACTGAAAAAAACGCAGCACGTCCGGCGCAATGGGCGCCGCTCCTGAATAGGCCACCCGTAACCGGTCGAAGCCAAGACGCTCCTTGAGCTTTCGGAAGACGACCAGGTGGGCCAGTCCATAAAGCGTCTTCAGATACCCGGGGACGTTCTGGAAGTTCATGATCCGGTCGGCCCGCTTCCGACCGAGGTGGTAGGCGGCATTGAAGACCTGCCGTTTGAACCAGGTGGCGTCCGACATGCGGATCAGCACTGAGGAATAGTACTTCTCCCAGATGCGGGGCACGGCGTGTCCCACGGTGGGCGAGATCTCGCGCATGTTGTCGGTGACGGTCTCCAGGCTCTCTACGAAATTGACGGTGTAGCCCACCGTGATGTGCCCCAGGATGGTGAAAAGCTGTTCAAAGATGTGGCACAGCGGCAGAAAGGACATAATCTCGTCGCTGTCGTACATGGGGTTTTCCGTGGTGATGGCGCGGCCCATCCAGGTGCAGTTGCGGTGGGTCAGCATGGCGCCCTTGGGGGGGCCCGTCGTGCCGGAAGTGTAGATCAGCACGGCCAGGTCTTGGGGTGAAACCTCCAGGGTGCGTCCGTCGAAGCGTTCCGGCCGTTTTTCATCCGCTTTGCGTCCAATTTCGAGCAGTTCCTCGAAGGACATGACCATAGGGTCCCTGAAGTCCCGCAGTCCCTTGGTGTCCCACACGACAACTTTCTTGAGAGCCGGCACCTTCTTGCGGAACATCAGCCACTTGTCCAGCTGCTCCTCGTTTTCCACGAAGAAGAACACCGCCTCCGAATTGGCCACCACGTACTCCACCTTGGGCCAGGCACTGGTGGCATAGACGCCCGCCGCCACGCCGCCCACGCACTGCACGCCCATGCTGATGAAAACCCACTCGGGGCAGTTGTCGCCGATGATGGCCACGCAGTCTCCCCGTTTCAGTCCCATGGTGATCAGGGCGGCGCCGACCTGGCGTACGCGGCGGTAGTAGTCCATCCACGAGATGTCGTGCCACAGCCCCAGTTCCTTGTAGCGCATGGCCTGCCGGTTGCCGTATTCGGCCACGGCTTTCTTGAAGATCTCGGGAACGGTCTGTTCTTTTTGGTCGTCGATTGTGGCCATTTGTCAGATGTTTCAAGGTGCCGGGTTTGAGGTACCGGTCGTCAGCGGGTTCAGCGCCTGTTCCGGCACATGACAATACTGATGAATTTCAAGTCTTGAATTTTAACTTCGCCGAATTCGTCGTTTTGTGCGCTTCGTCCGGTTCGTCAGGGGGAGTCAAATTGCCCCTCTCCCTGCCTTTGCGCCTTTGCCTCTTTGGGCCTCCGGTAAAAAGTCGGCATGGCCGGATCGATACTCTTGTTTCGTGTGACCGCCCTACCGGCATCGGCTACTAACGCCAAGCCTTCTTGCGTTTCCAGCGCTGGTAGCCCTTGGCCGAAGCTTCGGAACGGATGCCCATGTAAAACTCGCGCACGTCCCTGTCGTTCATCAGGTCCTCGGAACGGCCCTTCATGACGAACCGCCCGCTCTCGAGGATCAGGCCGGTGTCGGAAACCCCCAGCGCCATGCGGGCGTTCTGCTCCACCAGCAGAATGGTGACGCCCTGTTCGTTGATGGTGCGGATGATACGAAAGATCTCCTTGACCAGCAGCGGGGAGAGCCCCAGCGACGGTTCGTCGAGCAGCAACAATCTCGGGCGGCTCATCAGGGCCCGCCCGATGGCCAACATCTGCTGCTCTCCACCCGACAGGGTGCCGGCCCACTGATTCTCGCGCTCGCGCAGCACCGGGAAATAGCGGTACACCTGCCGGCAGTCCTCTTCCACCGCGCGCTTGTCGCGGCGCGTGTAGGCGCCCATGGCCAGGTTCTCGCGCACCGTCAGCTCCTCGAAAACCTCGCGTCCCTCGGGCACGAAGGAGATGCCCAGGCGCACGATCTTTTCCGTGTCCCATCCGTCGATGCGGCGGCCATCGAATTCGATGCTGCCCTTGTCGGGCTGGTCCTCGATCAGGCCCATCACGGTCTTTAAAATGGTGGACTTGCCGGCCCCGTTGTTACCCAAGATGGCCGTAATGCTGCCCGGCATCACCGACAGGGAAACGCCCCGGATGGCGTAGATGAGATCGTAGTAGGTCTCGATGTTCTTGATTTCCAGTATGGGCTGCATGTCTTCAGAGAACCTTCATGCGGAGGCATCCCGCGGTTCGGGGAGCGGCCCTTGCTCGTCCTCCCCCAGGTAGGCCCTGAGCACCTCCGGGTGCTGCTGGACCTCCCCGGGCGTCCCCTCGGCGATGGGCCGGCCGAAGTTGATGGCCAAAATGCGGTCGGAGATGTCCATGACCATGGACATGTCGTGTTCGATCACCAGCAGGGTGACCCCCATCTCGTCCTGGATGTCCTTGACCCAGAAGATCAGGTCCTGCTTCTCTTCGGCGTTCATGCCGGCACAGGGCTCGTCCAGCAACAGCAGTTCGGGTTCCAGCGCCAGTGCGCGTCCCAGTTCGACACGCTTCTGGATGCCATAGGGGAGCCCGCCCACGGGCTTGTCGCGCACGGCCTGCAGTTCCAGGAAATCGATGATCTCCTCCACCTTGCGACGGTGCACGACCTCCTCGCGGGCGGCGAAAGAGCGGCGACCCCACATGAACCCGCCTTTGAACAGGCCGGTGCGCATGTAGATGTGGCGGCCCAGCAGGATGTTCTCTAAGGTGTTCATATGCGCAAAGAGCTCGATGTTCTGAAAGGTGCGCGCGATACCCAGCCGTGCGATGGCGTCCGGTTTCCTGCGCTGGATGGGCACCCCCTTGAACCGGATGCGGCCGCTGCCGGGCCGGTAGATACCGTTGATGCAGTTGAACAGCGTGGTCTTTCCGGCGCCGTTGGGGCCGATGATGGAAAAAATCTCGCCGGCCGTCACCTCGAAGCTGATGCCCGAAAGGGCCTTGAGGCCGCCGAAAGAAATGCTCAGGTTTTCCACGCTGAAAATGGTCATGCCTTACCGTTGCGTCACAGGGTTCGAAAAAGGTTCCGGGGACCGGCGGCCCCCGGAATCCATCGCGTCGGATGCGGCGCCGTCGTCAGTCGTCGATGGTGATCCAGCCCGACAGTTTCTTGGCCTTGCCGCCCTCCAGGCACTGCACCAGGAAAGAAGAATTCTGTCCCCGGCGGCAGGCGGGATCCTTGGGGTTGAAGGGCGCGTAGCTGATCTTGCCGCTGATGCCCTGGAAATTCTTCATGGCCTCCAGCTTGCGCACCAGGTTCTCACGCGTGAGGTCCTTGCCGCACTGCCGGATGGCTTCCACCAGCGGCTCGGCAAAGGCGATACCTGCATAGAAGAACAGGCCCCAGCGTTCGTCCTTGCCGGCGTACTTGTCGAAGGCTTCGGTCTTGTACTTTTTCATCAGTGGGTTGTCGGAGTCCGGCAACAAGGCGAAAGTCGTGGCGATGACCCCCTTCCAGAGCCCCTTGCTGATAAGGTTCATAAGTACGAAGTCCGAGCATGTGCTGGTGCTCAGGAACTGCGGGGCGAACTTCATGGCCTTGCTGATGCCCACCGTCATCACGGCGTGCTTGACGCTGGTCCACAGCAGCACGGCGTCGGCACCGGATTTTTTGAGCTTCATGACGTGGGGTTTGAGATCTCCCTCCTTGACCTCCACCGGCACCTCGGCCACCAGCTTGAGCCCGTGCTTGGCCAGCTCCTCGCGGGCGCCCTTGACCCCGTTCTTGCCGTAGTCGTCGTTCTGGTAGATGATGGCGAACTTCTTCTTGCCCAGCTTCTCCACGGCGTAGCGGCAGAGAATGCGCGCCTCGGTGGCGTACATGGGATAGACGGTGAAGAGGTACTTCTCGGGCGGGGTGATCCAGTGCAACGATCCCGACGAGGGGCCGATCCAGGGGACCTTGCGTTTCATGAGATAATCCTTGACGGCCAGGCCCGGGGCCGTGCCCACGCCGCCCACCCAGGCGAACATGCCGATGCCCTCCTGCAGTTCCTTGACGCCGGCCTTGGTCTTGGCCGGGTTGTAGGCGTCGTCGAACATGTGGTAGACGATCTTGCGGCCGTTGATGCCGCCCTGGGCGTTGATCATCTTGAAGTAGGCGCCCGTGCCGCGGGCCACGGACCCCCACGCGGCGGCCGGCCCGGTCTGCGGGCCCCACTGCCCGATCTGGATCTCGTTGGCCGAAACCCCCTCCTCGGCCCAGCCCGCCGGGGTGAACGCAAGCGCCAGCGCCGCCGCCGCCGCGAGCACCGTCCATAACATCCGTTTTTTCATGTCCGCCTCCTTTCTGACGTTCCTGGTTTCGGTCTGCAAAACGAACCCGTCACACTTTCTTGACGTAGTGGCGCGCGAAGATCCCGCTGGGCTTGACGCACAGCACCAGCACGATCACCGCGAAGGCCACCACGGACTTGAATTCCAGCGAGACATAGCCGCCGAAAAGGTTCTCGACGATGCCCAGCAGGTAGGCCCCGAAAACCGCCCCGGGCAGCGACGTCATGCCGCCCATGACGGCGGCGGCGAAACCCTTGAGCAGGGGATCCCACATCATATAGGGCTGCATCATCACCGGCGCGATGAGCAGGCCGGCGATGCCACCCACCAGCGAGGAAAGCCCCCAGGTGATCATCAGCACGCGGTTGGTGTGGATACCCATCAGGCGGGCGGCCATGCGGTTCTGCTGTGTGGCCTTCATGGCCACTCCTAGTTTCGAGTACCGGAAAAAGACAAACAGCGCCAGCATCAGCAGCAACGTGACGCCGAAGGTCAGCAATTCCAGGCTGCTGATGAAAACGTCGCCGATGACGACGCTGTCGTATGGCGTGAGCGGAAAGGGCATGGCCTTCTGTTCGGCACCGAATTTCCAGGACACGAACCCCATGAGCACCATCTCCAGGCCGATGGTGATCACGATCATGCCCAGGATGCTGGTTTCCTTGGCCCGGCGCAGTACGGCGAACTCCAGGAAACAGCCCAGTGCGAAGGAAAACAGCAGCGCCAGGCCGAAGGCGGCCGGCATGGAAAAACCCAGGGAGTGCAGCAGCATGTATGCGAAATAGGTGGTGGCCAACGCCATCTCCCCCTGGGCGAAGTTGGGCACCTCGGAGGTCTTGTAGATGATCACCATGGCCAGCCCCATGAGCGCGTAGGAGCTTCCCGCGGTGATTCCGTTGACCAGCATCTGGATGAATTCGATCATGGCGTCGTCCGATAGTTTCCGGCGCAAGTCCCCTTCAAAACGGCCACGTTTTCCAGTATTTCTTGGTGCGCACCCAGATACCGAAAATCCCCAGCGGTTCGAACAGCATGATCAGGATCATGATCAGCCCGAACAGGATGAACTGGATGTTGGAGACGCCCGTGATGGAGAAATAGCTCTCCGAAAGGTGCTCCAGCCACTGCCCCACGTAGGGAATGCTCAGGATGTTGCGCAGCTGCAGGTCCAGCCAGCTCAGCAGCCCGGCCCCCACGATGGCGCCCATGATGGACCCCAGCCCGCCCACCACGACCATGGCCAGGAACATGATGGACATCAGCAGGGAGAAGATCTCCGGCTCGATGAAGCGCAGCACGAAGGCGTACAGCCCGCCGGCCACTCCGGCATAAAAAGCGCTGACGGCGAACGACAGGGTCTTGTAAAAGACCAGGTTGACCCCCATGGTCTCGGCGGCGATGTCGGCATCGCGGATGGCGATGAAGGCCCTTCCCACGCGGGTGCGGATCAGGTTGCGGGCGAAGACCGTCATCAGCACCGTGATCACAATCACCAGGTAGTAAAAGGCGCGGTCGTTGTCCAGGTTCCAGGGTCCGATGACCAGCTCGGGGGTGTGGAGCCCCTGGCGCCCGCCGAACAGCTCGATGCGTCCGATCACCTGGGTAATGGTCAGCCCGAAACCCAGGGTGGCGATGGTCAGGTAAGGCCCCTCAAGCCGCAGGGCGGGCAGCCCCAGCAGGAAACCGAACAGCGCCGCCGCCAGGGCCGCCAGGGGCAGCGCCAGCAGGAAGGGCATGGACAGCCGCGTCATCAGGATGACGGTGCCGTAAGCACCAATGGCGAAAAAACCGGCATGCCCCAGTGAGATCAGCCCCGTGTATCCCACCAGGATGTTGAGCCCCAGCACGACGATGATGTTGATGGCCACGTAATTGGCCACGTAGACGAAGTAGTTTTTGAAGAGCAGGGGGAAGACGGCCAGGAAGGCCATCAGCCCGACGAACCAGAACAGGGCCACACCCGAGCTGAAGAACTGGATATCCTCGTAATAGCTGCGCTTCATGTCCATGAGCAGCGGATCCTATCGACGAATGAAGGGATATCCCGGGCATGCGCCCGGTCAAAACGCGTGAGACTATGGCAAATCGATGTCGGGGTGTCAATATGAATTTGATTCATAAACCGCAACCCGCCGCTATCATTCCACTTCTCCCTGGCGCGCCGAAAACGGCGAGCGGATCGCCTCAACTGTCTGGGCCGGGGGGCCGAAAATAGGAATATCGCAGGTGTTGGCCGCGGGTCGCTGGCCGCCGCTCGAAATTGTGGCTTGCACCGACCGGGGCCGTGTTTATTGTATGATTTAAGGAGTCCGCAGAGATGGTCGAGACAGTTGTGTTTGAATGGAAGATGATCCTGCTGCCCATGGCGGCTTTTCTCTACATCGGGTTTCTGAGACACCTGGATTTCCGGCAGGCCGCGCGCCGCACCATTACCGACGGGGAATACCTGACGGCCATCGCGCGGCGGCGGGGCACAAGCGAATACGCCCTTTTCCACGTTGCGGCCGAAACCTGGCGCATCTCGCCAACCCGGGTGGAAGACGATTTCAAGTGCTACCTCACCGAGGGGCACATGCCGCACTACGTGCGCGACTTCGTGCGGCGGGTCCGGGAGGAAATCGGCGATCTGAACCTGACGACCGGCTTCGACGGCTGAACGGGAGGTGTGATGAAACAGGGGGTTCCCTTCGCGGAAGGGGAATACGTGGTCGAGCGCGCGCTGCTGCTGGCGCCGGACGGACGTGCGGTGGCCGTGGCGGACGCCTTTATCGAGGTCTACACGGATCCGCGCGGGGAGAGGGCCATTCGCGGCAGCGGTAACATCCGCAACATCCTGCTGGTGGAACTGATGGACGACCACGACGAGATCGACCTGCTGCTGGACCTGGGCCGGGAATTCAAATACCTTCTGAAAAACCCGGAGCTCAAGGCCGGCAAGGTTTTCTCGCCCGATGTGACCGCCGCCTTCCAGTTTTCGCCCCGCAGCCCCTGGCACCGCTTGGCGGAGGCGGATTTCGAAACCCGTTGGAACGCGGCGCGCTTTTATGACGCATGATCCTCGCGGCCATTTCCCCGGGACGTCACGTCAATCGCCCTCGCAGGCCATGATCTCACGGATCTTGATGTCCAGCAGCGTCATGTCGTAGGGTTTCTGGATGAACCCCTTACAGCCCCTGTTGAGCATCTCCACGGCCTTGGCGTCCAGGCTGTAGCCGCTGGACAGGAGCACCTTCACACCGGGGTCCAGTTCCTTGAGCATCTCGAACGTACGGGCTCCGTTCATTTCAGGCATCACCATGTCCAGGATCACCAGATCGATACCGGCACCGTGCTGCCGGTAGATTTCGATGGCCTCGCGGCCGCCGTCGGCCGTTATCGCCCTGTATCCCAGGCTCTCCAGCAGTTTGCGTCCCACGTCCAGGATCATCTGCTCGTCGTCGACCAGCAGCACCGTGCCCTGGCGGCCGGCCGCCGGCGTTGCCGGCTTTTTCTCCTGTTTCGGTTTGTCCAACGGCCGCAGCGAAACCGGCAGGAAGATATCGAAAGTGGTCCCACTGCCTTTTTCACTCTGGACCGTGATGATGCCCCCGTGATTCTTGATGATACCGTACACCGAGGCCAGGCCCAGGCCGGTGCCGCGGCCCATGCCGCGTGTGGTGAAAAAGGGCTCGAAGACCCGTTCCAGGGTCCGGGAGTCCATACCGGTGCCATCGTCCGAAACTGAGATCTTCACGAACGCCCCCGGAGGCGTGTCGTGGGGCGCGGTGAAATCCCGATCCAGGCGGACGACAACGGCAGTGACCCGGATAGTGCCGCCGCCGGGCATGGCCTGCCAAGCGTTGACGAAGAGGTTGATGAAAACCTGCTCCATCTGGCTGCGGTCCGCCTCCACGGTGGGCAGCTCGTCCTGCAGGCCCACCTCCACCTTGATTTCCTTGCGCGTGCGGCGGAACAGGCGCACGCTTTCCCGGATCACGCGGTTGATGTCCAGCGGACTGGCGTGGTACTTGCCTCCTCGTGCAAACCCCAGGATCTGCCGCGTCAGGTCGCTTGCCCTGGCGATGTAAGCCTCGATGTTTTTCAGTTTCTCGTAGCAGCGGTGCTCGGCGCCCACGTCCAGCAGCGACAGGGAAACGTTGCCCTGCATTCCCATCAGCAGATTGTTGAAGTCGTGCGCGATGCCGCCGGCCAGGGTGCCGATGGCCTCCAGTTTCTGGGCCTGCTGGAGCTGGCGTTGCAGCCGGCTACGCTCGGCCTCGGACCGCTTGCGCTCGGAGATGTCGCGCAGAACGCTGATGACCGCCGGCTTGCCGCGGTACGTGATGCCGACACCTGTGGCCTCCACATCGATGACCTGTCCGTCCAGGCGGATGTAGCGCTGCTCCATGGGCACCAGCGGCTGGTCCTGGCCGCTGACCTGTTTGAGCCGGCGCCGGACGATTTCGACGAAGTCCGGGTGAATCAGGTCCAGCACCGACCGGCCCTGGATGTCCTCCGGGCCCTCGGCCCCCAGCAGGCGCGCGCCGGCATGATTGATGTAAACGATTTCCAGGTTGCTGTGCACCATCACCGCATCCGGCAACAGCTCTACCAGGCTGCGGTAACGCTGCTCGCTCTCCTTCAAGGCCTCCTCGATGCGGTAACGCTCGGTGACGTCGATCAGAAATCCCTCGAGGCAGGTCTCCTTCTCGCCCCTCACGTACCGCACGCTGAGCAGTACCCGGATGAGACATCCGGACCGGTGCCGCAGGCTGACCTGCCCCCCGTCGAGCCGGCCGTCGCGCTTGACTTTCGCCAGGTTGACCGCCCTTTCCTCGGGCTTTGCGTACAGGGCGGTGACGTTGGGCACCTCGGACAGCATCTGCCGGGGCGTTTCGTAACCGAACATCCTGGCCATTCCCGGGTTGACGAAAATGAAGCGGCCGTCTTCGAACACACGGTAGACCCCGATGGTGG
>Ga0256914_1003013_pt1 | contig 13588 bp, 10 predicted proteins | sample HulkmetaG_FD_191571 | JGI IMG/M metagenome (GOLD analysis project Ga0256914, IMG submission 191571) | Hydrothermal chimney microbial communities from Main Endeavour vent field at the Juan de Fuca Ridge, Pacific Ocean - Hulk | ecosystem: Environmental > Aquatic > Marine > Hydrothermal vents ... | reverse complement strand
GTCGTTGTGGCTGGTTCGACGGGGTGGCGCTGAAGCGTGCGGTGTCGATCAACAGCATGTCGGCGCTGTGCATCACCAAGCTCGATGTGCTCGACGGGCTGGATACGCTGCGCATCTGCGTCGGCTATCGCTGCGATGGCGAGCCGTGCAACGAACTGCCGCTTCACGCGGACGATTACGACGCGCTCGAGCCGGTCTACGAGGATCTGCCAGGTTGGCGGGAGTCCACTCAGGGGATTCGGGAGTACGATGCGTTGCCGGAGAATGCCAGGCGTTATCTGCAGCGGGTCGAGGAGGTGGTCGGCGCGCCGATCGACATCATTTCCACCGGCCCCGATCGTGTCGAGACGATCGTGCTCAACAATCCTTTCGACCGGCAGGGCTGATCAGGCTGTCGCCGCGGTCAGGCGGCACCACGCCTGACGAGCCGTTGGCAAACGTGGTTTGCCAACGGCTCGTCAGTGTTCCAGAAAAAACTTGATCACTTCCTTGGCGGTGAAGCTGATCAGCCCCATCCCCAGCCCGATGAAGATGATGGCCGTGCCGAACTTGCCGGCCTTCGACTCCCTGCCCAGCTTGTACATGATGAACAGCATGTAGCCGATCAGCAGGGTGAAGCAGACCTTCAGGGAGATGTCTGCGAATTGTGCTTCGGTCATGGTGACGGTGGTTGCAAAGAGGCCGATCGTACCATCGATGGGATTCGGCACAAATCAACCCGTTCCCCGACGAGGGGTAACGGGTGTCACCATGCCGGATCGCGACGCGGGCGCCGCGTTCAGGCCGCCTCGCGAACGCGGCGCACCATGGGGTAGAGACGCTCGGTCTCCTTTTCCAGCCTGTCCAGTACCAGCCGGAACATATCCTCGGTCTCGGCCAGAAATTGTTCGTGGCTGCCGATGCGCAGTTTCTTGTTGCGGCACCATTTCCGCACATACTTGTTGAAGACGCGCTTGATCTCTGCCGAACCGGAGAGAAAATCGTTGGCGGTGTTAACCGCTTCCTTGTCTTTCTGCCGCAGCAACTCTGTAATAAGGTGCTTGTTCTCGAGGTCGAAGTGGGTATTGACAGCGTTGATGTAGCGGAAGAAGAGTTCGGACGTCACCGGGTTGTCGCAGAGCGCGCGCTCGCACATCAACTGCGTCAGGACGTTGGACAGTTCCGTGATCTCGTGGTTCTGTTGGTGGAGTTCTTCAAAGCTGATCATTGCAAACCTCTTGAATATTGCAGGGATGCACTGTTGTAACTGCAGATGACGCGAGTGCCGGATTCCTGGGAACGATGGGTGCATTGGGTGAGGCAATGCACGTTTCTTTGTAAATTGGCCCAAGAATAGGAGTGGCTCTTGACAGCGTCAACAATCGTGTATCGATCGGTATATCGTTGATTTCTAATGCAATGGGTGACATTGCCTGCAAAATAAAGGGCTTACCGTAGGTCGCGTCGTCTGGTCACGGGGTGATCGTCGGGACGATTTCCCGAAACGCCGGGCGGGTTTGAGCAGGGAGAGGTAGCGAGATCATGGGATTGGGTTTTTTCAGGCTGGTGTTGTCCATCTGGGTCATCGATCACCATTTCGGCTGGTCGCGCACCCATGTCGAGCCGTGGCTGGTCGGGCGCTTTGGCGTCGAGAACTTCGGCTATCTGGGCATCGGCCACATCGCGGTGATGGCCTTTTTCGTACTCTCCGGCTATGTCATCACCTGGGTGATGAACAACAAGTATCCGGCCAACGGCACGGGCGCCAGAGCCTTCCTGATGGGGCGCTTCATTCGGATCTACCCGCTGTACTGGACGATCATCACCGTGATCGCGGTGGTGTACTTTGTGACGACCCCGGCCGGAGTGGAACGTCCGCAGCTGGAGATCGAGCGGATCATTGGGGACTACCTGCTGATCCCCTACGGGATCATCGGCTTTTTCTGGTTTTTCAATCGCTTTGCCTACGGCATGATCGATGTGCCGGCGTGGACGCTGCCGTATGACATGATCTTCTACCTGATTGCGCCGTGGGTGGTGATGCGCAAGGGTGTCCTGCTGCTGATCATCGGCCTGGAGCTGGCCTATCTGACCGCCGTCAGCCAGCTCGGTCCGCAGCATTTCGATGGTTGGCATGAAGCCTATTTCACGACCGGACATGCCACGTTGCTGGCGTTCAGCGTCGGTGCACTGGCCTACTACTATCGACAGGTGGAGATACCGGGCTGGCTGTTCAGTGCCGCGACGCTGGCGCTACTCTACTTCGCGTTTGCCCCCTATGGCCTGACCAACCTCTATATGAACCATCTGCTGGTCATCGTCGTCGCCACCATTTTGGTGGTGGCACTGAAGAAGCGCAGTCCGCTGGACAACCTCTTTTCGGAGCTGACCTATTCGACCTATCTGCTGCATCTGCCGGTCTACGACGTCCTGCTTTGGTATGGCGTGCCCTGGGCGAGTGTGTGGGCGCTGTTCGGCACCTATCTGCTGTCGTTCGCCACGGTGAAGTATTTCGAGGCGCCCCTGGAAAAGAAGCGGGCGGCGTTGACCCGGGCAATGCTGGATGATGTGGGGGCTTCGTCGCCCCGACCCCTCGCGGGCGGGCCACTGGTCATCGGCGGCTTTATCACCTTGATCGTCGTCTCGGCGGCGGCCAATCTCTGGCAGTTCGCCAGCTGATGGCACGGACGGGACGCCCGTCGAGTCGGACCGGTCACAAAAGCGCGGCTAGGGAATGTTTCCTGGCGGTTTCCTGCGCTAGACTCGCCTGCTCGTTGATCTGTTCCGTGGTGGCCTGTCCCATGCAGTATTTCGCTTTCTCCCTTCGTGTAACCGCGCTCGTCGCTGTCCTGTTTCTGTCCGCTTGTGGTGGCGGTGGCAGCGGCACAACCAGCGCCGATCTGATCGATTGCGAATCGGCCGTCGGCGGGACAGTGGGGCAGGCCGTCCAGCTCGGTTGTCGTGCGGTGGGGGCGTCCCCCGATTCGGTGAGCTGGACTGCCACCGATCCGGCCGGCGCGGCCGTCGATCTCGTCGCCAACGGGCTGCAGGCCAGCTTTACGCCGCAGAAGGCCGGCAAGTACCGGGTGCGGGTCACCGGCGTCGTCGGCGGCGACAGTGAGACGGAGAATATCGAGGTGACGGTCGGCTTCCCCACGTTGGCCGTGGACTGCCCCGCCTCAGTGAGTTCGCCGGCCCAGCGGGTGGTGCTCGTCGATTGCTCGGTGGCCGGCGCCGAAGGGCGCTCGCCGACCTACCGCTGGACATTGACGCCGCCCCCGGGGGTGGCCGTCTCTTTGGTCGATGCCAATGTCGAGGATGCTCGATTCACGCCACCGACGATTGGCGCCTATGCGCTGGTGCTGGAGGTAAGCGCCGCCGACGGTGAGAAGGCCACGGCGTCGGTTCAGGTCAATGTCACCTCGGCAACCCCGTGGAAGATCGTTGCCATCGGTGACTCCATTACCCAGTCGAACCTGTTGCACCAGAGCTACCGCTACAAATTGTGGACAAAGCTGGTCGATTCCGGCGTAGCCTTCGATCTGGTCGGCACCCAAAACGCCAACTCCAACGAGTGTATAACGGACGAGGGTGCCTTTACCTGCACCAACAACCACCTGCCGGCTGGTACCCAGCAGGTGGCGCAGCCGGACTACAAGGGCCTGCCCTTCGATCCCGATCACGAGGGGTACTGGGGCCGAACCGCGGGTGAGGCGTTGACCCTGCTGCAATCCTCGCTGGTCACTCTGAAAGGGCAGGGCGCCGCGCCGGACATCGCGTTGGTGCATCTGGGGACCAATGACCTCTACCTGGGATCGGGAACGACCCAGCAGAAGACGGCGGCGGCGATCGATGGCCTCGAAGGCGTCATCGACGAGCTGCGCGCCGTCAATCCCCAGGTCACGATCGTCATCGCCCAGATCATTCCCTTTTCGGGGGACAGCGGTGAGGTGCCGACGCTGAACAGTCTGATCGCCGCCCTGGAGCAGTCCAAGGCGAAGGCCGGCTCACCGATCATCGTCGTCGATCAATACACCGGCTTCAGTGTGACCGCCGATACCTTCGACGGCATCCATCCCAATGACAGTGGTGAGCAGAAGATCGCCAACAGGTTCTACGGGGCGATCGAACCGATCATCCAATAGAGCGTGGCCCGATCCGATGGCGGCCTGGCCGCCCTGCCGTGGAATGGCCCCGGCTGTCCAACCGTGACGAAAAAGCCCCGCTGGCCGGGGCTTTTTCGTGCAGGAAACCCTGTGCCGGGCAGGGGGAATGTGATTCGTCAACGGGTTCGAACGCGGGTGCTCCCTCGCCTGAATATTTCATGGGAATGTGGGATTTTTCCAAAACCCGCATGGCGGTGCTGGTGACGCTTTTCCCTTTGCCAATACCCCATCATTTTTTTACAAATCATGGCGTTATGATGGGTTTTCAGCGTTCTTGTGAAAGATTCGGACTATAATCGCCGGCTCCATAGAAATGAAGGAATCGCGATGCAACAGCCGACACTGCAAAGAAAACTGGTCTGGCCGGGGATGCTGCGTCTCGCCCATTGGGGCATGGCCATTGCGACGATCGTCCTGTTGGCCACCGCCTGGCTGTTGCATTGGGCGCCGTCGATCGCGCAGGCGGCCAGCGACTACCACCAGATTGCAGGGGCCCTGTTGATGCTGGCGTTGCTGCTGCGTGTCTGGCTGTTGCTCACCGATCGTGCGGTGGCGGGGTGGCGGGCATTGCTGCCGGGCAAGCGGTCTATCGTCGCGATGGTGAAGACGCTGCAATTCTATCTCTCCCTCGGCAATATGCCGCTGCCGGCCTGGTATGCGCACAATCCGCTGTGGGTGCCGCTCTATGCCGTGGTGCTACTCTTGTTGGTCGTCGTCGCTTTGACAGGGTTTTTCATGCCGGACCATCCGTTGCTGTTCGGCCTCTATCTACCGGCGCTGCATCGTTCCGTGGCGGCATTGATCGCCGTCTTCACCGTTGCCCATGTCGTAGCCGTGGTCATGCACGACGTTCGCGCCAGGCAGGCGGATATCTCCGGCATGCTCAATGGCTATCGCCTCTTCGAGATCAAGCCGCTGGACGAGACGCCGGGAGGTGAGCACAGGGTATCGCTGGAGAAAATCAAGGTACGGCGCTGGCGGCCCGACGACGGGGCGCCGCAATGACGCCCCGGGCGGATATATTGGAATATCATTAATTCCTTAATTATCATATGTTTATTCGATGGCCTGACGGCTGTGGTAAACAGGGAGCGACCGTCGATACAGAAGAAACGGCGTTTCAACACCGCGCTACACCACCGAGGGAGAGTCAGGTCATGCCCAAGTCGTCCGCTCCAGTCAAAGGCTGGTTTCCATCCGTTTTGACCGTCATGCTGGTGCTGTGCCAGCCGCTCGTCGTGTTCGCCGAGGATGGCAATAACACCCGGGTCGATGTACCGCCGCCGTCGTCGCCCCATGAAGTGTCGTCGAAACTCTGCGGCGAGTGCCATCAGGAGATCTACAAGGAGTGGGCGGGGTCGATGCACGGCAAGAGCACCGCGCTCGACGATCCGATCCACGGCGCGTTCTACCGCAAGGTGATGGGCGATCCCACCCAGGAGGGTGTCAAGTCGAAAAAGGGCAAGTACCCGGTCTGCTTGCGCTGCCATGCCCCCAATGCGGCACTGAGCAACACGACCAAACTGGATGCCAAGCCGGCTTTTCGCGAAGGGGTGAACTGTGTTTTCTGCCACACGGTCACCGGCTTCAAGGGTACGAAGAAGCCTGATGGCAAGTTGCGTCTCGGGCAGGCGGCCTATGAGATCTCCAATACCGCGTTGCAGGCTCCGTCGGGCAAGAACTACTCGACACTGCCGGCCGACCAGAACGGCTCGCCGGTGTCGCTGCCGTTCCACCCGTTTCCGATGGAAGGGGGCAGTGCCGTCGTCTTCAAGACCAACGCCATCTGCATGGGTTGTCACGACCGACGCAACAACTTTCACGGCGTGCCGCTGTGCGCCACCGGGGATGAGATCAAAGAGGCCAATTCATCGGTGACTTGCCAGTCCTGCCACATGCCGATGGTCAATGGCCATGCCAACCATTCGATGGCTGGCGGCCACGACGGCAACATGATCCGCCGCGCGGTGGTGCTCGACTTGGCGCTGACCGAAAAAGACGGTGGCTACGAAGCCACCGTCAAAATGAAGAACCTGCTGCCACACAAGTTCCCCACCGGCGCGCCTTTCCGCATCGCCTACCTGAAGCTGGCGGCGTATGACGCCGACGGCAAGCTGCTGTGGCAGAACTATGAGACCCACCCGCTCAAGGACGACCGGCAGGCGGTACTGGTCTATACCTTGGGCGACAAGGAGGGCAAGCCAGCGATGCCGCCGAAGGCAACCCAGGTGCTGGGGGACAATCGCCTGAAACCCCATGAGGAGCGGGTGCTGAAGTACAGCATTCCCGGCAAGGAGGTGAAGGTGGTGAAGGCGGAGGTCTACTACAACCTGCTGTTGCCGAAGCTGAACAAGAAGCTCGACAAGGTGCTGACGAAGCGTCTGAAGGCGTCGAAACTGGCGGCGACGGCCGAGGTCAGGCTGTAACGGCCAGCGGCGCGAGAATCCGTCCAGGATCCCTGCGCCGCCGTTTCATCATCGAGGATGGTGCCGGGTCAGTAGGGCGAGATGTCCAGCAGGTCGTCCGGCACCTGGCTGACGGTGCGGGATGCCTTGCCGTCGGTATCGCGCCGTTTGCGGGCAATCTCCTCGGCGGCGGCAGCCGCGGCTTTTTCCGATTGCGCCACCGGGACGCCGAAGCTGGCGATGGCGGCCTGCAGGGCGACGGTATCGACCGGACGGCTTTCACCGGCCGGCGCGGCAGTGGCCGCGGCTACGGTGACCAGCGCCAATGCAATAGTGGTTCCACGAAAAGACATGGCTGTTCTCCATTCGACAGTAGATTAGAAAGTTCTAATATTCTTATAGCTGTGCGGCGTTCCGGGGTCAAGAGGCCGACGGCATTCTCTCCCAATCGTTCACATTTGCGTTGCTTGAAATGCCGTGGCGGATCAGTGAAGGTATGCGCCTTTCAGAGGCTGCCGACGGATCCGTCATGAACGACAATCTTGCGCTTGATTTCGAAGGTGTCGAGGAGCTGCCGCTGCGGGCATTCACCGAAAAGGCCTATCTCGACTACTCCATGTACGTCATCATGGATCGGGCGCTGCCGCACATCGGCGATGGCCTCAAGCCGGTGCAGCGGCGGATCGTCTATGCGATGTCCGAGCTCGGCCTGTCGGCGGCCTCCAAACACAAGAAGTCGGCCCGCACCGTGGGCGACGTGCTCGGCAAATACCATCCGCATGGCGACTCGGCCTGTTACGAGGCGATGGTGTTGATGGCGCAGCCCTTTTCCTACCGCTATCCGATCATCGACGGCCAGGGCAACTGGGGGTCACAGGACGATCCCAAGTCGTTTGCGGCGATGCGCTATACCGAATCGCGGCTGACCCCCTACGCCAAGACGCTGCTCAGCGAGCTGGGGCAGGGGACGGTCGACTGGGGGCCGAACTTCGATGGTACGCTCAAGGAGCCGTTGCTGCTGCCGGCGCGATTGCCCAATGTACTGCTCAACGGTAGCACCGGCATCGCTGTCGGCATGGCCACCGACATTCCGCCGCACAATCTGCGGGAAGTGGCGGCTGCCTGTATTCATCTGCTCGATCATCCACGCGCCACGCTGGATGAGGTCATGGCGCACATCCAGGGGCCGGATTTCCCGTCCAGCGCCGAGATCATCACCCCGCGGGAGGACATCCGGAAAATCTACGAAACGGGGCATGGTGGGCTGCGGGCACGAGCCGTCTGGACCGTCGAAGGCAACGACATCGTCGTCACCGCGTTGCCGCAGCACGTCTCCGGCAGCCGGGTGCTGGAGCAGATCGCCCAGCAGATGCAGGCGAAGAAGCTGCCGATGGTCGAGGATCTGCGTGATGAGTCGGATCACGAAAACCCGACCCGCCTGGTCATCACACCGCGCTCCAACCGGGTCGACAAGGAGGCGTTGATGTCGCATCTGTTCGCGACCACCGATCTGGAGCGCAGCTATCGTGTCAACCTCAATATGATCGGCACCAATGGCCGCCCGCAGGTCAAGAACCTGCTGACGATCCTCAAGGAGTGGCTGGCGTTTCGTCTGGCCACGGTACGGCGCCGTTTGCAATGGCGTCTCGACAAGGTGTTGGAGCGGCTCCATCTGCTCGATGGCCTGCTGATCGCTTTTCTCAATATCGACGAGGTCATCCGGATCATTCGCACCGAGGACGAGCCCCGGCCGGTGTTGATGGCGCGTTTCGGCTTGAGTGAAGTGCAAGCCGACTATGTGCTCGACACCAAGCTACGACAGTTGGCCCGGCTCGAGGAGATGAAGATCCGCGCCGAGCAGGAGGCGTTGAGTAGCGAGCGTGATCAGCTGGAGAAGCTGCTCGGTTCCGAGGCGCGCCTGAAGACGCTGGTGAAGAAGGAACTCAAGGCCGATGCCGAGACCCATGGCGATGCACGCCGCTCACCGCTGGTGGAGCGGCGGCAGGCCCAGGCCCTCGATCCCAATGCGCTGGCGCCGGCCGAGCCGGTGACCGTCATTCTCTCGCAGCGTGGCTGGATCCGTGCCGCCAAGGGCCACGAGGTGGATCCGAAGGCGCTCAATTACAAGGCCGGAGATGGCTATCAGGCCGCAGTCAAGGGGCGCAGCAATCAACCGGTGATCATCATCGACTCCACCGGCCGGGCCTACAACGTTCCGGCCCACACCCTGCCGTCGGCGCGTGGCCAGGGCGAGCCACTGTCGGGGCGGGTGACCGCGCCGGATGGGGCCCGCTTCGTCGCGCTGATCATGGGCAAGCCGGAGGACCACTATCTGATCGCCAGCAGTCATGGTTACGGTTTCGTCGTACAGGTGAAGGATCTGCTGACGCGGAACAAGTCGGGCAAGGCGTTGCTCAACCTGCCGCCAGGAGCCGAGGTGATGCCGCCGGTCAGGGTGCGCGATCTTGAACGGGACTGGATCGCGGCCGCCACCAGCGACGGCTATCTGCTGGTGGTGCCGTTGCGGGAACTGCCGGTGATGGCGCGGGGCAAGGGCATCAAGATCATCAACATCCCCACCGCGCGGCTGAAGTCGGGAGAGGAGTGGCTGGCCGCCGTCACGCTGGTGCAGCCGGGGGAGAAGCTCACCGTCCATGCCGGCAGGAAGCACAAGACGATGCCGGCCGCCGAGGTCGATCAATACGACGGCGAACGGGGCAAGCGCGGCAGGAAGCTGCCCCGTGGATTCCAGAAGGTGGATGCGCTGGAGACCATGTCGTGACAGTCTGGTGACGTAAAGTGACTATTGTTAAGAATCATTCACAATCGCGGAAATGATCTTGAAATCTGGGGTGTCTGGCCCAATCATAGCCGCCGGTTCATATTGATTTTCAAAGGGGCAGACATGCTGAGAATCGCACTGTTTCTGGCGACCAACTTCGCCATCATGATCGTCCTGACGGCGGTGATGGCGATCATCTCCAATGTGTTCGGCATCCAGTTGGGTGGCTATGAGCGCATGATGGTCATTTCCGCTGTCATCGGTTTCTCCGGTGCGCTGATCTCGCTGTTCATGTCGAAGACGATGGCGAAGCACTCGATGGGTGTCCACATCATCGAGCAGCCATCCAATGCCACCGAGCAGTGGTTGCTCGATGTCGTGGCGCGTCAGGCCAAGCAGGCCGGAATCGGCATGCCCGAGGTGGGCATCTTCCACGCCCACGACCCCAACGCCTTTGCCACCGGTTGGAATCGCAACGCTGCACTGGTCGCGGTCTCGACCGGCTTGCTGGAGAACATGACCCAGGACGAGGTCGAGGCGGTGCTGGCCCATGAAATCAGCCATGTCGCCAACGGTGACATGGTGACGATGACGCTGATCCAGGGGGTGGTCAACACCTTCGTCTACTTCTTCGCGATGATCATCGGCCGTTTTGTCGACCGGGTCGTCTTCAAGAACGAAGAGGGGGTCGGCTTCGGCTACTACATCACCCAGATGATCGCGCAGATCGTGCTCTCGTTTCTGGCGAGCATCATCGTCATGTGGTTCTCGCGCTGGCGCGAGTTCCGTGCCGATGCCGGCGGTGCCCGTCTCGCCGGCCGCGAGAAGATGATCGCCGCGCTGCAGCGCCTCAAGGCGGTACACGAGCCGTCGGAGCTGCCGGCGGAGATGGCAGCCTTCGGCATCCACGGCAGCGAGACGATCAAGAAACTCTTCTCCAGCCACCCGCCGCTGGACGAGCGGATCGAGGCATTGCGCCGCGCCACCTAGGCTAGCGGAAACCCGGTAACGAAAAAGGCCCTCCTCGGAGGGCCTTTTTCGTTGCGCGGTGGCGCCCTGGCCTCACTCCGGGTATTCGAAGTCGAACTCCAGGCTCTGCTGTGGCTTGCTGAGAAACGCCCCTTGCAGGTAGTCCACCCCGAGCTGCTTGAGCAGAAAGAACTGGTCGGCATGCTCCACCTGCTGGGCGATCACTTTCTGCCCCAGCTCGTGGGCATGGTGGGTGATATAGGAGAGTAGCTGTTGGTGTTGGTCGTTGGTGCTGATGTCGTGGGTCAGCGACGCGTCGAGCTTGAGAAAGTCGATCTCGACATGCCGCAGGATCTGAAACGGGTTCAGCGAGGTGCCGAAGTCGTCCACGGCAAAGCGGCAGCCCAGCGGCTTCAGGTCGTCGATGAGCATTCGGGTCTGCTGCAGATGGTTGGTCAGTGACGAGGTGTTGAACTCGAAGACCAGTTGGCGGGTGTCGATGCCGCGGGATTCGATCTGTCGCCGGATCCAGGAGATGTCCTCCTCGTGGTAGAGCGTGCCCTGGGTCAGCTTGATGAAGAGCGTGGGTCTCTTGCCTTCCTGCGCCAGCTCCGAAATGGTGCGGAACACCTCGTCGATCACCCAGTGGTCGATGCCCTTGGCGTAGCCGGTGCGTTCGGCGCTGGGCATGAACTCGGCCGCGTTGTCGAAGCCGCCGTCGGGGCGGGCGATCTTGACCGATACGGCGTAGTTGTCGCGAGTCTCGCCGCTGACGTCCACCGTCGGTTGGAAGAAGAGGCGGAACTGCCCCTCCTTCAGTGCGACGCGCATCTTCTCGATCCACTCCTGGTCGATGAGTTTCTGCGGTTTGTGCGTCTGCCGTGGGTGCTCGTCGTCGAAGTCGATGCCCTTGAGGTTGGCTTGACGCAACGACTCCAGCGCCTCCGAGACCACCTGGTAGGCACTGACGGTATTGTCGTCCACCATCGCCAGCCCGGCGCTCATCTGGCAGGGGACATGCTTGCCGTCGATGTCGTAGATCTGTGCGGTGACGGTATCGAGCAGAGAGCGCGTCAGCGTGACGGCGGCCTCCAGTGAGATCGGCGCGGTCAGCAGGCAGAAGGTGTGGGCATCGTAGCGGCAGAGGATGTCGTCGAGGCTGAGCAACCCCTTCAGTTCGGCGCCCACTTCCGAGTAGAGCAGATCGGCTTCCGCCAGGCCGACACCGGCCGCCAGCTCGCCGTAGTTGTCCAGCGACAGCATGATGAGCGCCGGCCGGGTGCCGTCCTCGTCGCAACCGGCGGGGTTGGCCAGACAGGCCTCCAGCTGTTCGATCAGGTGGTTGCGGGTGTAGAGTCCGCTGGCGATGTCGTAGATCGCCAGGTAGTTGAACTGTTCGGTGAGCTGGGAGGTCTCGCGGGTACCCGAAGCCGGCTTGATGATGATCTGCTGACAGGGCTCGCCATCGTAGAAGACGTCGGCAATCTCCATGATGTGTTCGTTGTCGTCGATCTGGATGGCCTGGGTGTTGTTGTCACCGGTCGTCTCCCCGCGCTTGTGGCGCTGCAGAAACTGCTTGACCACCAGCTGCTCCGACGCCGGCAGCAGATCCATCAGCGGGATGCCCTCGATCTCCTCGTCGGGGTGGAGCCCGAAGAGCTCCCGGTAGGCCTGGTTGACGTGTACGTGGATACCCTCATGGAGGTAGGCCACCGGCGCCTCGTAGGTCTCCATCAGCGTGGCGTAAAGATTCTCCAGGTCGTTGAAACTGCTCTTGAGCTGTTGCAGTTTCTTCTGTTCGGCCTGGCTGCGCAGTGTCCGTTCCACCACCAGCTTGAGGTGCTCGAAGTCGTTGTCGCGGATCAGATCGGTGGCGCCGGCGCGCAATGCCTCGGTCACCTCGTGGGTGGCGGCGGGATCGAGTGCGACGATGGCCGGATCGGCGCGTGACTGGCGCACGGCTTCCGCCACCTCCGCCAGTGGCAGATCGTCGAAATCGACATCGTTGAAGATGAAATCCCACTCCCGCTCCTGCAACAGGTCGATCAACGACGCCAGGTCTTCCACCTGCTGGTGGCGCACCACATGCCCCAGCGACTTGACGCTGGCGAGCAACCGCTCGGCAGTGGCGGGGTCGCGGACGATGGTCAGAACGTGCAGGATCTCAGACATGGCGTTTCCGTTTCCTGGTCTGGTCGGCTCGGGCGGCCGGTGGGCTTGTTCTCATGGCTATAACCGTCTCCACAGATCTTCGAACTGCTCTTTGGGCGTGGCGCTGCTCTTGATCTCCGACGAAGTGTAGAAGAACTGGGTGAAGAAACTGGGGGATTCGCCGATATCGCCCAGTTCGATGTAGAGCTTCTTGCCGAGCATGGCGATCTCCAGAATGTCACCGGACTGGAAGACCCCGGCCCGTACCAGCACACTGGGCGGATGTTGCAGGGTTTTCATGCCTGGCAGCATCAGCACCCTCAATGGCAGGATCTGGCTGTAGCTGCGGTTGCGGATGGTCTCCACCTCGACGACGATCGCGCGCGGTGCCAGCAGCTGAACACCGATCTGCAGCCCGTGTTCATCGGTGTTCTGCAACCAGCGGATCACCCCGGTACGCCAGTGGTAGAGGTTGTATTCCTTTTCCCTCAATGCGATCGCCTCCCCGACCTGGGCATTGGTGGTCTCGTCGCTGTTCCAGGCGAGACCGTAGCCGCCGGCGCCGGTGTTGATGACGCGCCAGTCCTGCCACGAGTCGGGTGGCGGGGACTTCTGGATCACCGGATCGTCGTGGACTTCGTCGCCGACGCCGACCAGATCGGAGTGGTAGATGATCGAGCTTTCCGGATCGGGGTGGGGAAACTGCTCGGTGACCGCTTCCGAGAAGCCGGCGAAGGCGAGGGTTTCGGCGCCATTGGTGGTGGTCTCGTAGTCGAACAGCTCCTCCTTGGAGAGCTCGGGATTGAGGTCGGCGTTGATGGCGTCGATGATATTCCGTATGCCGATGGCGGCGACGATGCCGCGGTTGGCCCGCAACCGGCTGTAACGGCGTTTTTCCTGTGTCGTCCAGCTGGTGATCAGGCGGCGGATCAGCGAGGGCGCCAGCCGGGCCTCTTCGTTGCCCCGAATCAGTGGCTTCTCGTCGTTGCCGTCGTCTTCCAGCATGTCGTTGAGGGTGCTGATCAGGCGTGAGACATCGAACCCGCGCAGGTTGGAGAAGGTGGTGATGTCCGCCAGCGGAATATAGGCCGGTGGTTCCGACGACTTGAGGCTGGCCACGTGCACCATGCCGTTCT
>Ga0256914_1003012_pt1 | contig 13592 bp, 12 predicted proteins | sample HulkmetaG_FD_191571 | JGI IMG/M metagenome (GOLD analysis project Ga0256914, IMG submission 191571) | Hydrothermal chimney microbial communities from Main Endeavour vent field at the Juan de Fuca Ridge, Pacific Ocean - Hulk | ecosystem: Environmental > Aquatic > Marine > Hydrothermal vents ... | reverse complement strand
TGAAATTACTGCTTGTTTTAGCATCTCACCACTTAGACGAGCATCCATGCCTACTACGATTTTTTTACTTGAAAAATAAGTACCAATCGATAAACCGATATTCATTGCAATTTCCGGCGTCAATTCCTTGTTCACAACACCGCGTATTCCATTTGTGCCAAATAACTTCATGATATCATGCATCCTTTTTATTTAATTTTCTGACAAATTCATCAGGAGATATTTCTATGTATAATACTTTTTCTTTTGATTTTGCTCCTGAAATTATTGAAATTTTTCCAGACGATATTTTTAGGAGCTTTGAAAGCCTTTTGATTAGTTCTTTGTTTGCCTTACCATCTTGGGGCTGGGAATTTATATTTATTAATATATAGTCATCATTAATTTCTTGTATGAATTTTTTCGAGCTTGAACCGGGTTTCACAATAATTTTAATTTTGATTCCATTCTGATATCTTTCGATGAAGGACATTTTTTTTCACGTGCTTTTTTAATATTTTTTATATAATTGTAATTAGTTATATATTTCAGTGTTGTATAGCCAAAAGTATTTTATTCTAGTTATTACTCTAATATGAATATAGACAAATTATAAAGGAGTTTGAAACGCATGAGTGACCCATTTAGTCAAATTGCGGCTGAATTAATGCAAAACAATCCGCAGATTACAGCAATTGCTGTAGCGCGGAATGATGGTTCCGTTGTCTGGCAAACCTCAAATTGGAATATTGTGGCTGATGTGCCTCAAATTCTTCAAGTGCAACGTACAAAAGGAAACAGCATCACAGTACAGGGAATTAAGTATAGTACAATATCTGCAACCCCAGATCGACTTGTTACCACAAATGTTGGTGGTCAAGGACACATTATTGTAGCCAAAGCCGGAAATAATGGCTGGGTTATCGCATATGCAGTTCCTGATGCAGACCATTCAATGGCATATTTTGATGTTGCAAGGGCTGCTGCAAAATTTGGTCAAATTATTTAAAACCCAGTACGCGAACATTGTTCGCTTTTTTCTTTTTAATTTTATAAATAATGAAAAGAAGTTGTCGCACAAGGCGACAATTCAAAAAAGTTTATTCTGTCTTTTCTTCAGTTTCTTTAGTTTCTTCGGATTCTTCTGTAAAGTCAAAGTTTTCTAGTGGTTCAGGAGGTGGAGTTGTTAACATAGTCCAGCCGATCCAAGATGCAACTCCCATGACTAAGATCACAGCAAGCCAAAGTGGCAATGCCCAACCCCAATATTCAAAGTCTGGGAATTCAATCAGTTCGAAGAATGGCAGATGAATACCAAAGTGAACTAAGAATACCATATACGAATAGTATATAATTAGGAATATGGCTGCGATAAATAGAAGACCGCCAATTGCTTTTTGCTTTCCCATTTTTATTCCTCACATAGTTTTCTGTATTAGGTTCATTTTGATAAAAAGTATGTTAAAAAGATTTCGTATTTAACCTTAATAAAAAAGAAAAAAATTTAAATTAGATGCGTTGCGCTAAAAATGTGGCTTCTGATGCATATCTTTTAACTTCACGAGGTTGTATCTGATATTTTCCTTGATTTAAAAGGACTTGGAGGAATGGATGGTTCAATTTGCGTAGTTCCTTAATTAAGTCTGCATCATCAACTATATCTATTCCTTCAAGAAGTAGCAAGGTTTTACCTAACTTACTTAATGTATATTGTATCTGGAGCATAGCCATTTCTGTATCATCGCCATAAATATTGTCTATCGCAGTTTCTAATTCATCATGAGCTTCTAACACAAGGTCAAAAAGTTTCTTCTTATGTTCAGTATCTGATTTTTCAATACGTTCTTTTGTTTCATCAACCCATGCTTTGATCTCTTTTGAGACATCCAATAATGTATCCGCATCTGCACCTCTCAGTAAGAATGTTCTCAAGAATGTTTCATAAACCAAGGGGCTAAAAATTCTTACTTCATCTAGTGTTCTACTAGGTGTCAATATATCAAAAGAATTGTTTCTCATCTGAACAACTTTACCCAATGCAAGGACACCTTGTCTTAATACATGTATTCCAGTTTCTGTATCTCCTTCATCAACAATATCAGCTACTGCATCAAATTTTTCGAGAGCCTCTGCCTTAAATAAATCAATTTGCTCAGGGTTCCACTTGTATTCTTTAGCTTTATCAAAATAAGTTTTCACTTTCTTTTCAGGATCCCAAACGATCAAAGCTGTCTTTAATGGAAAAATAATTGAAGCGATTTTTATTACACTGTCTTCTTTGTCATTAAATACCTTTTCAAATGTATCGATACTACTAAAGAATATATCGACAACTATATTGTTTCGCACTTCAATTCGCCGTGACTCCTCTGGCTCTTTTTCTAAAATGGCGAACACATCCAAGTCAGATCTCGGTGTGAGTGTGCCTCTGGCATAACTTCCAAATGTAAAGATCCCGACTATGTCATCTCGTGCTTTTAATCCTGTGACTGTTTCGTGTAATGCATCATTATATTTTAATCTTAAATCTCCAAACAAAGTGATTACCTCCCAATGGGAATTACTTAATAAAATATGTTTTTATTCTAAATAAATTATTATGTATTTGTGGCTAATAAATCTTAAATTTGTAAGGTGAAAAAATGTGTTTGATGTTCTTGATAAGAGCTTAGAGTATGGCAGGTCTTTAGGACCTGAATATATCGAGCTCCGAGCTGAAGATATTTTATTGACTACAATTCAATTTGATGATGGTCAAGTTAAGAACTTAAATCAGAGAATCGAAAAAGGTGTTGCAATTCGTGTTCTATCTAATGGCGCATGGGGATTTGTTTCAACTTCTGATTTTGAAAATCTAAACCAATATATTGATCGTGCCGTTGCACTTGCAAAAAGTGCTGCTGCATCGCGTAGAGAACCGATCAAATTGGCAGAAACAAAAGCTATAACGGATACAGTAAAACTATCCGTCAAGGAATCACCTATTGATCTTTCTAATGAAGAAAAAGTGGAATGGATGTCCCAGGTATATAAACAAATAAAAGATTATGACGAACGAATTGGTGCAGTATCACTAAAGTTACGTGATGGCTGGGGCAAAAAGTATTTGGTTACGAGTTCGGGGCATAAGATTGAATTTGATGTTGGTTTTGTCCATCATTATGCATGGGTTACAGGAAAAGAAGGTGCATCAATAACTGCTGCACGAGATGAAGTAGGGTCTACGTCCGAAGGCTGGGAATTCCTTAAGAAAACACAAGGGGCAGAAAATATTGGTAAGCGAGTGGCAAATCGCGTAAAATTGCAACTTGAGGCTGTAGCCGCAAAGGGTGGTAGTTTTCCAACTGTTTTGGCACCGCATGTTATTGGTGTTGTAGCGCATGAAGCACTCGGCCATCTTTCTGAAGCAGATCTTACCGTGCAGTCTTCATTTGGTGGAAAACTCGGTCAAAAGGTTGCAAATGATTTTGTGAACATGACCGATGATGGAACACTTCCTGGCGGGTTTGGCACTTCGAAATACGATGATGAAGGCACTCCTACAAGCCGTGTAGAAATTATCAAAGATGGTATTTTGACAGAACTGTTGACCAATCGCGAATACGCTGCACGAATGGGTCTACGTCCTACTGGAAACGCCCGTGCCCAAGATTATCGATTTATGCCAATAATTCGAATGCGTAATACATTCTTTGAAAAAGGCGACTGGGCTGACGATGAACTATTCGAAGGCATAAAGTTTGGATATCTATGTGTTGATTTTCGCGGTGGTCAAGCAGAATTGAATGCGTCATTCCAAGTTGGTGTTCAAGAGGCATACGAGATTGTAAATGGTGAAGTAGGGCGACCCGTAAAAGATCTATCTATTTCAGGTATTGCTACTGACACATTATTCAAAATTGAAGGAATTGGTAAGGGCACCTTTGAATTTGAACAAGGAAGATGTGGAAAAGGGCAAGAGGCATTTATCAGTGCAGGAGGCCCTATGATTCGCGTTTCTGAAGGCGGAATTACTTTTGGAGGTAAGAAATAATGGATCATACAGAATTATTACATTTGCTTAATGATTTGATTAAATATGGAACATCACATGGTGCAAATGAAATTGATGCATATGCTGTAGTTTCATCTGAAATTTCCGTAGAACTTGAAATGGGCGAGATAAAATCCGCAAATGAGTTAATCGATTCGGGTATCTCTATTAGAGCAATAATCGGTAAAAAAGTAGGAACATCTTTCACTAGCAGGTTTGATAAGCAAAGTGCATACAATGCAGTAGATCTTGCGATAAAATCCGCAAAATCGAGTACTGAAAATACTCATTGGGCTGGTCTTCCGCAGTCTCGTGAGGTTTCAAAGATTGAAGGCTTGTGGAATCCTAAATTTGAATCTGTTCCAGTTGAGCGATATGTTGAAATGACCAGCGAACTTGCGAAATCAATAATTGATAAAGATAATAGTATCATTGTTGGCGGTGCTGGAACTGGAGTTTCAACCCAGACCGTTGCATTTGCAAATAGTAACGACATTGCATTATCTGGAAAAGGCGGGATTGTCTATTCATATGCTGTTGGAGTGTCTAGAACAAAACATGGGATGACTCCCGGTATTTTCGATGTTGATATTACTCGTGATCCTGATGCAATTGACTTGGAAAAAATTTCCCAAACGGTTGTTAAAGACATTCGCCTTGCAAAAAATGTTTTACAAGGAGAATCTGGTCATCCGGATATAATTATTGCACCACGTGCATTAGGAATTCTGTTTATGTTTACAATCTTTCCGATGCTTTATGGGGAAAATGTACTTCGTGGTAAATCTCCGCTAAAAGAGCAAGTTGGAAAGAAAATCGCATCTGATATCTTTAATCTATATGATGATGGAATAAATCCTAAGGGTATTGGTACACGCCCCTTCGATGGTGAAGGAATTCCTCAACAGAAAACGCCGCTTATCCGCGATGGTGTTTTACAGCAATTCATATGGACTGACTATTGGGCAAAGCAAGCAAATGAGGAAAGTACTGGGAATGCAAATCGTGATATACGAACTGGCTTAATATCTACTAAGATGACAAATCCCACAATTGAAGTTGGTGATTCTACACTTGAAGATATGATCTCCGGAATTAAATATGGATACCTTGTTAAAGGCTTTCAAGGTGCTCACAGCTCAAATCCTGAGTCTGGAGATTTCAGCGTGGTTTGTAATCCTGTATTCTTAATTGAAGACGGGGAGGTAAAGGGTTCTGTATTTGGTTTAATGATGGCAGATAATGTATTCAATATTTTAAAGAATACTGTGGAAATCGAAAACAAGCACACTTACGACTTAACTATAATCGCGCCACACATTAAGGTAGAAGGGCTCAATATAATCGCAAAATCGTAACTACACTTTTTTCTTTTTTTCTAAAACTTTAATAGTGTTTACTAACACCTCTTTTTTGTTATTGGTGATTCATTATGGAACGAATTGATGGACGACGTAATGATGAATTACGCCCAGTATCTATTAAACTTAATTATCAAATTTACCCGCTCAGTAGCGCTATGATTGAATCTGGAAACACTAAGGTTATTTGTTCCGTATTTAAAGAAGACTCAGTTCCTCCTTTTCTACAAGGTAGTGGCACTGGTTGGATAACCAGTGAATATAGTATGTTGCCCGGGTCCGGTCGTACTCGTGTTTATCGGAACCCGCATAATGGGCGTTCTCTGGAAATCCAAAGGTTAATCGGCAGGTCTCTACGAGCAGTTGTGGATCTTGAAAAAATTCCTGAATTCACATTGAGATTCGATTGTGATGTTATACAAGCGGATGGTGGTACAAGAACTGCATCTATTACATGTGCATATGTTGTACTTATGGATGCAATTCGAAAGCTCATGAAATCTGGTGACCTATCTGAAAATCCTGTTCGTGAAGCTATTGCTGCAATATCAGCCGGAAAAATAAATGGCGAACTTTTACTTGATCTATGTTATGAAGAGGATTCTGAAGCCGAAGTTGATATGAACGTTGTTATGACCGAGTCTGGCAATATTGTTGAGATTCAGGGTACTGGCGAAAAGAGTACGTTCTCTCGAGATGAATTATTAAAACTGCTCGATCTAGCCGAATCAGGAATTATGAAATTAATCGAAATACAAAAACAAGTTCTAAGGGAATCTGAAAATTAGAGGTGCTTATATCCACCTCTTTACTATATTCTTATGATGTTAAATTGAATATTGATCAATATCTTTCTTTGAATTATTTTGAAACCATTTTAGTGAATATTATTCGTGAAAAATCACAACTATACAATGAATTTAAAATTGATAGGCGCTATTTATCAAATAAAATTATCTTACACTTATCACAAATTTCATCGGTACATCGATCTATTATTAAGGAACTGTATTGGACTAAAATATTGACATTTTCTAAAAGAATATTATGCCGTTTTGCAGAGCGCAAAATCGACCGTTTTGTAGTTAATAATCAACTAATCTACGCTAAATATGAATTAATGAATACCTCTTGTACATCAATAAAGGTGTTTTATTTGAAGGATCCAATAAAGATTGCAGTACTCTTTGGATAAAATTAAGCGCCGGCGCCTGAGATGGTATTATAGCGCTTTTCTCAGGTACATTCTGTCTTAACTTTGTAAACTTATGGCTTATCATTTATACTTGATTTGGTTGGCATTTTTCTATATTTTCTTTTCTTTTTATATACTTAATCGCTATCTGGCGCCTATATCTCAATTAATGGGCGCCTGAGAGGTCTTCTTGAAAAGTTTTACGGTAAAAACAGTTTCGCACCTAGAGAAAGGTTTTTATGTGTACTTTCACTGCTACATCAAGCAGACAAACACTCACAAACGGAATATATCTTGTAAATTATGTCCGTTATGGAGTGTGTCTGGTATATATAATGATGACGCTTACTGTGTTTCATCAATACTGCTCGAGAGGTAAAAGTCTCGAGTGGAATACGATAGCAGTGAAGGAGCATTATGCTCATCGTGTATTGCGAGCATTAATGCGCTAGTCACTTCCCTGCGATGATCGTGTGTATAGGTGATGCTCGTACGTGGCGAATACTGGTGTAGCCATTAAAGTAGGTTGGACACGCCAAGGCCACGTGGTGGATGAATTGGCCTGAGCGCCGACGAAGGTCGTGACAAGCTGCGAAAAGCTCCGGGTAGGCGCATGAAGCCTTTAATCCGGAGATCGCCGAATGGGACTTCCTGGCATGGGCTAATACCCCATGTCGATCGCAAATGCGATTGGGAACGGGCCGAACTGAAACATCTTAGTAGGCCCAGGAAGAGAAACCAAAAGGGATTCCCTTAGTAACAGCGAGCGAAAAGGGAATAGGGCAAACTGAATCCCACAGGGACGACTTGTGGGAGATGTGGTGTGTGGGCCCGGTCAATTGCCGACTGACCTAAGCTGAAGCTACCTGGAAAGGTACGCCAGAGAGGGTGATAGCCCCGTAAGCGTAAAGTCAGGGCATGATCGGTGTCCCCGAGTAGCGCGGGCCGGATATCTCGCGTGAAGTTGGGAGGCACAATCTTCCAACCCTAAATACGTCTCAGGACCGATAGCGTACTATGTACCGCGAGGGAACTTTGAAAAGTACCGCGGGAGCGGTGTGAAAAGTGCCTGAAACCACGTGGCCATACCAAGGGAGGGGCCTAAAAGGGGAGAAGCTCTCCCAAGGAAACAGGAGAAATCCTGGAGTACCAAGAGAGCAGACCAAGGTTCCTCCATCCGTCTCGAAACACGGGCCAGGGAGTTCATGTGCGTGGCGAGCTTAAGGGTAATGCCCGAAAGCGAAGAGAAATCGACTTGCCCGCAGCCGCAAGGCCAGGGGCGGGGTCTGAAAGGGCCTGGAGTCACGCATATGAGACCAGAAAGCAGAAGATCTATCCCTGGGCAGGATGAAGCCGGGGGAAACTCCGGTGGAGGTCCAATAGGGTTCTGACGTGCAATTCGTTCCGTTGACCTGGGGATAGGGGCAAAAGACCCATCTATTCTGCTGATTGCTGGTTCCTTCCGAAGTTGCTCGCAGGCAAGCCCAGCGCGAGGTATCGGGTGGTGTAGAGCACCGATTGAGGAGTACGGGGAGTAACATCCTCGCTTCTCTCTCGAACTCCGAAGCTGCCCGAGCCGTAGACCGCTGGAGACGGGTGCTAGGGGGTAAGCCTCTAGGCCGAGAGGGGAAGAACCCAGACCTGGGTTAAGGTCCCTAAGTGGTGACTAAGTGCGAAAGCGAACGGCGTCCATGGCCTAAGACAGTAAGGAGGTAGGCCTAGAAGCAGCCATCCTGTAAGGAAAGCGTAACAGCTCACTTACCGAGGCTGTGGGCCCGGAGAATGGACGGGGCTAAAGTCACCCACCGAGACCCAGGGGCACACGAGTAACATCGTGTGATCCGGTAGGAAGGCGTCCGGGCTGGGCTGAAGCGGGGGAGTGATCTCCCGTCGACCGGTCTGGATTGCAGATCCTGGTAGTAGTAACAGCAGTAGCCGGGTGAGAATCCCGGCCGCCGAAAGGGCCAGGGTTCCACGGCAATGCGTTCTCAGCCGTGGGTTAGTCGGTCCTAAGAGTTACCTTAACAAGAGTAACTCGAAAGGGAAACAGGTTCATATTCCTGTACCATGGAGGTACGCTGCGCGGTGACGCAAAGAACTGTCACTTCCGACCCTTCGGGGTAGGCCGAGCAGGGTCGTCGCCCTGTTTAAACGTATAAGCCTGAGGAGAACCATAATGGTGAGAATCAGGCGAAAGCGTGAATAGCTGGCCGCTGGAGGCCGGTTCGGCTGATCCCTGGAGGCCATGAAAAGGAAGTCATTAAGGATCCTCCATGTCCGTACCGAGATCCGACACAGGTGTCTCTAGGTGTAAAGCCTTCGGCGTGTCAGGGTTACGCCGCGCGAGGGAACTCGGCAAATTAGCCCCGTAACTTCGGGATAAGGGGTGCCTGGATTCTTCGGTTTATCCGGGGAGTCTAGGTCGCAGTGACAAGGGGCATCCAACTGCTTAATAAAAGCGTAGGTGACTGCTAGGGCGAAAGCCTGTGTACAGTCGCTGAATCCTGGCCAGTGGCGGTATGTTAACGGCGGCCCAACCGCCCGAAGCACCGCTAAACGCCGGGAGTAACTATGACTCTCGGCAGTAATAATAGGGAGTCGTTAAATCCGGCTATATGCGGGAAAGTCGCTGTGCTTCATGCTCCCGAGTAGGGAACAATGTATGAAGTGATGGCGATAATCCGCAGGAAACCGAAGCAGCAGTCCTCATTTGTCTAAAGGTGAATAGAAATTGCTTAAAAAAGCAAAAACCCAACGCATGAAAAATGCATATTTGTGTGGTGTTGTAGACGGCGAAGGATCATTTAGTATAATTGTAAAGCCTCATAACACTACAAAATTCGGCTGGGTCATAGATGCAATGTTTAGCTTAACGCTTGAAAAGAATGCTGAGCATGTTCTTAAAGCATTACAACAAGCATTGCGTTGCGGTCGAATAATTGAAAAACCCGACCAGCCAAACTATAAACTATTCATTGAACAAAGCCGTCGAAACATCATGGAGAAAATAATTCCGTTCTTCGAAAGATATCCATTGGAGATCCAAGCGGAAAGCTTTCAACACTTCAGAGAAGTGGTGGTACGACTTGAACGGAAAGAACATGCGGAACCGGAGTCTTTCCTGAGACTTGTGGTGTTCGCAATAACTCACACTGAGGCTAAAGATCAAGGGAAATATACAATTGATGATGTGCTTGCAACAATGAAAAACAAGCCTAATAATGCGGAAGAAATCGTAAGGGATGAAATTGAAAAGATCTCACAGAGAGGATTGCTCTCGGGATCCCCAGAGGCCATACGCCGGACACTAAGCGAAGGTGAGTAACCTCGCGCAGTGAAGATATGGTCCAGCGGTTTGGATTTGAACTCCAAACCGTTGCTTAAGGTAGCCAAATGCCTTGTCGACTAAATATCGACGTGCATGAAGGGATCAATGAGATGCCCACTGTCCCCGCGTGGCACCTGGTGAACCTACACTCTGGCGAACAGTCCAGAACGAGGCAGTCGCAAGAGAAGACCCCGTGGAGCTTTACTGCAGCCTGTCGTTGTGGTACGGTCGCCGATGCAGAGAATAGTCAGGAGCCGTCGAAGCGGTCCTTCCGGGGGCCGTGGAGGCGCAAGTGGAATACTGACCGTCGGTGGTTGTATCACTAACCTCGGGAATCCGAGGGACACCGGCAGGTGGGCAGTTCGCCTGGGGCGGGACAAGGTTGAAAAGATATCAACCTTGACCAAAGGTTGGCTCAAGGGCGACAGAAACGTCCTGTAGAGTTCAAGGGCAAAAGCCAGCCTGACTGGATCCCGCACATCAACGGATCCAGAGACGAAAGTCGGGCCTAGCGAACCTTCGGACTCCAAATTGTGGGGGCCGGAGATGACAGAAAAGTTACCCCAGGGGTAACAGAGTTGTCGTGTGCAAGAGTTCATATCGACCACACGGCTTGCTACCTCGATGTCGGCTCTTCCTTACCTGGAGGTGCACAAGCCTCCAAGGGTGGGGTTGTTCACCCATTAAAAGGGAACGTGAGCTGGGTTTAGACCGTCGTGAGACAGGTCGGATTCTCTGTACTGCCTCTGTTGGTCATCTGAGGGTAAGTTGCCGTCGGTACGAGAGGAACACGGTGACGCAGCCTCTAGTCCGCCAGTTGTCCGACAGGGCAAGGCTGGGCAGCCACGCTGTTTTCGAGTAAGGCTGAAAGCATCTAAGCCTGAAGCGAAGCCCGAAAATAGATGGCCACTTTCCGGTGAGGAGCATGGCTCCGGACGGGACTGGCGACAGTAACGTCTTGCCGGAAACGAGGACTCTGGTAGAAGACCAGGTTAATAGGGCGGGGGTGTACGTACCAAGGGTTCGCCCGAGGTACTCAGCTCGCCGCTACTAATGTCCGAGGCGTACCAACTCGAAATAATGGGTACCCAGTGCGTCAGAACGTATGAGAGAAACATCACCTATACACACGATCGCGTCATCATCATATGCTGTTTTTATTTTGATAATTTTGATAAGAGTATAAATTAGATTATTTAGATTAATTTTTCAGAAGCAAACACTATGGATATAAATAATCTAAAATAAGATGTTAAAAAATAAGAAAAGAACGATTATAATGATTTTTCCTGAATAGTGCCTTCAATATCTTTGTATACCCATGCTTTAGGATCAAGTTTTATTTTCGTAGGTCTTGACTTTACAGTGACTTGTATTTGTTTATTGCTGTCTGGAGTCATCCATAATGTTCGTATTACTTTCTCTTTAGGATCTTCTGTCTGGATTTCAATTTCAATGGGCATTTGAGCTAAACCTGTATTACTTATTTCGACACTTACAACGTATTTTCCGTTATCTTCCTTTATTTCGATTTGTTCGATGTTTGGCTTCACCATTGATGTATCATAGATCCATTGCTGGACAAACCAACCAAATTGAAGGTGTGAATTTGCTTCGGCGATATACTGAAAATCCTCAATAGTTGCAGGTTCTTTCTTATGTCTTCGATTATATGCACGTATTGTAGCAAAGAATCCTTTATCTTTGGCAAGTATTCGCATCATATGTAAAACTAGCATGCCTTTTAGTTTCAATAACTTTTGCATATCTGGTTGATTCCAAATTTCTTTATTGTTCGGATTTATTTCAACTAATGGAATTTCATTTTCAAGTTTCTTCCGTAGTTCGATTAATTCATTATATGCATCTGATAGTATTTTTTGTGAAAGTTCGGTTTTGCCAATCTCATCTAATATGGGTATAATTGCATATTCTGGAAGACTGAACATAAGAAATCCGAAACCATCTGCATTTTTATCTAACATTGGTATCATATGTGGAGTGACTAATTTTTTCAGAATGTAAAGCAAAGTATCGTCAGAGTCTGGATTTGTGAATAAGTCATTGGGAATTGTAATTATGCTATCTGTATCTACATATGATTGTTCATTATTTGTTTGTACAATGGTCACATTCTTTAAATCGATTTCTCCAAATTTTTCTTGGATTGTTTTCTTTAGTTTGTGTGCAAGATCTCGGATTTTTATTGCATATTCTTTATTTTCAGGTTCAGTATCATCATACATAACCGCTATAATAATGCCGTCTTTCATTTCTGACAGTCGTGTGTATTTACCAAAGATTATTGTAGAATCTTTTGTATTAATATCCCACATGGTTGTTATTGTTGAATCATCCTTAAATTCATCGATCTTTTTGCCATTTAATATAATTGTAATATCATTGGGGATGATAGTCTTTAGTTCTATACGTTCTAAATTTTCATCATCTGTTAGAAATAAAGGTACCTTGTACATGGACCTTGAAACTATTACAGGAAACGTATTATAATTATATCTATATTTTGCATATACCGTTGAAAACTCTGAGTTTGTCTCCACCTTAGCAATGGTTGTTTCTTCCTTTTGTATTACTTTGGGGGTAATTTTATGGTCATCGATGGTGATCTCTAAGTCATGTATATTTTTGTTTATGGATGATTCTAAGTTTCGGATCGGCTTTTCATAGTATATTTTGTCTTCAACGTGTATCGTTTTTTGTTTGGTGTCCAATCGTATTGTACTTTCAATCTTCTTTATCGTCATCGTTGTTTCCCTTCATTTGTAGTTATCATCATACAATTTTAGTGAATCTGTAACATTAGTTCCAATTCGAATAAATGGGTGCATATTTTTAACTATATAAGCACTTGGAGGCGCAATTATCGCCCAGTCTCGAAATGTTTCATTTGCGTAATTAAATGCTTCTATTAATGTTTTATTTTCATTTATTTTATTCCAAAACGGATGTGAAAAAACTGTTCCACAATCTCCAAATATGTCCAGTGCAGTTTTGTTATTTTGATATAAATATGCACCCCAATTCCAATAGCACCATGTTTCCTCATTGGCTGAGGCTTCTGAAATTATTATCCTATTCTCTGCCATTAAATCCGAGGCAAAATTTCCTGCATAGCAAAAATCAAAGAACAGTACCATTTTATGTACGTGTATATTCTTAATCATGTCCGCAAATTCGTTTTCATAAATTATGAATCCATTTCCTCTTACGCCGGCATAAGTGCTATTTATGGAATATCCATGTGAGGCGATATATATTACGAGTTCATCATCATTTGTTAATTTTTGTGATAGTTCTGTAAATAAATTATTTACGCTAGTCCATGATATTTTATAATCCCGGCAATCTATTTGAGCTCCAATTAAATCATTTTTATCATCATAATTATAATCAATATAATCAATCGTCTCTAATTGCAAAAATAGATATATATTTTCATCTGGAACTCCCCAATGTCGGATTGCCCAATACGCCTGTAATGCTTGTCCTGGATGTGCAGGAACATCATTGCCGTTAGGAAAATCGTTTGTAAAGTTTAAAATAACCGCGTATCTATGAGATCTTATTTGGGACCCGGTATTACTTTGCATCAAAAAAACTATGGTTCCAACCGAGATTATGATAAAGATAATTAGAATTGCAAAAAGTCTTTTCATTATTCTTCCCACTCATAAA
>Ga0256914_1003011_pt1 | contig 13603 bp, 10 predicted proteins | sample HulkmetaG_FD_191571 | JGI IMG/M metagenome (GOLD analysis project Ga0256914, IMG submission 191571) | Hydrothermal chimney microbial communities from Main Endeavour vent field at the Juan de Fuca Ridge, Pacific Ocean - Hulk | ecosystem: Environmental > Aquatic > Marine > Hydrothermal vents ... | reverse complement strand
AACCGAGAATCAGCGTCAGGTCCACCTCGGTGCCGCCTGGTGCCTGGAACAGCGGGCGCGTCAGGTCGTGGTAGTGGGCCGCGCCCCACAGCGCAATGAAGAACAGTGCGACCGGCAGCACGATCACCTCGCGCGAGAGCCAGGAGGTGCGCCACTGTGTTGCCGCCCGCCAGGCCCGTTCGGGGTGGCCCAGATGGAAGAAGGAGGCGATCAGGCCGGCGATCAGCAGCGCCACGGCGATGGCGGCGCCGACGGCGTAGAACAGCCCCATGTGCTGCGTTGGCAGTACATTGAACTGGCTGTAGACCTGGCTGGTGTAGAGCGCCAGGAAAAGCCCCTGTCCGGCGCCGATCAATGTGGTGAGAAATATGACGGAAAATGCTGGATGCATGATGCTGTTCCAAATGAAAGTGTCGCTTGTTGCATGGGTTGCCGTGAAGAGTGGCGCGCCGGCCCCGCCCTGAAAAAAGGCAGAGCGTTACCAGGAGGCCATGTCGTCGATGGACGGCCCCTCGCTCGGGCCGACATGCCGCTTGCGTTCCTCCTTGCTGAGTGGATTGTCCACCCGTTCCAGTTCGTCCTCGTGGATCTTGATGCGCGTCTTGCGGCGTGGCAGATAGTGGTTGGAGGGGTTGGTGCCCCACTCTGGCATCAGCTGATAGCCGCCGTGCTCGCGGATTGCCACCGACACTTCCGATTCGGGGTCGTGAATGTCACCGAACAGTCGTGCGCTGGTCGGGCAGGAGAGGACGCAGGCCGGTCGGCGTTCGTTCTCCGGCAATGATTCGTCGTAGATGCGATCGACGCAGAGCGTGCATTTCTTCATCACCTTCTGTTTTTCGTCCAGCTCCCGTGCGCCGTAGGGGCAGGCCCAGGAGCAGTACTTGCAGCCGATGCACTTGTCGTAGTCCACCAGCACGATGCCGTCCTCGTCGCGTTTGTAGCTGGCGCCGGTGGGGCAGACCGGGACGCAGGGGGGATCCTCGCAATGCAGGCAGCTTTTCGGGAAATGGACGGTCTCGGTGTTGGGAAACTCGCCCACCTCGAAGGTCTGCACGCGGTTGAAGAAGGTGCCGCTGGGGTCGGCCCCGTAGGGATTCTTGTCGGTCAGCGGGCCGGCCATACCCGAGGTGTTCCACTCCTTGCAGCTGGTGACGCAGGCGTGGCAGCCGACGCAGACGTTCAGGTCGATGACCAGTGCCAGTTGTGTCATGGGATCACGCCCTCTTCTTCTGGTTGCGGGTGAACTTGCCGGCGATATAGGCCTGCCACTTGCCCCGTTTGCGTGCCATTCCCGGCAGTGGCTTCTGCGCCCTGAACTGCGGGAAGGTCTGCGGGGGCTCGTGCTCGTCGGCCTTGTAGACGCGCACGCGCACGTCGTACCAGCCGGCCTGCCCGGTGATGGGATCGGCGTTGGAGAGGTGTTCCCCGGCGGCGTGGGGTGGCAGCTCCTCGGCGATCAGGTGGTTGAGCAGAAAGCCTTTCTGCGACTCGTTGGCCTCTGGCGCCAGCCCCCAGGTGCCGGCCGCCTTGCCGATGGCGTTCCAGGTCCAGACCGTGCCCGGCTCGACCGCTTCGGAGAAGCGGCACATGCAGCGCACCTTGCCGTGCATCGATTCCACCCATACCCAGTCACCGTCGGCGAAGCCGCCCGCCCTGCCAAGCTTCGGATTGACGAAGAGGTAGTTGTGGGTATGAATCTGCCGCAGCCAGGCGTTTTGTGAATCCCAGGAGTGGTACATCGCCATCGGCCGCTGCGTCAGTGCGTTGAGCGGGTATTGGTGCGTGTCGGTGAGCTGTGTCTCCAGCGGCTCGTGGTAGAACGGCAGCGGGTCGAAATAGGTCTTGATGCGCTCGCGCAGCCGGTCCGGCGGTTGCCGGCCATCGGTCTTGCCCTCGGCGGCAAGGCGGAACTTCTGCAATACTTCGGAATAGAGGTGGATGTTGATCGGCTCGTCGTATCGCGTCATCGCGTGTTCCTGCGCCCAGTGCAGGTAGCCCTTGTTCCAGTTGCGCATGTACTGGAACGACCGCGGCAGCTCGTAGTGATAGACGCAGTTGTTCTTTTCGTACATCTCCCACTGGCGCGGGTTGGGTTCGCCCTTGAGGAACTTCTCCCCGCTCTTGCCGCGCCAGCCGGCGAGAAAGCCGATGCCGGAGCCGGGTGAGGTCTCGAAGTTGATGATGAAGTCGCGATAGTCGCGGTACTTGCGCCGGCCCTCGCCATCGACGAAGGCGGGCAGCTTCAGCCTCGTCCCCAGCTCCACCAGCACGTCCTGGAACGGCTTGCAGTCGCCCTTGGGCGGCAGCACCGGAATCCGTACCGAATCCACCGGGCCGTCGTATTCGGAGATGGGGCGGTCCAGCATCGACATCACGTCGTGGCGCTCCAGATAGCTGGTGTCCGGCAGGATCAGATCGGCGAAGTCCACCGTCTCGGAGCGGTAGGCGTCGGCGACGATGATGAACGGGATCCGGTATTCGCCGTTGTCGTCCTTGTCGGTCAGCATCTTGCGTACCTCGACGGTGTTCATCGAGGAGTTCCAGGCCATGTTGGCCATGAACAGCAGTAGCGTGTCGATGCGGTAGGGGTCGCCGCGCCATGCGTTGGTGATGGCGTTGTGCATCAGCCCGTGCACCGACAGCGGATACTCCCAGGAGAAGCCTTTGTCGATCCGCACCGGTTCGCCGTCGTCATCGACGAACAGATCGTCGGGATCGGCTGGCCAGCCCAGCGGATTGCCGTTGAGTGGCTCGCCCGGTACCACGTCGTCGGGGCTGTTGGGCGGCTTGGGGCAGGGCGGGATCGGCCGGGGAAACGGTGGCTTGTGGCGGAACCCGCCGGGGCGGTCGATGGTGCCGAGCAAGGTCATCAGGATCGACAGCGCGCGGATGGTCTGGAAGCCGTTGGAGTGGGCCGCCAGCCCGCGCATCGCATGGAACGACACCGGCGCCCCCTCGATGGTGTCGTGGTCCTTGTCCCAGCAGTCGGTCCACTGGATCGGCAGCTCGATCTTCTGGTCGCGCGCGGTGATGCCCATCTCGTGCGCCAGCCGGCGGATGGTGGCCGCCGGGATGCCGGTGATGCCCTCGGCCCATTCGGGGGTGTACTTCTCCACCCGCTCTTTGAGCAGCTGGAAGGCGGGTTTGCAGGGTGTGCCGTCGGGCAGCGTGAACGCCCCCATCAGATAGGGATCGACCCCCTCGGTGTGGGTGGAGATCGGCTTGTCCAGCTCCTTGTCCCACCACAGCTTGTTCTGCGGGTCGAAGCAGCCTTCCTCCGGCGGCACCTCGAAGCGCAGGAACATGCCGTATTCGCTGCTGGCTTCGTCCATGTTCACCAGCTCGGCCGAGTTGGTGTAGCGCACCAGGAAATCGCGATCGTAGAGCCCTTGCTGGATGATCTCGTGGATGAAGGCCAGCAGCAGCGCGCCGTCGGTGCCCGGCTTGATCGGCACCCATTCGTCGGCAATGGCGGCGTAGCCGGTGCGCACCGGATTGATGGCGACGAAACGGCCGCCGTTGCGTTTGAACTTCGACAGCTCGATCTTCATCGGGTTGGAGTGGTGATCCTCCGCCGTGCCGATCATGAAAAAGAGCTTGGAGCGCTCCAGATCCGGCCCGCCGAACTCCCAGAACGAGCCGCCGATGGTGTAGATCATCCCCGCCGCCATGTTGACCGAGCAGAAGCCGCCGTGGGCCGCGTAGTTGGGGGTGCCGTACTGCTTGGCGAACAGCCCGGTCAGCGCCTGCATCTGGTCGCGGCCGGTGAAGATGGCGAATTTTTTTGGGTCCTCGTGGCGGATCTTGCCGAGGCGCTTCTCCATGATCTCGAAGGCCTCGTCCCAGGAGATCTCGTCGAACGCTCCCTCGCCGCGTTCGCTGCCCGGCTTGCGCAACAAGGGTTTGGTCAATCGTGCCGGGGAGTACTGCTTCATGATGCCCGACGCACCCTTGGCGCACATCACCCCTTGGTTCAGCGGGTGATCCGGGTTGCCCTGGATGTAGCGGACCTCGCCCTCTTTCAGCGTCACCCGGATACCGCAGCGGCAGGCGCACATGTAGCAGGTGGTGTTCTTCACCTCTACCGCCGCGTTGTCGGCGTCTTGCTTCTTTCTCATTAGTAATTCAGCAGACTCTAATAGTGGAGGAAAGGAGTCTGGCCAAGAAAAACTTATGCGTCTAATCAAAGAATTTGATGGCAGGATAGAGGGTTCGACCCGATGACGGCTGGGGTTTTGCGCCGCAATTCATGGGTAGCGGCCCGTCCTTCGGCGAAGGCGTGAGCGGTGCGGGCACCACTGTCGATACCGGTGACCGGAAGGCGCCGCGGCGGGTGCCGCCGTTTGTCCCGACCGTGTGCCGGCGGGGCAGGGCTGTCGTGATTTCCATCAGGGGCGCTCGTCGTTGCCCGCCGGGTCGTCCGTTGCCTGCCCTGGTGCATAGAGTACCCGGCTGCCCGCACGCCGTGTTTCCACCAGGCCGTCATCGATGAGCCGTTGCATGGTTTTTCGCAGCCCCTGGGTACTGCCGCCGATCTCTTTTCGCAAGGCGGTGGCCGACAGCGGCCTCGGTGCCTTGCGCAGCGTGGCCAGGATGCGCCCTTCGCGGCTGTCGGGAGCGACGGGTGGCGATGGTGGCGGGACCAGCTCCGCCAGGGTGGTCAGTCTGCGCATCGCCTCCACGTAGGGGAGCAGTTGTTCATGCACCCTGCCGGCCAGTGCCGCCAGCTGGCGGAAGCGTTCGTTGTAGTCGTCGAGCTGCTGTTCCTCCGCCCAGAGCCATTGGCCAATGAGGATGTCGGCCATCTTCTGATAGCTGGCCGCGCCCGCTTCGAATCCCGACTCCGCCAGTGAGCGGTTGAAATGGGCCAACGCCTGCTCGGCGGCCTCCAGCGACTGGCGGAGGTTGCTTTCACTCATCGGAGGGTTCGACCGGTGTTTCGGAGATGCCCAGTTCGGCCAGATCGAACAGCCGTTCGACGCCGATGGGCATTTCCTGTTGTGCCAAGGTCACGTCGAGGTCGATGGCAGTGGTGCTGCGGCTCGCGCTTCGGTCGTTCCCGGCCGGGCCGGTTTTCGTTGGCGCGCGGCGCACGAAGCCACGCAGCGTGGCGGCCCGTGGCGCAGCCAGCCTGCCGGTGTTGCCGGGTTGCGTGGTGGAAGGGTTCCCGGTCTTGGCGGAGGCCGCCACCACCACGTCGTAGGAGAACGACAACCGTGCCTCGCTGACCGCCAGCGAGGGGATGTTGACCATGGCCAGCAGGGGAACCTCCACCTCGAACTCGGCCGGCTCGCCGTTTTCGTCCTTCTTCCGGTAGCGCAATGTCACCGTGCGCATTCTCTTGCCGTGGTCGCCGGCCTCGAAGCCGACCTCATCGACGAAATCGACCGTGGCACGGGCCGCTTGCGCCTGGGCGTCGACGACCGAGCCCATCAGGGTGCCGAGCACCTCGGCCAGTTCCAGCGCTTCCATCCGTTTGACGCTCATTTTTGTGGCTCCTGTCGTGGTTGCTCCAGCAGTATGTCGAGATCGTCTCCCCGCAGTGTGAGCTGAATCTCCTGTTGCTGTGCGGGATCGCTGGGCAGCTCGTCCCGTTTCACCGCGACCTGGACGCGGGACGCCAGTGCCGCCTCGATGGCCGCCTTGGTGCGCTCCCGCTTGAGGAAGCGGTTGAGATCGTCGTCGACGAGACTGCGTAAGGTCTTGGTGAACGCCGATTTGTTGCCGAGCTTCCTGCGCAGCGAGGGGGGCAGCCGGTTCCAGCCGTCGGTGATGGGCTGGATGGCCGTGGAGGCGGCTTTCGAAACGTTGCCGCCAATGGCTTCGCGCGCCGCGCCGGCCGGCAGGTTGCGGCGCCCGATATTGTCCAACAGGTCGTTGAGGGCCTTCTCCTCCGCCGTGTCGAGGGGAACCGTACTGCCGAGGTGGGCTCGCAGCTTCTCCGGCAGCGTGGGCTGCCAACGCTCACGCAGGGCGGTGGGGTCCGGTTCGGCTTTTGGCACCTCGCCAACATCGTCGACGGCGAAGCGCAATGTCAGGTTGACCTCGTCCATCGTGATGCGCGGAACGCTCATCGACGCCAGCAGCGGATCTTGCTCGTACTCCTCCGCCAGCTCCCGCGTGAGCTGATCGGCGATCATCCGCGCGCGGGCGAGCTCCGCCAGGATGCCGCCGAGCAATGCGCCCAGCTCAGCCATCAGGGTGTCCCGCCAGTCGCCTTCTTGTCTTCGATGGCATCCTCGAGAATGTCGAGCATCTTCGACAGCCCCGACGGCATCTCGTCCTGCACCGCACGTACCTGGACATCGATGCGATATTCCCTTTTTTGGGACGACTGCGTGGCCGACTTGCTGTTGTAGGTGGCCGAGGTTCTGAATTCCATCTTGATCGGCGACCACCAGCTCGAATACTTGCCCGACACGGAGCTGCTCAAGCCAAACGAACTGGCGGTCTTGCGCTCGATGGCGTCGGTGAGCTTGGCCGAAAAGTCGATCGATACCTCATCGATGCGGATGTAGGGAATCGGGGTGATGGCGAGCAGCGGGACCGTCAGGCTGAAATCGGAGACGGTGTCGTTTTCATCCTTCTTGCTGTAGGTGAAGGTGACATTGCGCAGCCGTCCGGCGCTGGCGTCCTTGTCGGTATCGGAGAACAGCAGATCCGGGGGTTCGAAATTGTTGCTGGCGTTGACGAAGCCCACCTTCTCGATGAACTCGATGGTCGATTGTGCCGCCAGTGCCTGCGCCTCGACCGCTGCTTTCAATGGCGCGCCGATCAGTTGTGAGAATGGAATCTGTCGGAGTTCGGTTACTGCTCTGCTCATGGTCTTTCTCCATCTGCAACGCCCTGCCGGGCATCCTTGAATTCAATGTATGGCGACCGCGATCGCGTCACAGGACGATGGGGTCGTCGGTTTCGATACTGACGATGGACTGCTCCCGAATGAAAAGTTTGCGTTTTTCGAGGATCGCCACCCGCCCCAGCACCGTTGCGTCGAGGCTCTCCACCTGTTGTGTCGCCTCCTCGATGGTTGGTGCCAACCCGATCACCTGCAGCATCGAACCCGCCTCCAGCCGGGCGGGCAACGCCACGACGAGGAATTCACCGGATGGATTCTTCCTCGGCGGGTTCATGGGGCTGACTCCGGTGAAAGTGCGGGGGAACGGGCGGATGGCGAAAAAACGAACCGCCGACGCAGCAACCGGTGCCGCGGGCGGAATCCCGGTCGGCTGGCGGGGTGGATCGGACGTTGCCTGCCTTCTCCCAGCCCGAATATTTCACAAGAACGCCGGAAAAACACCGTAACGCCATGATCTATAGCAACCTCGGAATATTGGTAAGGCACGAAGTGTCACCCGCTTTGCTATGCCGTTGTTGGAAGAATCTCGGCGGTCCTTCTGGCCGGTTCACCTGTACCCATCGCGATGACTATGGTTATTGGTGAATCGAACAAACGGCCTCGCCGGGATTCCCCCAAAATCCTGCTTTGTCATGAAATATTCGGGCTGCATCGACGGCATTGCTGCCGCGCTGAAACAAAAAATTGCAATTCCCTCAGGAGGTATGTAGTTCGGGAACCGGGGACTGTCAAGGCGAGTGCTCCCGGCCGATGCCGCTGTCGGGCGTTGTGCCGTTGTGTCGATCAGCTGCCGGCGAGCCGCCGGGCGAAGGCGTCCACGTTGTCCCAGTCGGTGTATTCGACGACGGTGTCGGGGGCGGTGGGGCCTTTGGTCATCCACATGATGAAACGGATGATCTGGCGGTCGCGCCAGTTGATGCTGGGGTAGTCGAGGCGACCGGCGAAGACTTCGAGGTCTTTGGGTCTCCAGCGGGTCTGTTGCAGGAATTTCTGCATGTAGGGGTTGGTGTCGGGGCGGTTCTTGTGGGGTTTGCGGGCGACGATGTTGACGGTGAAGAAGGCGTTGTTTTTCTCCTCGAGCCGATCGAGATTGCGCTCGATGAAGTCGAACACCTCCTTCTGATGTTTGCCGTAGCGGATGCTGGCGCCGAGGATGACGGTATCGTACGGGGCGATGTCGATGTCGGGGTGCTCCCGCAGCGGGAGGACGTCCACCTCATGCTGACGTTGGCGAATGGTGTCGCCAATGCGGGTGGCGATGGTATGGGTGTGACCATCGGTGGTGGAGTAGATCATCAGATATTTGGCCATCGGCCCATTATCCGCCGATTCGGCCAAACGCGGTAGGGGGAGCCGGTGTCGGCGGTCGCCTCCCCGTCGTCGGACGGGGAGGGGCGCGGACTACTGGGGCCAGAGCTGGATGCCGGTGGCGATGAAGTAGATGGCCAGGACGAAGCCGACCATCGCGGAGAAGCTGTTGATGGTGGGACGGCAGTTGCCCCAGTCGGCCTTGCAGCCGATGAAGGCGGCGATGGCGCTGACGATGAAGCCCAGCTCACAGATGGCGAGCTGGGCGAGCAGTGGCATGAGCGGTTCACCCTGTGGTGAGCGGGTGTCGCCAATGAGCAGCAGAAACAGCAGGCCGACGCCGGTCAGCGTCAGCCAGGTTGCGGGTGGAAAGCGGTTTGTTGTTTTGTCGGGTATGCGGCAAGTGTCTGTCATCTCGGAAGTTCGGAAGTCCCCATCAGAAATTCGTCGACAGCGCGTGCGCACTGTCGCCCCTCTCGGATGGCCCAGACGACGAGTGACTGACCGCGACGCATGTCGCCAGCGGCGAATACGCCCTCGATCGAGGTTCTGTAGGCATTCGCCCCTTCGGTGCTGCTCTTGACGTTGCCGCGTGGATCGAGCGCCACGCCCAGTTCTTCGAGCATGCCTTCGTGTACCGGGTGGACGAAGCCCATTGCCAGCGTGACGAGTTCGGCTTCCAGAATGAATTCGGAACCTTCGATCTCGCTCATCTGCCAGCGGCCCTGGGCATCCTTGTTCCACTCGACATTAACACAACGCACACCGGAAACTTTCCCGTCCTTGCCAATGAACTCCTTGGTGGCGACGGCGAACAGCCGTTCGCAGCCCTCCTCCTGCGAGGTGGAGGTGCGCATCTTGTTCGGCCAGTCGGGCCAGGTCAGTAGCTTGTCTTCCTTCTCCGGTGGCTTGGGGAGGATCTCGATCTGGGTGACCGATCTGGCGCCCTGACGGATGCTGGTGCCGATGCAGTCGGAGCCGGTGTCGCCGCCGCCGATGACGACGACGTTCTTGTCCTTGGCGCTGATCGTCAGCGACTTTTCGATGCCTTGCACCACCTTGGTATTGCTGCGCAGAAAATCCATCGCAAAGTGGACGCCGTCGAGTTCGCGCCCTGGCACCGGCAGATCGCGCGGTTTTTCGGCGCCGCCGGCGAGAATGACGGCGTCGTAGTCCTCCACCAGCGACTTGGCGGGGAGATCGACGCCGATATGGGTGTGGGTGCGGAATTTCACACCTTCGGCCATCATCTGGCTGACGCGGCGGTCGATGATGTGCTTCTCCAGTTTGAAGTCGGGGATGCCGAAGCGCATCAGGCCGCCGATGCGCTCCTGCTTCTCGAACACCGTCACTTCATGGCCGACGCGTGCCAGTTGCTGCGCCGCCGCCATGCCCGCCGGGCCGGAGCCGACCACGGCGATGCGCTTGCCGGTGGAGTGCTGGGGCACGTCCGGCTCCACCCAGCCTTCTTCCCAGGCCTTGTCGATGATGGCGCACTCGATGGACTTGATGGTGACCGGTTCGTCCTCCAGGTTGAGCGTGCAGGACTCCTGGCAGGGCGCCGGACAGATGCGCCCGGTGATGTCGGGAAAGTTGTTGGTCGAGTGGAGCACGCCCAGCGCCTCGCGCCAGTCACCGTGATAGACCAGGTCGTTCCAGTCGGGAATGATATTGTTGACCGGGCAACCCTGGTGGCAGAACGGGATGCCACAGTCCATGCAGCGTGCTCCCTGTTCGGCCAGCTCCTGGTCGGTCATCGGAATGACGAACTCGTGGAAGTGGCGGATCCGGTCGGCAACGGGCTTGTAGCCCCGGTCCTTGCGTGGAATCTCTAGAAATCCGGTTGGCTTGCCCATGAGTTATTGCCCTCCTTCTACGGCTTGAGCCGATTCTTGTTGCTGCTGCATCTCCAGCAGGGCGCGGCGGTATTCCACCGGCATCACCTTGACGAATTTCGGCAGGTAGTCGGACCAGTTGTCCAGAATCCTGCGCGCCACCGGGCTGTTGGTGTAGTGCATGTGTTTTTCGATCAGCTGCTTCAGGCGGATGGCGTCGAAGCGGGTCATGTCGTGGCTCACATCCACCATGCCATGGGTCTCCAGATCGCCGCCCAGGTGGGTCAGCGCCTCCAGCGCCTCGTCCTCCTCCGCGACCGGCTCCAGATCCACCTGAGCCAGGTTGCAGAGCTGGTCGAAGTTGCCCGCCTCGTCGAGCACATAGGCGATGCCGCCCGACATGCCGGCGGCGAAGTTGCGGCCGGTGGGGCCGAGCACGACGACCACGCCGCCGGTCATGTACTCGCAGCCGTGGTCGCCCACGCCCTCGATGACCGCGGTGGCGCCGGAATTGCGCACGCAGAAGCGTTCGCCGCCGACGCCGCGGAAGAAGCACTCGCCGCTGATGGCGCCGTACAACACGGTGTTGCCGACGATGATGTTCTCCTCGGCCTTGTCGATGGCGCAGTCGGCCGGCGGGTAGATGATGATGCGCCCGCCGGACAGCCCCTTGCCGACGTAGTCGTTGCCCTCGCCTTCGAGCTCGATGGTGACACCGTGGGCCAGCCAGGCGCCGAGGGACTGCCCGGCCGTGCCGTGGGCCTTGATGTGGATGCAGTCGTCCGGCAGCCCTTCCAGGCCGTGCCGCCGCGCCACCTCACCCGACAGCAGCGTGCCGAAGGTGCGATTGGTGTTCTTGATCGGCGTCTCGATCTGCACCGGCTGGCGGTTCTCCAGCGCCACTTGCGCCTGACGGATCATCTCGTGATCCAGCGCCTGGTCGAGCCCGTGATCCTGCGTCTCGCAGTTGTAGGTGGCGGTACCAGCTGGCACCTCCGGACGGTGGAACACCTTGGCGAAATCGAGCCCCTGCGCCTTCCAGTGCTCGATGGCGCGGCGTTTCTCCAGCTTGTCGGAGCGGCCGATCATCTCGTTGACGGTGCGGAAGCCGAGCTTGGCCATCAGCTCGCGCATCTCCTCGGCCACCATGAAGAAGTAGTTGATGACATGCTCGGGCTTGCCGGTGAAACGCTTGCGCAGTACCGGATCCTGGGTGGCGATGCCGACCGGGCAGGTGTTCAGATGGCACTTGCGCATCATCAGGCAGCCCTCGACGATCAGCGGCGCGGTGGCGAAGCCGAACTCGTCCGCGCCCAGCAGCGCGCCGACCACGACGTCGCGTCCGGTGCGCAGGCCGCCGTCCACCTGGACCGAGACCCGGCCACGCAGCTGGTTGAGCAGCAGCGTCTGATGGGTCTCGGCAAGCCCCAGCTCCCAGGAGGAGCCGGCGTGCTTGATCGAGGTCAGCGGCGATGCGCCGGTGCCGCCGTCGTAGCCGGCGATGGTGATGTGATCGGCATGGGCCTTGGTGACGCCCGCGGCGACGGTGCCGACGCCCACCTCGGACACCAGCTTCACCGAGATGCGCGCCTTCGGGTTGGCGTTCTTCAGATCGTGGATCAGCTGCGCCAGATCCTCGATGGAGTAGATGTCGTGGTGCGGTGGTGGTGAGATCAGGCCCACGCCCGGGGTCGAGTGGCGCACCCGCGCAATGGTCTGATCGACCTTGTGGCCGGGCAGCTGGCCGCCCTCGCCGGGCTTGGCGCCCTGCGCCATCTTGATCTGGATGTCGTCGGAGTTGACCAGGTATTCGATGGTCACGCCAAAGCGCCCGGAGGCCACCTGCTTGATGGCCGAACGCTTGGGGTTGGGCGAGCCGTCCGGCAGCGGCTCGAAACGCTCGCGCTCCTCGCCGCCCTCGCCGGTGTTGGACTTGCCGCCGATGGCGTTCATTGCGATCGCCAGCGTCGAGTGCGCCTCGTAGCTGATCGAACCGAAGCTCATCGCGCCGGTGGCGAAACGCTTGACGATCTCGCTGGCCGGCTCCACCTCGTCGAGGGGGATCGGCTCGTCGGCAAACTTGAAATCGAACAGGCCGCGGAAGGTCAGCAGCCTCTCGCTCTGCTCGTTGATGTGGCGGGCGAATTCCTTGTAGGTGTCGTAGTTGTTGCTACGGGTGGCGTGTTGCAGCTTGGCGATGGTGTCCGGCGTCCAGACGTGATCCTCGCCGCGCACGCGGAAGGCGTAGTCGCCGCCCACGTCCAGGTGACGCTTGTAGATGGGGTTGTCGCCATAGGCGTTGCGGTGCCAGCGCACCGCCTCCTCGGCCACCTCGGCGATGCCGATGCCCTCGATCACCGTGGCCGTGCCGGTGAAGTACTTGTCCACGAACTCGCTGGAGAGCCCGACGGCATCGAAGATCTGTGCCCCGCAGTAGGACTGGTAGGTGGAGATGCCCATCTTCGACATCACCTTGAACAGCCCCTTGCCGACTGCCTTGATGTAGCGGGCGTGCAGCTCGTCCTCGGTGAGTTCGCTGGAGAGCTCGTCCTTCAGTGCCGAAAGGGTCTCGAAGGCCAGATAGGGGTTGATGGCCTCGGCACCATAGCCGGCCAGCGTGGCGAAGTGGTGTACCTCGCGCGCCGCGCCGGTCTCGACCACCAGCCCGGTCTTGGTGCGCAGGCCCTCGCGGATCAGGTGGTGATGGACGGTGGAGGTGGCCAGTAGCGCCGGAATCGGGATGAAGTCGGCGTTCACCTTGCGGTCGGAGAGAATGATGATGTTGAAACCCTCGCGCACCGCCTCTTCCGCCTTGGCACAGAGCCGTTCCAGCGCCAGTGCCATGCCGGCCGCGCCCTCGACGGCGGGGTAGAGGATCGACAGCGTACGGGTGCGGAAGGCGCCGTGGGTGGTGGTCTCCACCGCGCGCACGCGTTCCAGGTCCTTGTTGGTGAGGATCGGCTGATCCACCTCCAGGCGCATGTTGCTGCCGCCGTCGGTGAGCCCCAGCAGGTTGGGGCGCGGGCCGATCAGCGAGGTCAGCGACATGACGATCTCCTCGCGGATCGGATCGATCGGCGGGTTGGTCACCTGGGCGAAGTTCTGCTTGAAGTAGTTGGCCAGCGGCTTCGGCTTGTTCGACAGTACCGCCGGTGGATTGTCGGCGCCCATCGAGCCGACGGCCTCCATGCCGGTCAGCGCCATTGGCTTCATCAAGAACTTGATGTCCTCCTGGGTGAAGCCGAAGGCCTGCTGGCGGTCGAGCAGCACGTCGTGCGGCGCGGGCATCGGGCCGACGCCGGCCGGCAGTGACTTGAGGGTGATCTGCGAGGCGTCGAGCCAGTCCTGGTACGGCTGGCTGGTGGCGATCTGCTCCTTGATCTCCACGTCGTCGATGATGCGGCCCTGCTCCAGATCGATGAGGAACATCTTGCCCGGTTGCAGGCGCCACTTCTTGACGATCTTGCTCTCTTCCACCGGCAGCACGCCCATCTCCGACGCCATGATGACGCGGTCGTCGTTGGTGACGAGGTAGCGTGCCGGCCGCAGTCCGTTGCGGTCCAGCGTGGCGCCGATCTGGCGGCCGTCGGTGAAGGCC
>Ga0256914_1003010_pt1 | contig 13605 bp, 12 predicted proteins | sample HulkmetaG_FD_191571 | JGI IMG/M metagenome (GOLD analysis project Ga0256914, IMG submission 191571) | Hydrothermal chimney microbial communities from Main Endeavour vent field at the Juan de Fuca Ridge, Pacific Ocean - Hulk | ecosystem: Environmental > Aquatic > Marine > Hydrothermal vents ... | reverse complement strand
TTTATTGAGTCTGTTTGCCCTTTTTGCCCACTCTTTCATATTTTGATTGTTAAAAAATATTTCCCAATCATGCTTGATCATGGCACTGCATGTCGCTTCGGGGATAATGATTGCATCAACTTCATCGATAAAAGATTCAAAATATTCTATATTTTCCTTTGCCAGAACCTCAACGGTTTTAAAATCTCCGGTAAAATATGCCGGAGCGCCACAGCATTTTTGCTTTTTTGGTATAAAAACATCTATCTCCAAAGTCTTTAATATCTCAATCAGACTCTCTCCGACACTAGTATAGTTATAATTGGCAAGACAGCCGATAAAGACGGCAACTCTTCCTTTTTTGCCAAACGAAAGTTTTTCGTCATAACTGTTTAGAAAACTTTTGGAGGCAAGAGAGGGCAGAAGTCTTCCTTTTTTGATAATCGGCATATTGAATTTGGGGATAATCCCACCTCTTTTTTCATCCTTTTTAAAAGCGCAGGAGTGAAAAACATAGCCTAATTTATTTGCCAAGTCCATCACTTTTCTGTTTCTAAGAAGATAGAAAAAGAGCTTTTTATACCATGCAATACCGTATTTTTTGGCAATATCGTATCTAACTTCCTCTATCACCATATCAACGGGAAGGTCATTGGGACAGATTTCGGTACAGTGGGTACACAAAAAGCAGCTTTCAAAAATATCTTTGGCTCTTTTGTCAAGCTCCAACTCACCTCTTTTATAGGCACCCAAAAGATCCAAAAATCCTCTCGGACTTGTTACCTCATCACGGTTTACCATGTGAATTGTGCATCCGGGAATACATTTACCGCATTTTATACAACTGTCGCTTACTTTTGTAAAATCAAATTTTTGAGTGTTCAATTACTGCTCTTATACCGTTTTACTAAACATTCTTTTGTTTTCGGGAATCTTTTTCAAATAGGCATCAAAAGGCATAACGATATTTCTTATGAGCATTGTTCCTGTCTGGCTTACTTTGATCTCATCATCATTTATCTTTACAAGGTCTTCTTTTACAAACTCTTCCAAGGCATCAAGCGCATCACAAAAATACTCTTTGAAATTTATATCAAACTCTTTTTCCACTCTTTTGATATTTAATTTGAAATTGCTCATCATCTCCATTATGACGGCTTTTCTTATCAGATCATCTTTTGTCAGTTTTACACCTCTGTGAACCGGCACTCTTTCTTCATCTATCGCTTTTTCATATTCGTGCATATCTTTGTAGTTTTGAACATAGTAATCTTTCCCTTCACCGATACTTGTGAGTCCTATACCGATAAGATCAGCTCCCCCCTTTGTCGTATAGCCCTGAAAGTTTCTGTGAAGTTCACCCTTTTTTATCGCCTGAAAAAGCTCATCATCAGGTTTTGCAAAATGATCCATTCCTATCATATTGTAACCGTTTGAAGTGAAAAAATCTATCGTATATTTTAATATTTCAAGTTTCACGGAAGGGTGAGGGAGGGTTGTTTCATCTATCTTTCTCATTGTCTTTTTCATCCACGGAACATGGGCATAGTTAAAAACAGCCAGACGATCGGGATTTAGTTTTAAAACAAGATCAAGAGTTCTTTTGAAACTCTCAAGAGTCTGAAACGGCAGACCGTATATCAGATCGATATTGACAGATTTTACTCCCATCTCTCTTGCCATATCTACCGCATTTTTGGTTACTTCAAAAGATTGTATCCTGTGAACGGCTTCCTGAACTTTGGGTTCAAAATCCTGAACACCAAAGCTGATACGGTTAAAACGGTTATCAGTCATCAATCTCATCTGCTCTTTTGTCAAAAACCTCGGATCTATCTCACAGCTTACCTCAGCATCTTCGGAGAAATTCGGAAAGTGGGAATTTATAAGCTCTATCACTCTTTTTATCTGATCATTGCTGAAAAATGTAGGAGTTCCCCCTCCAAAATGAAGCTGGATCACTTCTCTGTTTTTATCGATAAATTTACTTAAAATATTCATCTCTTTTTCAAGATAATCCAAATAGCGATCTTTCTTCTCCTCTTTTGAGGTATAAACCACATTACAGCCGCAAAAGTAACAGGCGCTTCTGCAAAAAGGAAGATGAAAATACAAAGACAAAGGTTTGTCTGATTCTTGGGCTTTTAACTCCTGCATATAGATATCGGAGTCAAATTTTTCATTAAACTCCACTGCCGTGGGATAACTCGTGTATCTTGGTCCCGGCTTTGAGTATTTGGAAAATTTTTCAAAATCTATCATTTGTTTTATATCCTAATTTATTATTTATATTAAGTCTGTTGCTGCTGTAACAAAAATTTTTGCATATCTATAAAAAGATTCGGATGTTCTTTTTTGATCTTTTTTAGAAGTTTGTCTATATTGATATTTAAAATATGTTTATTATCAGATTCTCTCGCCATTTTTCTTATCTCATCCATTGCCACCACCCAGACATCTTCAAAATCTATCGGAACATTCTGCCAGATACTTTTTTCAAGTTTGAGATTGAAATTCTCCTCCTGAATTTTTTTCAAAGAGTTTATAAGTCTGATTGTGGCTTCAACCGGCAAAGCGGTATGGATCTTGTTTTTTTCATCGACGATAAACCATGGTCCTGTCGATTCCCAACTTCCACTCACGAGATTTAATGTTTTCATGTCGGGAGAGTTGCTGTTTTTCAGTTTTAAAATTGTTCTTTCACTCTTTTTTGGCAATCCTAAATTTTGTGATAAAATCTCTATCTGTTCCATCAAAGCATCATGATTTTTTATATCATTTTGCATTATTTCTCCTCTTGTTATCAAGCCAGACCATCAGCCCCTTTTGGGCGTGAAGTCTGTTTTCAGCTTCATCAAATACCACACTCTGTTTTGATTCTAGTACATCCTCACTGACTTCATATCCTCTGTAAGCCGGAAGGCAGTGTAAAAAAAGAGCATCCTCTTTTGCCTCTTTCATAAGAGTATTATCTACGATAAAACCTCTAAAATCGATCTCTCTTTTGCTCTTTTCATCTTCCTGCCCCATCGATGCCCATGTATCGGTAGTTACTACATTACATCCTTTAACCGCCTCTTTTGGATCATCTGTAATGATTATTTTAGCATTTGATTCTTTTGCAAACTTTAATGCCTCCTCCAAAACAGATCCGTCCACCTCATAACCTTTGGGAGTGGCAATCCTGAGTTCAAAACCCATTTTTGATGCCAACATCAGCCATGAATGTGCCATATTGTTACCGTCTCCCACATAAGCGGCTACCAGATTTTTATCATATCCGTATTCCATGATAGTCATATAATCAGCCAAAAGCTGTACCGGATGAAATCTGTCTGTTAAACCGTTTATAACGGGAACAGTTGAATACTTTGCAAACTCTTCCAAAGATTCCTGAAGATATGTTCTTATCATAACCATATCAACCATTCTGCTCAAAACTCTTGCCGTATCTCTCATAGGCTCTCCGCGTCCGAGTTGTGAATCTGCCGAAGAGAGAAAAAGAGCATGACCTCCAAGCTGATACATTCCGACCTCAAAACTCACTCTCGTTCTTGTGCTTGATTTTTCAAAAATCATAGCAAGAGTCTGTCCGTGAAGATAGGGATTTCTCATCCCTCTTTTTAAGTTGTCTTTTATTTGCAGTGAGAGTTTTATAATCTCTAAAATTTCCTCTTTTGTGTAATCTTTTAATGATAAAAAATGTCTCATTTGGCAGTCCCTTTAAGATTTATCCAGGATTTGAGCCACCTCTTTGGCATGATAGCTTATGATAATATCCGCCCCGGCTCTTTTAAATCCCAACATTGTCTCCATCATAACCCTGTCATAATCTATAACACCGGCTTTTGCGGCAGCTTTTAGCATGGAGTATTCACCGCTGACATTGTATATGGCAAGAGGTAGTTTTGTATGCTCTCTTATATCTCTTATGATATCAAGATATGCAAGAGCAGGTTTTACCATCAATATATCTGCTCCCTCCATCTCATCTTCCAAAGACTCCAAAACAGCCTCTCTTCTGTTTGCAGGATTCATCTGATAGCTTCTTCTGTCTCCAAAACTCGGAGCCGATTCCGCTACATCTCTAAAAGGACCGTAATATGCGCTTGAAAATTTGGTTGAATAACTCATAATAGGAAGATTTTCATATCCCTCATTATCCAAAGCATCTCTTATAGCTATGATCATTCCGTCCATCATACCGCTTGGCGCTATCATATCCGCTCCAGCTTTTGCGTGAATAACCGCCTGTTTGCCAAGTATCTCCAAAGTGGCATCATTGTTTACCGTTTCGTGTTCCATATCCAAAATACCGCAATGACCGTGATCGGTATATTCGCAAAAACAAAGATCAGTAACGACAAACATATCAGGATGTGCTTTTTTTACAGCTTTTATCGTTTTTGCTATGATTCCGTGATCAGAGAGTGCATCACTTCCTATACTGTCTTTTACATCGGGAATTCCAAAAAGTATAATAGAATACAATCCGAGCTTTTTAAGCTCATCACACTCTTTTATAATTTCATCGATACTCATCTGATAAACTCCCGGCATGGAATCTATCTCTTTTTTGATCCCTTCTCCCTCTTTTGCAAACAGAGGATAAATAAAATCGTTTTTTGTAATAACGGTTTCGGTAAGCAGGTCTCTTAATCTGTTATTTAATCTTAGTCTTCTAAATCTTTTAAACATCTTCTTTCCTATTTTTTGGTAATATTAGCGCAATTTTAAAAAAGATATTATTTTACCATAAAAGAGATGTAAAACAGATGAATATAAAAATTTCTAATACAGCAAACCTTCCGACCCGATTTGGAAATTTTAAAATAAAAGCTTTTAAAGAGGGTTGCAAAGAACATTTGGCAATTTTCAAAGAGCCTTTAAAAGATACGGTAACCGTCAGAGTCCACAGCGAATGTCTGACAGGAGACGCCATGGGAAGTTTGAAATGCGATTGCAGAGATCAGCTTGAATTTTCTTTAAACTATATAGAAAAAGAGGGAGGAATGGTTATCTATCTAAGACAGGAGGGAAGGAACATAGGACTTTTGAACAAAGTAAATGCCTACGCTCTTCAGGATAAAGGTCTTGATACGATAGAAGCCAACCACCAGTTGGGCTTTGCCGCAGATGAGAGAACTTATGAGATAGTGGAATTTATCCTGCACCATTTTCGGATAAGCAGAATAAATCTCTTGACAAACAACCCCAAAAAAATAGAGAGTTTGAAAAATGTAGCAATAATAAAAAGGATTCCCATTATTATAGAATCCAACAAATACAACAAAGAGTATCTAAAAACAAAAAAAGAGAAGATGGGGCATATGCTCTAAAACCGTTATCAAAGAGCGATTTAACGCTCTTTGATGATTAGATAACTCTTACTTTTATAACGCCCTCTATCCCGTTTAGACTCTCTATCACCTCTTTTGGGAGAGAGTTTTCCACATCTATAATATTGTATGCTATATCCCCTCTGCTTTTATTGATCATATCTATTATGTTGATGTTGTTTTTTGCAAGAACTCCTGTGATCTCGCCTATCATATTTGGTATATTTTTATTGGCTATTGTAATTCTTGGAGTATTTGTCGTTCTTGGAAGTTCACAACCCGGAAAGTTTACGGAATTTTTAATATTTCCGTTTTCCAAAAAGTCTTTTATCTGCTCCACCGCCATAACGGCACAATTTTCTTCAGACTCTTTTGTGGAAGCTCCAAGATGAGGAATCGGAATAATACCTTTTACCCCTAAAAGTTCGGCTTCAGGAAAATCGGTAACATAGCAGGAAACTTTACCCGAATTTAGAGCTTTTTTGATATCATCATTGTTTACAAGAGCGCCTCTTGCAAAATTGATGATCTTGATTCCGTCTTTCATCATCGAAAATTTCTCTTCGTTTAGAAAACCTTTTGTTTTCTCCATCAAAGGAACATGGATACTCAGATAATCCACCTCTTTTAAAAGCGTTTCAAGTCCTGTAGCCTTTTTGATTTTACTAGAGAGTCTCCATGCCGCATCTACGGAAATATAAGGATCATATCCTATAACCTCCATTCCAAGATCCACAGCAGAGTTTGCAACAAGCGCTCCTATGGCTCCAAGTCCTATGAGTCCCAGTTTTTTGCCTTTTAGCTCATTTCCGGCAAAATTGGACTTCTCTTTTTCCACAAGTTTTGGAACCTCATCACCTTTGTCTTTGATACTCTGTACCCATGTGATTCCCTCAACAATTCCTCTTGAAGCCAAAAGCATGGATGCCAAAACTATCTCTTTTACCGCATTTGCATTGGCTCCGGGTGTGTTAAATACGACAATTCCCTGCTGTGTGCATCTCTCTATCGGTATATTGTTTGTTCCCGCACCCGCTCTTGCTATGGCTTTGAGGTTCAAAGGAAGCTCCATATCGTGCATTTTGTAGCTTCTTAGAACTATTGCATTGGGATTTGATATCTCACTGGATACTTCATAATTATCCAGAGGAAAAAGACTTAGTCCTTTTGGAGAAATTTTATTTAAAGTTCTTATTTTATACACTGTTTTATCCTTTTACTGATTCTCTTTTGCAAAATCCTGCATCAATTTGGCTAACTTTTCCACACCCTCTATCGGCATCGCATTATATATGGAAGCTCTGAGTCCTCCTATCGATCTGTGTCCTTTTAGTCCTATCATATCGTTTTGTTTGGCAAGTTCTACGAGTTTGGCTTCAAGGTCGGCATCTTTGTCTTTGATGTTGAAAGTTACATTCATCAACGATCTTGAATCTTTCTGGGCATGTCCTACATAAAAACCGTTACTGTTGTCTATAACATCATAAAGTATTTTTGCTTTTTTCTCATTCAATTCTTTGATACCCTCTATACCGCCTTTTGATTTTAACCATTTCATAATAAGATTTAAAAGATATATTCCAAAAGTCGGAGGAGTATTGAAAAGCGAATTTTTTTCCGCATGAGTTTTGTATCTGAGCATTGTGGGAACACTCTCTTTTACTCTCTCTATCAAATCTTCTCTGATGATAACGATAGTCAGTCCCGAAGGTCCCGCGTTTTTTTGAGCTCCTGCAAACATAATGCCGATTCTGCTCCAATCAACCGGTGTTGAAAAAATATCGCTTGATGCATCTATAACAAGAGGCGCTTTTGTTTTTGGAAACTCTTTGTACTGGGTTCCGTAAATCGTATTGTTGGAAGTGATATAGGCAAAATCGGCACTGTCGTCAAAATTGATATTTTCAGGGATTCTGTCATATCCGCTCTCTTTGGAACTTGCAACGACTTCATAGTTTATATTTTGTATCTTCGCCTCTTTGATGGCTTTTGTTGACCAGCTTCCGGTATCTGCATACTGTGCAACTCCTCCTTTGTAAAGATTCATAGGAACCATGGCAAACTGAAGTGAAGCGCCGCCCTGTAAAAAAAGGACAGAAAAATTATCCGGTACTTTATAAAGTTCTTTTATCAAAGATATCGTTTCGTTATGAACATCATCATAGATTTTTGCTCTGTGTGAAGACTCCATGATGGATATCCCGGCACCGTGAAAATCAAGCAGCTCCTCTTGAGCCTCTTTTAAAACCTCCGTAGGTATCGCAGCGGGTCCTGCACTGAAATTGAATACTCTTTTCATTTATATTTCTCCTGACATATGGGCATCTCTAAAAACTTTTACAGTCCATAGCTTTGTCAGTTTGCCCATATTATAATTTTATGTTATTTTATCTTGTGGATTATACTTAAATAAATATTCAATTTAGTTAAATTTTAAACCATTTTTCATATAAGAACAAAAATTGTCTGTAAAAAGAGCCAATTGCCAGTAATCTATTATGTTATAATTATATAAATTAAATAATCAAGGATATTAAATGAAAACTGCTCTTTTGATAATAGGTGAAAATATCAGATATAATTATCCGTTAGTTGACTATATGCAAAAAGAGGTAAGAAACAAAATCGGCAAAATAAACGCCACTTTTTTTATAGATAACGGAGACAAAGAACTCTTTTTGATCCTTGAAGAACTGGCATCTTCGTTTACCCATCTGCTTATTCTCTCATCAAAAAAGAGCTTCAATCTTGTAGGAAAAATTATATCCACTCTGACACAGGACAATCTAAAATTAAAAGAGCAGATGCTTCTGCCTTCAAAAGTGTTATCCTATGAAAAAGAGAGTTATATAGTAAAATATAAAGAGAGTATTATCAATGTTCTGCTTGTGGAAGAGAGAAAGAGTCTTCCCAAAATTTTGATAAACAGCCAAAATGAGGAGGAGTTCTTTTTTGTTATAGATATGGATGCACAATCTTGTAAAACTCTTTTGGATCCTGTTGCCGCAAGTTATGATCTGAAACTGTCATACTCCACCGTCGTAGATGAAACCGTTTTTGTAAGAGTACAAAAAAAGAGATACGGAGAGATAGAACAGTTTTTAAATACCCTTTGCCAAACATTTCCTGCGAAAATAATAAGAAACAGAAGTATCATCACCTATGCGATAGAGAAACTTTTAAAAGCAAACAGACAGATAACATGTGCGGAAAGCTGTACGGGAGGTTTGATAGCAAGTATGATAACTTCCCATGAGGGCGTCTCTTCCATATTCAAAGGGAGTCTTATAACTTATGACAACAAGATAAAAGAGCATTGGCTTTTGGTCTCTGAAGAGACTCTAAAAAACTTCGGGGCAGTAAGTGAACAGTGCGTAAGTGAAATGTTGGACGGTGCTTTGAAAATAACAGGAGCCGATTTTGCCATGGCAGTAAGCGGAATAGCAGGACCTAGCGGAGGAAGTTTGGAAAAACCGGTAGGAACCGTCTATATAGGGGCACAGGCAAAAGAGGGAGAGAAGATAGTAGAGAGACTTTTTTTCAGAGGAGACCGAAACTATATCCAAAAACAGGCCGCTATTTACGCCTTTAAACTTTTGATAAAAACCAAAAATGAAATTTTTTTCTAAAATCTCAAAAATTCTCTTGACATTGAATTTTTTTTTGTATATAATTTCAACTCCTTTTCAAGGGTAACTTGAAAAAGAGGAATATGACCCGTTAGCTCAGCCGGTAGAGCATCTCCCTTTTAAGGAGGTGGCCGTTGGTTCGAATCCAACACGGGTCACCATTTTAAAGATAAAAGACCCCATCGTCTAGTGGCCCAGGACCCCGCCCTTTCACGGCGGTAACAGGGGTTCAAATCCCCTTGGGGTCGCCATCTTTTCCGGTCGCTTAGCTCAGTTGGTAGAGCGCTAGCCTTACAAGCTGGATGTCAGAAGTTCGAGTCTTCTAGCGACCACCATTTTTTACTTCATGCGCGGCGGTAGTTTAGTTGGTTAGAATACCGGCCTGTCACGCCGGGGGTCGCGAGTTCGAGTCTCGTCCGCCGCGCCACTTTAAATCAGGATTTCACACCTTTATATCAAAGAAAATATCAACTTCACAGCCAACATATACAAAATAACAGCTATCACCTTTTTGATCTGTTTTTGGGTCAGTTTGACATGTAAAATATGATTGCCTATATATGCGCCTATCAAAGCTCCAAATGCTACGCTAAAGAGCATAAGATAATCCATCTTCACAAAACTGGCATAGCTCAAAAAAGAGCTGAATGCAGAAAACGGAACAACAAAACTCACAGCAACCGCCACTTTTTTGGGTTCAAAACCCAAAAGCACCAAAAGAGGCAAGAGCATATTGCCTCCTCCGACTCCCAACAGTCCCGCCACTGTACCTACAAAGATTCCCAAAACCCCCAAAATCCAGGCTTTTTGAAAATGGGCTTTTGGTTCTCTTTTGAAAAAGAGCATCATCGAAGCACTAAAAATCAAAAAAAACGCAAAAAGAGCTTTTACCAAAGACTCATCCACAAAACGGGAAAGCTGTGCGCCAAGCGGGGCAAAGATCAACAAAGCAAGAGCCAGAGGAAAGGCAAACTTTACATCCAAAACCTTTCTTTTTAAATTAAGCATGGTGGATGTAAAAGTTGTTATAAAACCTCCAAAAAGCCCTACGGCTTTGGCAAGATTAAAATCCACTCCGATCATATGAAGTATCGGGATAACCGCCACTCCGGCTCCTGCTCCCGCCATCGAAAACAAAATGGACAAAACAAGAGTTATCAAAAAATAGATAAAATATTCCAAAATTTATACCTCTTATATGAAGATGATATCTATCAACTCACCCTCTTTAACACTGCCTCTTTTTTCATCTATGATGGCAAGTGCATCGCTTTTTGACATTGACAAAAAGTTTGAAGTCTGTTGAGAGAGCGCATTTTTGGCAAAAATCCTGCCATCTTCATACTCAAGATTCACCCTCACAAAATCCACCCTTTTCTCTTTTGACCTGATCGCCTCTTTTGCTGCTGCTTGAACGGTTTTGTTTTTATACTCTTTCAATCCGCCGCTTTTTTTTACGGCAGGAAGCAGAAAATCATAAGCATTTACAAGCAGTGCCGAAGGATATCCGGGCAGTCCGAAAAAGAGTTTCTCACCCTTTTGCCCAAAGATCAAAGGGCGCCCCGGACGAATATTGGTTGTTGTAAATCTAACATCAAGTCCAATCTTTGCGGCGATATCTTTTGTAAAATCATATTTGCCTTTGGAAGCTCCTCCGCTGCTTAGAAGGATATCATTCTCTTTCAGTGCCGATGAAAAAAGAGAAGCCATACTTTTTGGATCATCTTTGACTTTTCCGTAGTAGGTGATATCGGCAAAATCGTTCAGCATACCTTTTAGGATATAGAGATTTACATTTTTGACACCGGCTTTATCACTCTCTTCCCACGGCTCTTTTACCTCGTCTCCTGTTACTATGATACCGATTTTTGGTTTTGTATAGACTTTTATCAGATAATATCCCAAATTTGCAAGAAGGGATACCTTTTTATAATCAAGCATTTGACCTTTTTGCAAGATAACCTCTCCTTTTGTTATCTCACTTCCGGCAAAATTGATAAGGTCTCCTTTTTTGGGAGATTTTTTGATAACAACTTCATCTCCCGTTACCTCCGTATCCTCTATCCTCACAGCCGTATCGGCGCCTTTTGGGATAACTCCGCCGGTCATCACAAAAACAGCTTCACCCTCTTTTACCTCTTTTTCTCTCCTGTCTCCGGCTTTGCTCTCTGCTGTGATTTTAAGTTTTACAGGATAGCTCTTTATACCTTCCATACAGAAAGAGAAACCGTCAATCGCGCTTTTATCAGACTCTGGAATATCATATTTTGCAAAAATATCCTCTGCCAAAATCCTGTTGTAAGCATTTTCAAGCGTTACAACTTCCATGGATTTAAGACATACCGAATCTAAAATAACCTTTTTGGCATCATCTCTTGTTATCTTCATCGAATATCCTTTACAGACTCCAAAAGTCCTCCGTGAGCTCTTGAAATCACCTCTTCTTTGCTGATCTTCTCACCGATCAAAAATCTCGGAAGCCACAGATCAAAAGCGGTCTTTTTGAAAAAAAGCGCAGCAGCAGGTACAGCGGCTATGGGAGTATCTCCTATCCACCCCATTGTCAGCATGTTTCCGGGCTGTATCGGATTGCCTCTGATAAAATTCTCAACTCCCGCATCAAAAATTGCCTTGTAGGTTACATCGTCGGGATCCACCGATGTTCCGCCTGTCAGGATAACAAGATCATACCTGTTTGCAAATTCGATAATTTTATCCCTGATCTGTTTTTGGTCATCTGGTAAAACCGCCTTCTCTTCTATATCGCAAAGAAGCTCGGAGAGTTTGGGTTTGAGTTTGTCATAAAATTTATCTTTTATTCTGCCGTGATAAACCTCGTTACCAGTTACGATAAGCCCCGCTTTTTTGGGAGTAAAAGGAACAACTCTCAAAATTCCCCCTTTTGCTGTTTTTACAGCCTCTTCAACATCCTTTTTGGGAGAGGTAAGAGATATGATCCTCACAGCGGCAAGTTTATCTCCCTTCTTGACTACACTGTTATTATAGATGGTAGGCATGGAAGGCTCACCGATACTGTTAAAATCAAAAAGCTTTTTGACATCTATCTTACAGACTCCGTAAGCATCGGAAAAGATGGTAATCTTTCCCTCTTTTGGCTCTTTGCTTGTATAGGTATTCTCTCCCGCCGCAGCACTTGAGAGCATCTTTGCCGCATCGTTTTCATGAATCTCATCACTTCCTATCTCAAAGATATAGATATGATCTTTACCCACTCTTTTTAATCTCTCTATATCCTCTTCTCTTATCAGATGACCTTTTTTAAATATCCTTCCTTTAAATCCTTTGTCCGGATCAACTTCTGTAATGTCATGAAGGAGTATCTCTCCCACAGCATCTTCGACTTTTACTATCTTTGCCAAATTACTATTCTCCTTTGTTTTATTGTAAAAAAATTTGATTATTATACATTATTTTCAAAAACACCCCAACCAATACTCCCTGTCTTTTTTGGCTTTTTGCAAACCCGCTTTATATATCCTGTCAAAATTTTTGGTATCGAAGATGGAAAATTCTCCGCACTCTTGAATCTCCACAAATTTATCCGATTTGTCTTTTGAATATTTTATATTTGAATTTAAAAGTATAAAAGCGGCTCTGTAAAAATTGGCAAAAAAGGAATTTTTCAGCCTCAAAGGAGGATTGACATTGATACAGAGTGTAAAATCGCTTTTTAAACAGGGAGTTACGGGAAGATTATCACTAAAACCGCCGTCTATAAAAAGTCTGTCTTCTATCATGTAGGGTTCAAAAAGAGGTATCAAAGAGCATGAAGCCATCAAACAGTGGGCAAGTTGTCCGCTGTTTATATAAAGAGTCTCATAACTCTCATAATCGGTTACACAGACAAAAAGTTTTTTCTCCAAATCATCAAAACTCTTTAAACCGTACTCATCTTCCAAGAACAAAACAGCTTTTTTTAGATGAAAAAGAGAATTTCTTTTGAAATTGAATTTAATAAGTTTTTTAAAATTTATCTTTTTTATGATCTGATATGCTTCAAAAGGATCATAACCTTTTGCCAAAAAAGCCGCCACCAAAGCTCCACCGCTTGATCCGCTAAAGAGATCAAACTCTATTCCCATCTCTTTTAGATATGAGACATATCCAAGCTGAGCCACACATCTCGCCCCTCCTCCACTTAAAATGAGAGCTTTTTTCATTTTTAAATCTCCTTTTTACCAAAGCAAAGCTTCGCCTGTCGGCGAGAATGAAACCCTCATATTTTCATTTTTATTTGAGTTTTTGTAATATGAGAGTTTCATTTTTTTATTAATCTATCCAGATTTTTTGCACTCGGATATTTTAAAATATCCCTTAACTGCTTTGCTTTTTGCAAAAATATTTTCGGATCATTTTTATGATACTCTTTTAAAAGATTGTTTTTGTTTACATCTTCTTGAAAAAACTCTTTATGCAAAGGCTCTTTGTTATAAAAATCCAAGATGATATTGGCAAGTCCCGCATATTTTAGTTTTACAAATCTTTTTGCTATCCAGTAATCCAAAGCCTTTGCTTTGTAAACCAAAACAAACGGCACTCCTATCAAAGCAGCCTCCAAAGTCGCCGTTCCGGAGCATACAAAAGCAAAATCACTTTGACAGAGAGTTTTATGAGTATCTTTTGATGTCTCAAAATCT
>Ga0256914_1003009_pt1 | contig 13606 bp, 9 predicted proteins | sample HulkmetaG_FD_191571 | JGI IMG/M metagenome (GOLD analysis project Ga0256914, IMG submission 191571) | Hydrothermal chimney microbial communities from Main Endeavour vent field at the Juan de Fuca Ridge, Pacific Ocean - Hulk | ecosystem: Environmental > Aquatic > Marine > Hydrothermal vents ... | reverse complement strand
CAAGGGCGTTTTCAGGGGCTTTCTCACGTCAGCCCTGCCTCCGCCCGCCTCACTACCGCCGCCGCCTCCGGGCTGCCGCTCCCATCCCTGCCGCAGCCCTACGCACTAAACAAACTGCCATTTCCCAACTATACTACAGAAAAAATTTGCCGGTTATTGTTGTCACACACACCGGTATATATTACGGTTTTTATTGGAGTATGAGCCAATTCGCACAAAAATGTAAAAAACATAATCCTCTTCCCTTTTTATTAATATTTAAGCATCAGAAATTTCCGGGAAATATCATGCCCGCAAAACAAAAGTGTATCAATTTCCGGTTAACAAACAGATTAAACAGGAAAGTACGTATAAAAATAAACATATTACACAATATATCATGCATTACCTCTGTTATCTTATTGTCCGAATGTGCATTTTTATTTTTTGTAAAAAACAACATAAATACAATGAGCACAATTTGTCAGAAATAAAAAACCCTTTTAATTATTGTCAATACAAATTTTAAACGCTGTTTTTATGAAAAAATCAATTTTAACAATTGCCGTGTTGCTTTTTGCTTTCTCTTCATTTTCGCAAGGCGGTTTTTATGCCGGTTACGAAAACGGAGGACTTTTCGATAAATTTCAATACGTCAACGACAAAGGAAACACCCTTTGGCAAACATCAATAGGCGGTATTTTGGGCGGATATGCAGGATACAAAATTGAAGGTTATAGTGTCGAAACAGGTTTTTACGGACTTTATCCGGCCGTTCCTTTTGTAGATTACAACTACAACACCGGAGAGGTAAGCAAAAGTAACGGAATGGGAAGCGGCGACGCATATTTTATGGTGCCTTTGAGAGTAGGCAAAGAGTTCCTTTTTGCAAAAGGAAAATTATTTGTAAAACCGCAAGTCTCGTTTAATACAATTTATTCACCCGATTATACCAAAGGCAAATCCTCTATGGGTTGGGGCGAAAATTTGGAACTTCCGGGCAGTTTATCACATAATACAACCGGCGACTCTACAATCGCCAAAGGCTACTACACATCGTTTTGGAATTTTGCACTCGAAACAAGTATTGCGGCAGGTTACAGAATAAAAAAACGGATTGACATATACATAAAGTGGAGCTATTCGGCATATTTCCGTCCACTCTATTACGAAAACATCACTCACTATTCCGGTACGGGACAAACGGTTTATGCCACTCGCGTCAACGTAAACGCAACACTTTTCCAAATAGGATTGAATTTCTATTTAAAAAAACAGCAATAAACACCACTGCAATTAAAAAACTTTACTACGGCACCTTTGAGCATCTCCTCTTTTGCCCGCCCGCCAACACATAAGAGGTATTGGCAAAACCGACAATTAAACTATCTTTGCCCAAATTTTTTGTTAGCAGTGAAATTCAAGATAATCAAAACCGACGGTAAAAGCTCGGCAAGAGCCGGGTATATTACAAACGACCACGGCACCATAGAAACTCCGGTATTTATGCCGGTAGGAACCGTTGGTTCGGTAAAAGGTGTACATTTTAAAGATTTGACGGAAGATGTAAAAGCTCCTGTAATTCTCGGAAACACTTATCATCTCTATTTACGTCCCGGCACATCCGTAATAGAACAGGCGGGAGGTCTGCATAAATTTAACGGGTGGAACGGCTCAATACTTACCGACAGCGGCGGATATCAGGTGTATTCGCTTACCCACCGCCGGAAACTCGACGAAACGGGAGTTATGTTCCAATCGCATATCGACGGCTCAAGACACCATTTTACTCCCGAAAATGTTATTGATATCCAACGCAGTATAGGCGCCGACATCATGATGGCTTTTGACGAGTGCACTCCATATCCGTGCGATTACAAATATGCCGAAAATTCTCTCGACATAACCCACAAATGGCTGAAACGTTGTGTAACACGTTTTAATGAAACCGAACCCAAATACAACTACTCGCAAAGTCTGTTCCCTATCGTTCAAGGTAGCGTTTACAAGGATTTGAGAAAAAAATCGGCCGAAACAATAGCATCGTACAATGCCGACGGCAATGCCATAGGCGGTCTCTCGGTGGGCGAACCTCACGACATAATGTACGACATTACAGCCCAAGTTTGCAACATATTGCCAAAGGATAAACCCCGTTATTTGATGGGGGTGGGTACCCCTGAAAATATTCTGGAAAGTATTGCCCTCGGCGTTGACATGTTCGACTGTGTAATGCCCACACGAAACGGCAGAAACGGCATGTTGTTTACAAAAAAGGGTATCATCAACATCAAAAACAAAAAGTGGGAAAACGATTTTTCGCCCGTTGACCCCGACGGCAACTCTTTTGTTGACTCCCAATATTCAAGGGCATATTTGCGCCACCTGTTCTCGGCTCGCGAAATGCTCGGCGGCATGATTGCAAGTTTGCACAATCTGAACTTCTACCTTTGGCTGGTGCGCGAAGCACGAAAACATATTATCGAAGGCGATTTTACCCGGTGGAAAGCTGCTATAATTCCCAATATAAAACAGAGATTGTAAAAAAAAACGTCAGGCAATATGCATTTTTAACTAATTTGCGTTTTATTACAAGTATATCCATTTTGAAACTATAAAATGAAAACAATTGATTGGTATATAATAAGAAAATTCCTCGGCACCTTTTTTTATTCAATTGCCCTTCTAATACTTATCGTTATTGTTTTCGACCTTTCTGAAAATCTTGACAAATTCATTAAACACAACGCTCCCCTCTCGGCAATAATTTTTGATAATTATCTTAACTTTATCCCCTACTTTATAAATCTGTTTATTTATCTGTTCACTTTCATATCGGTAATCTTTTTCACATCGAAACTTGCAGGAAACAGCGAAATTATCGCCATATTGAGCAGCGGAATAAGTTTTTGGAGGTTGCTCGTTCCTTACATAATATCGGCGGTATTGTTGTCGGCTTTGTCATTCTACCTCGGAAATTTCTTAATCCCCAAAGCCAATCATACACGCCGCCTCTTCAAAGACAAATATATGACCAAACTAACCTCCAAAGGCGAAAAAAACAAACACCTGCAACTCGAACCCGGAGTTTTTGCATATGTTGAATCTTACAATAAAGACAGAAACAGCGGATTCCGTTTTTCGCTCGAAAAGTTCGACGGACAAAAACTGGTGTACAAACTTTCGGCAAAAAAAATCTATTATAACGACACAACCGACAAATGGAAAATTAAAGATTATTTCATCAGAAAATTTTCGGACGGCAAAGAGACCTTGGAAAAGGGAAACATAATAGATACGGCGTTAAACATGAAACCTTCGGACTTTTACAAAATAAAAGAGTATTACGAAGAGATGAATATGTATCAATTGGACGATTACATTAAAAAAGAGAAATTAAAAGGATCGCTGTCGTACAAAAAATATGAAGTTGAAAAATACAAACGGCTTGCAAGTCCGGCTGCAACAATCATTTTAACGTTTATCGGCATGGCATTGTCGAGCCGTAAGGTCAGAGGTGGAATAGGTTTACATTTGGGTATTGGAATAGCTCTGACATTCTCTTACATTCTGTTTATGCAAATATCTACCGTTTTTTCAACATACGGCGACTTGCCGCCCTCCATAGGAGCATGGATACCCAATATTTTATATTCCATAATAGCGGTATATCTGCTGGTAACGGCGCCCAAATAAGAAAAAATCTAATATTCCGTGATATTTATTTTATATTCAATGCCCTTTTCCGAAAGCCCCGACAGCATAAAGTTTACAATATCCGGATTTTTCCCCAATTTTTCGGGCATTGTTATCCCCTTGCCTCCGTACATTCCCGAAGCAATCAGCCGCACAGCCATTGAGGCGGCATAACCTGTTGTGCGGGCCATACTGTGTATTCCCGAAACGGGATCGTATCTATCGTCAAGGTTAAACTCGTATTTCACCTTTTTTTTGCCGTTAACGCCTTCAACAATTATCCTCATTACTGTAATATCAGCCTCGTTTTCATTCAACTTCCACTTGTCGAAAAGCAGTTTCGAGGTCAAATCCAGGGGCGATACAAGTACACCGTTAACATAGATTTTCTCTTTGTCGAAAAATCCGTTTTGAGATAATAGCTTTATCTTTTCGGCATAACCCGGATAGCGGAGTGTCTTTTCGACCATATTTTCCGCTTTCATTGTAAACATCAAACTGCGTAACCCGTCGCTATTGAAAGCCTCCAGTGTTCCCAGAGTATCAAAATGTAGCAATTCCACACCGCTAAGCGGCTCTTTTTCCACAATTTTACCGTTTTCGACCACCCTTGCAATGCGGGTATATTCTTCAATAACATCCGAAGGCGAAAAGACGGCTTTGTATTCCCAAGGAAGTGTACGTACTACCGGTAACCCGCCCACATATATTTTAATGTCGTTCACCTTTTCCATCTTTGACGCGGCATAACCCGCAAGCAAATTGCTCATCCCCGGAGCAACACCCATATCGCATATAACCCGCACACCCCTCTCTTTTGCAAGTTCATCCAGTTCCAAAGGATTTTCAGGATAAAAGGCTATATCTACGGTATCTTTACCGGCATCTATACAAGTTTTTAAAACTTCGAAGCCCATAAATCCCGGAACGGCATTCACGGCGATGTCAAAACCCGTTAAAAATTTCAAGGTCTCTTTACGGTTTTTCAAATCCAGCTTAAAGGTATTTACTCCCTCTTGCCCTATCCGCATCAGTCTGTTTTCATCAATGTCGGCAACGGTTACGTCAAACTCCCTCCTTTTTGCCAAATCAAGTGCAATGGGTCTTCCAACCAACCCGCCGCCAAGTACAACTGTTTTTTTCATTGTGATACTTTTTTCTAATTTTCAACTCTGCTAATCCCGAACTTTTATAATGTCTCTTTCATTATTCCGTTATCCACAAAACTGTAATAGCCGTCGTTTCCGAAAATAACATGGTCCAACACCCTTATATTTAACAATTCGCCGGCTTTCACAAGTTTATGTGTCAGGTTTATATCGTTCTCGCTCGGATTTTTATTATTGGAAGGGTGATTGTGCGCCAAGATTATCGATGTTGCGTTAAAAGCAATTGCCTCTTTGAAAATCTTCTTCACATCAACAACCGATTGGGTAAGTCCTCCGCTGCTGACAAGCATCTTTTTCAAAACCGTATTTTTTACATCGAGCATAAGGACATAAAATTTTTCGTAGTAGCTGTCGGTAAGTTCCGATATCAGGTATTTATAAACATCTTCCCCCGATTTTATGGTCTTTTTTCTTTTGGCTTTTTCCGAAAGGCGCCTTTTTCCCAGCTCCAAACCGGCAACTATGCTAACGGCTTTTGCGGGTCCCATGCCTTTGAACCTCATAAGCTCTTTCACACTCATTTTCGAGAGTTCGATAAGGCTGTTGTCGGCGCTGTCCAGTATCTCTTGTGCCAGTTGCAACGCCGACTTTTTACTGTTTCCGCTTCCTATCAAAATGGCCATTAGCTCGGCCGTGCTGAGTGCCGACTTTCCCTTCAAAAGTAATTTTTCGCGGGGGCGGTCATCTTCCGCCCATTGTTTTATAGGTTGGTTTTTTTGCGGTGTTTCCATGTCAACAGTCGATAATATGATGATAGTTTTAAAACGATGAGAGTGCAGCAAGAAAATCCTCTTTGCGCCGGCGCGACACCAAAAGTTCCGAGCCGTCTTCCATAATTACCGTTCCTCCTTCACCTTTTACATATTTTTTCAAATATTTCATATTTATTATCACCGACTTGTGAATACGGAAAAATCCTTTTCCGCTCAAAATCTCATCGTACTCTTTAAGGGTCTTCGAAACCAATATCTTTTCCCCGTTTATCAAATAAAAGGTTGTATAATTGCTTTCCGCTTCGCACCTGACAATCTCGTCTATCTTTACGAACTCTATGCCGCTTACCGAAGGCAAAGCAATCTTTTCTATCTTGTTAAGATTGTTCAGCAACAAGTCGAGTTTTTTTTGAACCTCAACAAGCGACTTTTGTTGTCTTATTTTGTCGACGGCTTTTTTCAAATCGACAATGTCAACAGGTTTCACCAGATAATCCACAGCGCTGAACTTTATCGCCGTAATTGCAAAATAGTCGTATGCCGAAACAAAAATAACCTGGAGTCCGGAACGGTCTATGTCCGAAAGTATGTCGAAACCGGTACCGTCTTGCATTTGCACATCGAGAAAAAGCAAATCGGGTTTTTTTTCAACAATCAATTTTTTACCGCTCTCCACGCCGTCTGCTTCACCTATTATCTCGATATCCTCAAAGTTACCCTTAATCAAACCCACAAGCGATGTGCGTGCTTTCTGTTCGTCGTCAACAACAATTGCTCTCATCTTAAATTTTTAATACCCAAATATCCCTATGCAAAGTTAAGAGCATTTTTCAATTATCATTCCTCTTCGAATGGAATTTTAATAATTACTTTGGTGCCCGTGGGATTTCCTTCTTCGTCGGTAAGGTCTATAATTTCGAAGCCTGCTTGCACGTTAATATTTTTCAAAATGGAGAACCTGTCTTTGGTAACTTCTGTTCCGAGCGATACATGTCTTTTGTTTTTCGCTTCCATGTTTTTCGCTGCCGCTTTTCTGCCTATTCCGTTATCTTCAACGGTACATACCAGCATTCCGTTTTCTTTTACAAAATCAATTTTTATAAAACCTTTCTCTTTTTTGTTTTTAAACCCGTGTTTTATTGAGTTTTCTATAAAGGGTTGAATAAGCATGGGAGAGATGTACATGTTTTCGGGATCAATATCGTCTGCCACTGAAATTTTAAAATCGAACCTGTTGTCGAAACGCAGTTTCTCCAGTTCCAAATTAAGTTGCAAGGCTTGTATTTCATCTTCGAGGGCAATGCTCGATTTCCTCGAATTTTCCAATATTAAACGCATAAGTTTTGCAAATTTGGCAAGGTATAGTTGTGCTTCGGAACTGTTGTTCGAACCGATGAAACTACTTATGGAGTTTAGCGAATTAAAGATAAAATGCGGATTCATTTGTGAGCGGAAAAGACGTTGTTCTATAGATATTCTTGCCTTTTCCAATCCTGTCTTTATTTTTATCTGCTTTATCCTGTACCGGTTAAACAGCAGGTATGTTACAAAAAGTATAACCAAAAGTGTTATGGCAAGAAAATATTTCTGGTTGCGCTGAACCTGAATTTCCAATGCTTTTGCCTTTTGGTCGGCTGTAAGTTCGGCTATCTCTTTCTCTTTTTGCGCAGTTTTAAAGCGGGTTTCGAGTTCGTTTAAGGTTTTCATCGATTTTTCATTAAAAACACTGTCTTTCAGAGCTATATATTTTTTAGTATATTCATACAAAAGTGTTGCATTGTTTTCAAGTTTTGCATTTTCCATCAGCGCTTTATACGCATCTATCAATATATTTTTCAATCCCAATGTCTGCGCCACTTTTATTCCCTCCTGCAAGTAACGCCCGGCTTGCCCGGGTTTTCCGAGTTTGTTCAATGTTTTTCCCACATCCACATTCATAATTGCCACATTGTAATTATCGGGTATCTGATAACTAATGGCAAGGGCTTTCTTAAAATTTTCAAGAGCTTTTTCATACTTTTTTTGTTGAAAATATATCTCGCCGAGATTACTAATAGAAATTAAGATGGAACGCTTTTTACCGTATTTACTGTTTATTTCCAACGACTTTTCAAAATATTTTTTTGCCTGTGACAATTCCCCTTTTTTACGGTAAATCTCACCTATGTTGTTATAAACGCTTCCTTTTCTGTCTTCTTCGCCTTTGAGGTTAAGAACTTCCAATGCTTTATTGTAGTTTTCGAGAGCTTCGTCGTATTTTTGCCAATCGTAAAAAACAATTCCCAAATTGTTATATGCAAGCAGCATATTCTCAAAATTGTTTTGTTTTTGTGCGTATTCAAGATTTTTTTGGTACAACTCCACCGCCTTTACATAATTGCCGCGTCTCATGTTTACCACTGCAAGATTGTTTTTAACAAAAGTTATTCCCGTTGTGTCTTTCAGTTTTTCAAATATGGCGAGTGACGAGTCGAGAAAGGGGGAAGCACTGTCGTAATATCCCGCTGAAGTGTATGACATGCCGATGGCATTAAGCGATATGGCTTTTCCGGTTTCGTTATTCAAGCGCTTGGAAAATTCAAATGCAAGGTAGGCGTAGTATTTTGCCGAGTCTAATCTGATACGTGAATAATAATCGGACACCACAATGGCATCTTTGATAATTTGTTTGTCGGGATGTTTGCTTACAAACGATGTATCGGAAAGGTTTTTTTTTAAACTGTCTATCACCTCCCTGCTTTGTGAGTATAAAATCCTTGCGGGCAGCAGCAACAGACATACCACCGAAACATATTTTAAAAATACCGACATCATTTTGTTTACCGATTTACCTCCCGTTAACATACATATACAAGCCGTTTACTCATTTGTTTCCGCCGTTGCATTAATACCCCTTGACACACCCCCTTTCCAAACACTATTTTAGCAACGGATTTTTTTGAAAAACCAATAACCTTGTTTTGACAAATTTAAATAAATATTAATAAAATACAATTTAACAAAAAGAAATTATGAAAAACAGATACCAAATAAGTCAAAAGTTGCTTAAAAGTGCGGGCACCATTCAAATATTATTATTTTTATTGTTTTTGCCGGGATTTTTACTTTGTCAATCGTCAACGGGCGAACGTATAAATCTCGGATTATACGGCGGTGCCAGCACCGATTTTGCCTACGACACCAATTACCGTATATTCTCCACTGTTGAATCGCCGGGTTCGTTGTTCTATTCCGACGACACATGCAAAACATGGACACAAGCTTTTCCCGTCGATTCGCTGGAATACGGAACAACAAACGACAGGGGTTGGAGCGGGGGAAGACGTGTTATTTCGAACCGCATAGGGTGGATAGGAGTGCAAACGGCTGAAGCCGGCGGCACACTCAACTCATCGGTAATATCGTACAACGACGGCGACAGCGGCACTTTCAAAACCGCATTCGATTACTATTTGCTCAAACTTATTAAAGGGGGAAGCACCCCGATGGCTTCCGTTTCGGCTATCGACATCACCGACCACTGGTTTTATGTGGCTATGGGAAAATATTTGTTACGTACAAATGATACCGCCACTCTCGGAACCCATAACATAGTGGTTGAAATGGATACCGTAACATTGGCAGACACCTCTGAAAATATTGAATGGTTAAGCGTGGCAAATACACCCTCGGGATTCCCCCTGTTGATGGTTATAAGAGCCGACGACATGAACTACGGAAGGCTTTTGAGCTACGACGGAACCACATTCACTGAAATTACAAACCCCGTATCGGGGTCGTACAACTACTATTTTAAGAAGGTGTTTACACATCCCGTCGATACCACACAAGATACAATAATTGTTTCGTGCATACAGCCCGTAACACAAACAATAAAGGTTTTCAGATCGTTAAACGGGGGGACAACATGGAGCGACATAACACCGGCGGGCGGCACCAATTGGCCACTGCAAAATGCCGATTACAGCCCGGCATGGGTATCGTCCATGCCTTCGAGCAACGGGTTGAGGCTATCGTTTCCGGGAGGCAGCTTTTCCGACGATTTGGGAAACACATGGTCAAGCAAATATGCTTCGGACAACGCCACGGCAACACCTCCTTTCAACACAAACATTATTGTATGCTCCGAAAACACCGGACCTGAAATAAGTTTTAACGGAGGTTCGACGTTCATCACCCCTGATAATGACGGGCATGCTGCCGTGTCAATATCGAAAATAGCACAATTAAGACGAAAAACATATTATGTTGCCACAAAAGCGGGTTTGGGTTACACCATAGCCTATCACGACACTACTGTAACCGGAGTTCAGAAATGGCGTCCCCCTTTCGGCGAGTTTCCCGTCAGCGGGGTACCCTCGGGCGTTACAGCGGTCGACATTGACCCGTCGGACAGTTTGCATGTTATTGCGGGAGGAAGTAACGGTTTTTACGTTACCACCACGGGTCATTCGGGATTTTCGCATATTTCGCCAACCGGCTGGAACAGCGGAATACATCAAGATTTTACGGTTACCGATATACAGTTTATCACTCCCGATACCGTAATTGCCGTTACGGGGACAGGGTCTAATGTATGGCCGAGCACATCGGTTGACTACGGAAACATATGGGTTTCCACCGACGGGGGATTTAACTGGTCAAAACTCCACCCTTCGGATGCCGGTGTAGATTTCGAGCAGGGCAACTCCATTGCCGTCTCTTACGGATATTCCGACACGGTAATATACATCGGGACAGGATATTGGGACCACTCATTCCCCAAAGTACCCGGAACAATCTGGAAATCAACCGACATGGGAACAACATGGAGTTTTGTTAACTGGGGACCCGAAAGCCAAGCCTCAGGCTCCACCGTTGACAGTCTGCCGATTTACGACCTCGACATATATCCGGGATCGGAAGATACTTTGTTCTTTGCCGCAGGTCAAAACCTCGATTACGCTTTTGCATACTCAACAGACGGAGGAAACACTTACTCTTACATCAACCTGATGACTCCCGAGGGGGCATTCTCGTCGGTAATGATACACCCCGATAATCCCGATATTGTTTCGGTGGCGGCACGAAGGGATTTGTGGCGTTACAATACCGTAATAAACTCGTCAACCCTGGTGTTTGAAGGTATGCCCGGCGAATTTGTCCCCGATTTGGAATATGGCTCCGTACTTTTGGGTACTTCCACAGGATTGTACAAACTCTCGGAAGAACCGGGAAGTGTCACAACAATTTGGAGGGGAACAGGCGATTGGTCGGACGCATCAAAATGGACAAACGGTGTTCCGTACAACATTTGCAATGCCGTTATAGATACCGGACAGGTTAACGTGGATATCGACGGCGAGGTTTATAACCTCGAAATAAATGCAGGAGCGGCAATGACAATTAACAGTTCCAAAAACGTTTCGATAAACGGTGATTTTACATTGCATTCAAACGAAAAAAGCGATGCTTCGTTTATTGATGAAGGAACATTTTCGGTGTCGGGGAATATTACCGTCGAAAGATATATTTCACAACAAAAATGGCATTATCTGACCCCTCCCGTTTCAAATGCCACGGCAGAAGTTTTTACGGGTTTATACCTTAAATATTGGGACGAAGAAAACAACAAATGGACATATATTACCAGCACGGGCGAACCGTTGTTGGCCGGAAAAGGCTATGCATCGTGGTCGAGTAGCGGCACAACCGGCAATACGACATTGACGTACCACGGCACTTTAAACAGCGGCGACTATTCCCCCGCAATTACTCTAAGCGGCGACACGGCAGCCAACTACGGTTGGAATCTCATAGGAAACGCATTCCCTTCGGCATTCGATTGGGACGACCCTTCACTTGTTAAAACAAACATCGATAATACCGTCTATTATTGGAACGGAGAACAATACCTGACATACAACGGGACAACCCACGTGGGTTCAACGGGGATTTCGCAATACGTCCCCCAACAACAAGGTTTCTTTATCCATGCTTACGACGCCAACCCGGCAATTACCATAACTCAAAATTCAAGGACACATTCGGAACAACAGTTCTTAAATATACCTTACCGTGTGGACAACATGCTCAGGCTGCACGTTCGAGGAAACGGATATAAAGACGAAACAATCATCATTTTCAGAGACGATGCCACCAACGGATTTGACCACGATTTTGATGCTTACAAACTCTTCGGCATTGAACAAGCTCCGCAACTTTATACCATGAGCGGAAACATCGAAACATCAATGAATGTTCAACCCTTCGACGGTACATTGGAAAGTATTCCCTTGTATTTCAAAACGGATACAAACGGAAACTTTACCATTTGGTGCGAAGGTACCGGAAATTTTCCCGAAGATATGATTATCTCTCTCGAAGACAAAAAAACAGGGGAGATAACAAACCTGGCAACCGACTCGCTGTACACCTTTGATGCCGTTTCGTACGACAATCCGGCCCGCTTTGTATTGTACTTCGATGCCACATCGGTAGGTACAAACACCAATATCGAAAACACAAAGCGCATACAAATATTCGTTGACGGAAACAACATTTTGAACATTAAACCTGCCGGCGGAACTTTTCTCAATGGCAAAGCAACAATTTACGACATATTGGGACGCGAATACACCGGCATATTACTCAACGGAAACAATGTTGTAAAACAAAAACTGAACCTGCCTGCAGGCACCTATATCGTCAAAGTAACTTCAATGGGAAAAACAACCGTTAACCGGATAATAATCAACAAACAAAAATAAAATGAAACAATCAATTCACCTCAAAATCATCCATTTTGCAAAAAAATACATAATCGTAGTTCTTATATTATTTACCATAAGTCTCGAGGTGAATGCAGGGAGTAACAACCCGCCGGACCCGGGCGTTGACCCGGCGTCCGGTGGCGGTACCCCTGTCGGCGGAGGAGCACCCGTAGGTGACGGAATATATTTCCTTCTCGGTGCCGCTATTGCCTATTCACTCACAAAAATGCAAAAAGAGAGTCTTAAAAATAAAAAAGCCGAGATTTAACGTGTTTTCATTACCAAGCAATTTTGAGCCCGTATTTTATTTATTAAATCCGGGCTCTTTTTCTCTAATCTCCACCCTGATAAATTCAAAATATGAGCCCAGAGGTTAAAACCGTAACATACTCCTCGTTTTTCCCAAAAAGAGATACCAAACCGTTTCGGTTATATTCAGGTTAATGTACATTTGCAACCAATTTAACTAAAATTCTTTCTTTTAACAAAGAAATATGTATTTGACATTAATATTTATTAAAGAGAAAACAGATGAACAAATATTTTATCACAACGGCAATTTTAATTGCATTGTTTTTAATTTCGTGTAAAAATAACAGTAGCGAAAAGATGGAGAACAACATTCTATTGAAAAATTTCGACACCCCTTTCGGTGTTCCGCCATTCGATAAAATTAAAATCAAGGATTATAAAGATGCTTTTGAAAAAGCAATGGAAATCCACAACAGGGAAATTGCAGATATTGTTTCGAACACCGAAGCCCCCACATTTTCCAATACCATTGAACAACTTGAATTTAGCGGTAAACTTTTGAACCGTACAAATACCATTTTCGAGAATCTGCTTTCGGCAAATACCAACGACGAAATGCAAAAACTGGCAAAAGAGATAGCCCCTGCCATATCAAGTCATTACGACGAAATTTTAATGAACCCGGGACTTTTCAAAAGAATAAAAAGTGTTTACGACAACAAGGAAAAATTCGATTTAACCGCCGAACAAAAAATGTTGCTCGATAAAACCTACAAACGTTTTGTAAGGGGTGGTGCACTTTTACCGGAGGCCGACAAGGAAAAACTCAAATCGATAAATTCGGAATTGAGTGTTCTGGCGTTACGTTTCGGCGACAATGTTTTGGCCGATAATAACTCTTTCGAACTCGTCATTAGCAACAAAAAAGAGCTTTCGGGACTTCCCCGGTCGGTGATACAGGCGGCAGCACAAACCGCCAAAGAGAGAGGTAAAGAGGGTAAATGGGTCTTTACACTCGACAAGCCCAGTCTCATACCGTTTTTAC
>Ga0256914_1003008_pt1 | contig 13610 bp, 13 predicted proteins | sample HulkmetaG_FD_191571 | JGI IMG/M metagenome (GOLD analysis project Ga0256914, IMG submission 191571) | Hydrothermal chimney microbial communities from Main Endeavour vent field at the Juan de Fuca Ridge, Pacific Ocean - Hulk | ecosystem: Environmental > Aquatic > Marine > Hydrothermal vents ... | reverse complement strand
ACCCGCGTAGCTCGTAGTCAACCTTAACCACCTCAGCCACGGGCTTAGAGTGCTCTAGCGCCTTAACCCACTCGGGGTTCGGGTACACCGCCCTCTTAACGTCGTCCAGCCTCAGCCAGTTCTTGAGGGCTTGAATGCCGCCTGCCGTAGCGCACGCACCTATAGCAACAAGGATGCGTGACTCCTCCCTAACGCGCTTCACTAACTCCTCCTGCTCCGGCGTCGATACGGAGCCCTCAACGAACGCCACATCATACGGGCCCGGCGCCGCAGCGCGGCTCGCCTCCAGGAAGTAGGTGAACTCAACAGCGTCTGTGAGGGCCAGTAGCTCATCCTCCATGTTAAGTATTTGGAGCTGGCAGCCGGAGCAGGACGCGAACTTGAAGACCGCGACCTTAAGTTTCCGGCGCATCATATCTGCTCCACCCAGAAGTACTTCTTTATGAACCAATGCGGGAATACGGGGCCGTGCTTACACACGAAGTACGGGCCCATCTGGCAGTGCCCGCAGAGCCCTACCCCGCACCTCATCCTCCTCTCTAGCGAGAGGTATATCTGGTTGTCCTTCAAGCCAACCTCGTAGAGCTTCTTGATGGTGAACCTCATCATTATCTCGGGCCCGCAGATCATCGCTATGGTTCTCTCGGGGTCTATGTCCGCCTTAGGTATTAGGTCAGTCACGAAGCCTACGTGACCCTCCCAAGGGCCTTCAGCCTTATCGACGCTGAGTAGTAGCTCGGTGTTAGGTATTGAGGCGTACTTCTCCAACTCATACTTATACAGCAAGTGCCTCGGGGCCCTAGCGCCGTAAAGGATCGTTAGCTTCCCGTACCTAGCCCTGTTCCTCTCAACATGCCTTATGACGGGCCTCAGCGGTGCCAACCCTATGCCGCCAGCGATTATTAGGACGTCCCTACCCACGGCTTGCTCGACTGGCCAGCCCTTCCCGTAAGGCCCCCTAACCCCTATGACGTCACCAACGCTGGCCTCAGCAAGCACCTCCGTAACGCGTCCAGCCACGCGCACCGTGTGCGCAACCAAGCCCTCCTGCGTGACGTCACTCACGGATATGGGCACCTCACCCACACCCATCACGTACAGCTCATTGAACTGCCCCGGCCTCGGCTCCGGGTAACCCTCAGGCATCCTCAAGTAGAATGTCCTGACGTTGGGTGCTTCATCAACAACGTCCTCTATCACGGCTGGCTTAGGGATTAACCTACCCTCAACTACCTCCACGGCTCCTCACCCACTCAACCACGTTCTTAATCGTTTCCCGCAGGTCTATCCCCGCGGGGCACCACGTAATGCATCTCCCGCAACCGACGCACCCGAAAACCCCGAACTGCCTGACCCAGTACGCGAACTTATGCAGGACCCAGTGCCTGTACCTAGCCCATAAGTCCTTCCTGAAGTTCCCGCCGGCAACCTCCGCGTAGGTGTATGAGAAGCACCCGTCCCACACCCTAACCCTAACGGCGCCCCCCTCCAGTTCGGGCTCGTCTATGACGTCGAAGCAGAAGCACGTGGGGCAAACCATGTTGCACCCAGCACACCCAAAGCACCTCTCAGCAACCTCCTTAAACACCGGGGAGTTCAGCCCCAACTCTAACTCGTCCGGCAGTCGCTCCAGCTCGAAGGGCGCCCTAGCCTTGAGGGAAGCCCTCTTCAACGCGTCGTAATACTTCCTGAGTACCTCGTCAGTGGCTGGCTCCAGGTCAAGCTCGCTTAGGAGCTCAACACCTAGGTCCGAGCCGGGCCTGAAGACCACTAAGTCATCGTCAAGCCTCGTGTAGGCTATGTCGAAGCCGTCCCGCGCCTCAGGCCCCGTACCCATGGTGGAGCAGAAGCACGTCTCGCCCGGCTCAACACAGTTCTCCACAATTATGATTAGCTTCTTCCTCAACGCCAGGTAGTACGGGTCCCCAACACCGCCCTGAACCCTGTCCATCACGCTTATTGAGGCCAGGTCGCATGGCTTAATGGCGAATAGAGCTGTCAGCGGGAACCTCTCCTTAGGGTACTCAACGCTCCAGTCCGGCTTAATCCTGAATAGCTCCAGCCTAGGTGGGTAGAGGATGCGCTTGGGAGCGTCTGGCCCGTGCCTGAAGTGCCTGCCGCCCTCACGCACGGAGTACCTGCCCGGCGCCTGAACGTCTTCCCACCCGTAAGGTATTTCGCTGAAGGACATCACCTCCTTCAACCTTATGACGCCGTCCTCGAGCCTAGGCGCTATGACCCTATACCCCCTCAGCCTTAACGCGTTGAAGAGCTTACCCAGCTCCTCGAACCTGCCGGAATATATTCCTCCAGAAACCATGTGGTCACCCTGTGACAGCGTTTTGTCTTAAGTGCGGCGCGCGGCCGCACACTCTATTAGTTATGGGTGGGGCTTAAATTCTTTAAAGAATCAATAATAAAACATTTGAAAAACCGCTAACCCTACTTAATTAACGTTATTTAACGAACGCCGACACGATAATTAACGGACATTCTAATCAGGTAAACGGATAAATATTTTACATTACCATTGAATACCGGCGTAGAAACCGGCGATAAAAATATCATTAAGTCATGTATAAAAGCTGCAACCACGTAAGGAACTCAGCCATGCAGGCAAGCAACGAGAAATTCAGGGGACGCACGTACCTAGTCACCGGGTGCAGCAGGGGCATAGGGCGCCACCTGACCCTAGCCCTCATCAAGCGCGGCGCCACCGTACACGGGGTGGCCAGAACCGAGGAAACCCTAAGGAAGCTAAGCGAGGAACTCGGCGGGAAGCTCACCTACACCGCCTGCGACCTAACAACCGACGAATGCATTAACCAGGTGGTGAGGGACGTCAACAAGCATCACGGCACGCCCTACGGAATCATAAACAACGCCGGCGCGGGCGCGCTAGGCAACCCCCTCGAACTCGGCCCGGAAACGTACGAGAAACTAGCAAAGCTACTCTACCTAACGCCAGTAAAGCTAACCCTAAGGCTCCTACCCAAGATGATCGAGCGCGGAGAAGGCGTCATAGTCAACGTAATAACCCTAGGGATAATCACCCACATAAAAGGCCTCGAAGCGTACCTAGCCCCAAAACACGCCCTCCACAGGTTCTCAAAAGACCTAAGAGACTACCTAACCCCCAAAGGAATCAAGGTAATAACGGCCTACCCACCAGCAACAAGAACGGACTTCTTCAAAGGGCAAGGGCTCCAGAAGCTCTACGAAAGAATGGTGTCAAACCCTCTCACCAAGTGGAGTGTGAGGTCCCCTGAAGATGTGGCGGAAACCATAATTAACGCTATCGAATCTGGAAAGGAGATCGTTACTGTGCCGCGACCAGCCCGTATCCTATTAATCGGTAAGTGAGTCTATGACCTAATCTAGTTAATCTAGTTAAAAATGAAACTTAAGTAATAAGGTGCTGGCCCTACTTACTCAAGCTACTCAAGCCCTGAACCTAGGTAGTTGAGGGTCTATCTTTGTTGGTTCGTAGTCCTGTAGTTTGCCGGCTAGGTATTCTTCGTAGCCTGCTAGGTCTAGTAGTCCGTGGCCGCTGAGGTTGAAGAGTATGACTCTGGGTTCCCCTTCCTTCTTTGCTTTCAGTGCCTCGTCAATCACTGCCTTCACGGCGTGCGCGCTTTCGGGGGCCGGCACGATCCCTTCTAGTTTGGCGAAGAGCGTTCCTGCTTCGAAGACCTCGGTCTGCTTGTATGCTACGGCCTCGATGATTCCTTCGGCTTTGAGTAGTGAGAGTGTTGGTGCGTCGCCGTGGTACCTTAGGCCGCCCGCATGTATTGGTGGGACGTAGTACTTGTGGCCGAGCGTGAACATCTTGATGAGCGGCGTCATCCCTGCCGTGTCGCCGAAGTCGTACTCGTACACGCCGCGCGTTAGGGTGGGGCACGCTTTTGGTTCGGCGGCAACGAACCTTGTCTCGCTCTTCCCTCGCAGCCTGTCGGCTACGAAGGGGTATGATAGCCCGGCGTAGTTGGAGCCGCCGCCGACGCACCCGATCACGACGTCGGGGTACTCACCTATCGCTTCCAACTGCTTCTTTGCTTCAAGCCCTATCACGGTCTGGTGTAGGAGGACGTGGTTGAGCACGCTTCCGAGGCAGTACTTCGTCGCCTCATGCGTCACCACGTCCTCTATCGCCTCGCTTATCGCTATGCCCAAGCTGCCCGGGTGGTTCGGGTTCTCCTTTAGGAGCTTCCTGCCGAACTCCGTTAAGTTGCTTGGGGATGGCACTACCTCGGCGCCGTAGACCTGCATTAGGGTTCTCCTGTATGGTTTCTGCTCGTAACTCACCCTAACCATGTACACCCTAACCTTGAGGCCGAAGAACGCCCCCGCCAGCGATAGGGCGGAGCCCCACTGCCCCGCACCGGTCTCCGTCACTATGCGCTTAACGCCCTCAAGCGCGTTGTAGTGTGCTTGAGCTAGGGCCGTGTTTACCTTGTGGCTGCCGGTGGGGGTTACGCCCTCGTACTTGAAGTATATCCTTGCCGGCGTCCCCAAGTACTTCTCGAGCCTCCTAGCACGCATTAGGGGTGTGGGTCTCCCGATCTCGACGTAGGCCTCCCTAACCTCCTCCGGTATCTTAATGGTTTCGGCGTCGCTGAACTCCTGCCTAACCAGCTCCTTAGCGAACAGAAGCCCCAGCTCCTCAGGCTTAACAGGGGTTCCGTCAGGCTTAATCATTGGCGGTAACGGCTTCGGGAGGTAGGGCTTAATGTTGAACCAGAACTTAGGGAGTATGTCCGGGTTTCGGGAGGATCCGCCTAAACCTACTTCCATTGGCGCATGGTTTGCACCTCACGATCCGTAAGTGTTGAGCCACGCTTTTAAGCAATTATTTATTGTGGAACGTAAAAATCCTCAGGCGCATTCAGCTAGACAACTTAATGAGTAAACGGAACTTCTAAATGCTTCGAAAACGCATTAAAAATTAATCAAGGAATCACCGCTTAACTTAACCTAATAACGCACCGAGCGAATCATACTCGGGACGAGGGTTGGGGGAGGACACCGTTAGGCGCAGGATAATGAAGCTCCTTGAGGAGACCGACGCCCCACTCACGGTTAGCGAGATAGTGGCGGTGCTCGGGCTGGATCTCAGCCCGGCCGAGGTTTACGACCACTTAAGGCATATAGCGAGGACAGTTAGGCGTGCTTCCGGTGGGAGGAAGGCCCTGCTGATGAGGCCACCTATCTGTAGGTCGTGCGGGTACGTGTTCTCAGACATGGTCGGTAGGCCTAGGAAGCCCAGCAGGTGCCCTAGGTGCCGCTCGGAGTGGATTGAGCCGCCCGCCTTCATCATAGACGAGGTTTGAGGATGGGTAAATGTTTATTTACCTAGTAACAATTAATTTACCTGGGTAAAAATATGTATCCTCAAAGTAAGGTCAGGAAAGCCGTAACAGCGGCGCTACTGCTAACCATGATGCTAGCCGTAACCACGCTGATCGCGCTGAGAGTCATGGGGAACGGTGCCGGGGTACCTCCCCCACCACCCAGCGGGTCCGGGACGAGCACCCAAGCCCCAACGTCGAGTGGTGCTCAGGGCGGGAGCACCGCCCCGGAAACTCCCCCTCCTATAGGCACTAGCACAGCATCAAGTGATTCGGGGGCACCGCAACCTCCACCACCCCCGGTGCCCAGTACGGCCATGCTTAAGGAGGACGCCTTAAGGGAGCTCTGGCACGCGTACAGGGAATATAACGCGACCCTAGAACTCATGAGGTACGCGTCAAGCAACGGCGTGCAGGTGGGGAGCGACGCCCAATACTTCAAGGCGTTGGCAGAGGATCTCTATAATAAGGCGTTAACGGCGTTCAGCAACGGCAATTACTTGGCGGCCAAGTCCTACGCGAGGCTCTCCATAGAGTCCATGCATAGCCTTAGAGACGTAGTGACCTACGAATTAAGTGTGAAGGGGATAGCGCCCCCGCCGCCCCAGCCCGTAGGGCCTCCGGCACCGCCCTAAAGCATGCTTTAAAGGGGCACCTAACGTAGTGGATTAGGGTGAGGCGTTTCCCGGTGGTTAAGGTCGTTTTTCTCTCGTTAATAAGAATTGAATGAAGGGAAGTTAATTCTAGCCTTTAACGGGGTTTCTTTGTCTAATTTATCCAGTTAGAAAGGAAACCTTGTTAAAGGCTCAAACCACAACTAGACATAGGTTAGAGTAATGGATGAGGCGGACAGGAAGATAATCAACATGCTCATGAAGGACGGCAGGGTGAAGTACTCCAAGATAGCTAGGGAGCTAGGCATCAGCGACGTAGCCGTAATAAAAAGGATAAGGAAGCTGGAGTCCAGCGGCGTCATAAGAGGGTACGTCGCGGTAGTGGACCCACAGAAACTGGGTTACAAGGCCCTCTCACTGACCGGCGTCGACGTCGAGCCTGACTACCTATTCCAGATAGTTGAGGAACTGAAGAAGAGGGAGTACGTGCGCTACCTAGCGATAACTTCCGGGGATCACTGCGTAATGACGCTGATCTGGGCTAGGGACGGTGAGGAGCTGAGGAGAATACACGACGAGATAAGCAAGATGCCCGGCGTGAAGAGGGTTTGCCCGGCAATAATCCTTGAGGAGGTTAAAGGCACCCTGGCCGTGGCTAGCAAGCCCTGAGGGTAGCGGGTGAGGTTAAAAACACTAAGCTAGGGTATTTTACCGCAACCCGAAGGCACGGGCAGTTAGGCTGGCCCCCAACCACGTTGCTCGAGCTTCGAGATCACCGCGTCGTACTTAACGTAAGCTATCAGGAGTAGTATGCCTACTATGATCCACGAAAGTATGAAGCCCAGTATGAGGGGCACTAACGTCGCGTCCTTAGCCTCACGTATCCTGCCACTGTCGATGAGTTCCTCGATCTTCCGGCACTCAAGGAAGATCCAGATATCAACTATGCCCAACCCCACCCCAATAACGCCGACGAAGACTACCAGCAGTACGGCGCCCCACGCCATGTTTATTATGCCTATCACCAGCGCCAGTATACCCGCCACTAGCGTGAGCGACTTTATCGTACTCACGTCCCCAGCGACGTCGGGCGGGTAACGTGCTTGACCGTGAGCGCTCGCCGTCGTTAATCACCTATGTGTAAGGCGGGTTCTCCTAATAAAACTTAGTTACGAGCTTAGGAATCCAGTTGCGTGGGAATCCGCGTAGCTTACGCTACCTTCTCAGCGAGTTCCCTGACGGCGGCGTTCAGTGCTGACTTAACTTCGTCTGTCAGCGCTCCCTTCACCTCGATGGGCCCTATTACATCGTACCCTGCCTTAGCGAGTGCGTCCTTCACGAGCCTGCCTGCGGTGGGTGCCCAACCGTACGCGCCGACCACCAACGCCGGCCTGCCTTCGTAAGCGGCTTTCTTCACTATCAGGTTAATTACGTGCTCGATCGACGGCACGACCCCGCCCTCATAGGTCGAGGCGCCGACCACGATGGCGGCGGCATCCGCTAACTCACCGAGTAGCTCTGAGAGCCTCGAGTGCTCGTACTCGGTGAACCTAAAGGTGACTACCTTTAGTCCCCTTAGCTCGAGTTCCTTAATCACGTGGTCGATGATGCCCTCAACGAAGCCGTACATGCTTGAGTAGATGACCACCACCTTACCCTTAGTCACGGTTCCCTTACCGAACCTCTCGTAAAGGTCGATTATGGTGGGTGGGTTGCGGCGCCACACGATGCCGTGGGAAGGCGCTATGATCGACACCTTAATGCCGGCGGACCGTAACTTCTCTATAGCCTTAACCACGTGCTGGCGGAACCTCCCGATAACGTTGACCGCGTACCTCATCACGTGCTTCTCATACCATGCGAGGTCGTCGAACTCGTCGTCGAAGGCCTTAGGAGGTATTGAGTACGCGCCGAACGCGTCGCACGTGATTAGCGCCTCATACTCCGGGACGTAAGTCATGATTGTTTCGGGCCAGTGAAGCCAGGGAGTGTGAATGAAGCGGAGTTCCATGCCACCAACGGTGAGGGTTTCCCCGTCCCTCACGGGCTTGAACCTGAGCTTAACGCCGTACATGGACTCAACCATGCCCTTAATCATGGGGTGGCCCAGAACGAGCGGGTCGCTCCCCGCCTCCCTCACGGCCTTCAGGAATGCTGGTAAGGCGCCGGTGTGGTCGGGCTCGCCGTGGTGCAGGACAACGTACCTCACCTTAGAGAGGGGCGTGACCTCCCTTACAGCCTCAACGAACTCGTCGGCGTACCTGCCCTTCCACGTGTCGAAAACCACGGAGCCCTCATCCGTTGTGAGGACGTACGCGTTATACGTTATGCCCTCCGGTATCTCCCAGAGGCCCTCGAAGAACCTCGTGTCGGGGTCGTCGACCCGAAGGAGGTGGAGTCCCCCGACAACCCTCTTAACTAAGTGCAATGCTTTAACCCCCAGGTAAAGATACCGCTATGATTAATTAAATGGCTAACACGTAATGCTTCTTAAGCTACGGCACCACATAATGGTGGCGGACTCAGGCTGCGGTGAGGTAATTGACTAGCGTACCAGCACTACCGGCGGCCGTGCTGGCGGGCGGGCGCTCAAGCAGGTTAGGCCCCAATAAGCTCGTCCTACACCTCCGCGGCACGCCCTTGGTGGGGCACGCCGTGCGCGCGGTTAAGGAGGTGCGGTGGGTCACTAACGCGTACCTGGTCGTGAGTCCGGGGAGCGTATGGGACGTCACCGGCTTAGGTGCTGATGGGGCCTTAGTCGATGAGTTCATGGTAGGGCCTCCCGGCGCGGTCCTGACGGCGCTTGAGGTGCTTGACGAGTGCGTCGTGGTGGGGGGCGACATGCCGTTAATTAACCCGGCCGTGCTCGAGGCCCTCATTAGGGTGTGTTCCGAGGCCTGCGTGGGGTGCGCGGCGTGCGTGCCTAGGGTAGGTAGGTTCTTGGAGCCTCTCCATGCTGTCTACGGACAGCGCTTAGCGCCCATCCTTAGGGCTGCCCTCAGCTGCGGCCACTCCTCGCTTCAAGAACTCCTTAAGCTACTTGTTAGTGAGGGTGTGGCGGTAGCTGTCGATGTTGAGGCGATAGCTTCGGAGGCCGGGCTGGGGTTAAGCCACGTCCTTAGATCCTTCACTAACATCAACACCTGGGGGGACCTCATGGCGGTTGCGCGCGGTGCGTGGGGAAGTGGCGTTTAACCGGTGTGTTGACGAAAGCTTTTTCTCACCGGATCAGAAGTAATTGGGTTTGGGCACGTAGCGCGTGCTCAACACGTTGACGGTTAGGTGGTGCGCGTGGGTGGGCGGGTTAAGTGCCAGTTAAGCGTGCTACGCAACCTCGTCGGGGAACGCGAGGTACTAGTAGTCGGTCATAGAGCGCCAGACACTGATGCCGTGATCTCGTCACTGGTATTCACGCACCTAGCGTCGTCCTTAGGCATCAGGTGCAGGGCGTGTAGGGTCGGCTCGCTTCAGCCGGAGACGCGCGTAGTGCTTGAGAAGGTCGGGTTGCCTCCGCCCGAGCCCGTCGATGATGTGAGGGTCAGGGCTAGGGACGTCATGAGGGGCGGCGGCGCCAGCGTCAGGATAGGTGACCCGGTGAAGATGGCGGTCGACTTAATGGTTAGTGAGTCCCTCACGGCCGTCCCCATAGTTGATGAGGGGCTCAGGGTTCACGGCGTCTTCACGATCGAGTCCTTCGCTAGGTACTTCATCCGTGAGTTAGCGTTGATGAGGCTAAGGCTGGACTCGGTTCCACTGAGGAACTTCCTCAAGGTGTCGGGTAGTAAGGTACTCACCGGTCCTCCTAACTCGTGCCTTGACGGCAGGGTCTACGTGGGTGCGTGGGGCAAGGGCTCCGAGGAGGCTAGGGCCGAGGAGATCAGGGGTCAGATACTGGTCGTCGGTGATAGGGAGGACGTGCAGGTGTGGGCCATCCGTGCTGGCGTGTCGGCGCTTATAGTGACGGGGGGTCATGAGGTGAAGCCCTCGGTAAGGGAGCTAGCTGAGGCCGAGGGCGCCGTGGTAGTGATGTCGCCCTACGACACGTACACGACGCTTAGGCTACTTGACCTAAGCCAGCCGGTCGAGAGGTTCGCCGAGGACCCGCTGACCGTCACGGAGTCCGCGCTCCTGAGCGAGGTTAGGCAGGAGATGGTGCGTGCCGGTGTTAGGACCGCCATAGTCGTTGATGAGTTAGGCAGGCTGAGGGGGTTGGTGGGCAGGGCCGAGCTAGTTGAGGAGGTAGGTAAGCCCGTCGCCCTCGTAGACCATAATGAGTTCTCCCAGTCCGTGGAGGGCATTGAGGAGGCCCAAGTGGTTGCTGTGGTCGACCACCACAGGGTGGGCGGGGACGTCGAGACTGTATCACCCATACTCTTCAGGGTCGAGCCCCTCGGCTCAACGAACACCGTGCTGTGGAGGATGGCTAAGGAATGCGGGGTAAGCGTCCCGGCCCGCCTAGCCGAGGCGATGCTGTACGCGGTGCTCTCGGACACCATGTTGCTGAGGAGCCCCACCACCACGCCCCTCGATAAGGAGGTTGCCGAGGAACTAGCGGGGATCGCGGGCACCAGCCTAGAGGACGCCATGAACTTCATGCGCATAGCTATGGCGGCTAACGAGCCCAGCGATCCCAGAGACATAGTCACTAGGGATCTCAAGGTATTCAACGTTAAGGGGGTGAGGTTCGGGATAGCGCAGGTCCTAACCACGAGACCCGAGAACTACTTAATAATATATAACAGGATACTGGAGGTGATGGCTGAGGTAATGCGTGAGAAGCGCCTCAAGTTCCTCGCCCTAATGATAACGGACTGCATAGACAGCAAAACATACCTCCTAGCCGTCGGGGACAAGGAACCCATAGAGAAGGGCTTAAGGGTTGACCTCACCAGCAAGCCCTACGCCGAACTAAGCGGCGTGACCTCAAGGAAGAGCCAGGTGCTCCCGGAGATACTGAGGCACTTAAGGTAAGGGCCGCGCCGTTCAAGGGGATTGAACAACCCGTTCCAAACTTAGAGCTTTATCGAAAGAACGCGAGGTGACGTCGGTGAAGCACGCATGGTCGTGAGGGTAGCTTCAGCATTGATCGTGCTGGCCGCGCTGTGCGCCGGCACGTTACTAGGTACGTACATGCTTAAACCTAGGCTAGGCCCGTACCCGAATTACGAGCCCGCAGTCACGTTGGAGTACCTATACTTAAGAGTGTTTAACGCGACAATAGCGGTCGAAGGCGCGGGTGCAAGGAACTTAACGATGGCGTCATTCATGGCCGTGCTCAGGATTGAGAACCCGTACGGCGACGTCGACATACTACCCAGCACCGTGGCGATCCACGTGCCGCAGAACACCTACTACAGAGAAGGCAATGGAAGTACGGCGACCTTCACAGTCACCGTTAGCGTCAGTGGCGGGGCGGGCACCGAGGAGGGGGCGCCCAACACCACCATGGAGGTCATTAAGGAGGGCAGCGGGTTCGCCTACGGGTACACCAACGACTTAATACTTGACCGCGGCGTCACGCACTTCTCACTGAGGGACGTTAACTCCGTAATACCTCGGGAGAGCGTCGCGTACGTAACAATCTCGGGGACGGTGCCGCTACCGGAACTCTGGAGCAGGAACGTGGGAGCGTGGTTCCATGGCGGGTCGTGGGCCTACGTTATTGTGAGTATCGACGGTAAGGCCCTGGGTAAGGGGCTGGAGGTTAAGGGCACTGCGGACTACGTTGCCATACTCAAGGTGCGCCTAATGAGTGAGGGGAGCGAGTACTGGTACGGGTCGATACCGAGGCCCGTCCTAGATAACCCGACGGACGCGCTCGTAGTGATCCCTATGGGGTCGGGAACGTAGTTAAGTGAGTAGCTGATGGTGGAGGGTGCGTAGACAATTGATGCGGGAGGACAGGAGGCAGGGCTTGGAAGGAACTGCCCTAAGGATCTACGCGTACCTACTGCGTAACGGGCCCGCAGGACCGCGTGAGGTTGCTAGGGCTCTGAGCTTGAGCAGCCCTAGCCTAGCCTACTACCACCTTAAGCGTCTCGAGGAGTTAGGGCTGGTGAGTAGGTTGCCGGACGGGAGGTACAGGGTTACCGGAACGGCCAGCATTGAGGGCTACGTCGTCATAGGTAAGTGGTTAGTGCCACGCTTCCTAGCTTACTCGGCGTTCTTCGCGGGGTTGCTGGGGGTTGAGGTGTTGACGGCGGCCTTAAGGATGCGGGGTAAGGTCGGCGTGGGTTCCGACTTAATAGCGCTGATAGTGGTCACCGCGATAGCGTTGACGATATTTCTTGCTGAGGGCGTGCTCATGGTTAAGAAGGGTCTAAGGTAAGCACAGCACCCTACGTTAGGTGCTTAACCATGTAGGGGCTTGAGGGCGGCCTGAAGTACCCGAGCCTCCTGTAGTACTCCCGAACACCTATCCCGGAGAGAACGAGTATTTTCCTCGCACCGTACTCCTCCCTAGCTATCCTCTCAGCCTCAGCCAGTAACCTCCTCCCCCACCCCCTGTGCTGCCACTCGTAGGGCTTGCTCGGTGATCCCCCTAAGGGGATCATGGGTCCGTAGACGTGGAGCTCCCTAACAATGGCTACGTGCCCACCCCTAACCTCGGGTCTGTGGGCGTGGTCGCTGGGTATCCGTAGGCGTAGGAGGGCTACGAGCACGTCATTAACCTCATCCTCAACAGCGAGGAACTCCTCCACCCCGTCGCTGGCCTCGTACGTGAGCCTCGTTACCCTCAAGTTCCTTGGGTCGGGGTACACGCCGTGCTTGAAGGCCCTCCTCCCCGCTTCCCGCCACCTGACCTCCCTTATCCTCACGCCCTTCGCTAGGCATGCGGCCTCGACGAGTTCCCTTAAGTTACTCTTCCTGGGCCCGGCCTCGATTATGGGTGCGGGCACGTCTCTCTGAACCCTCAGCACCCTCACGTACTTCGGTATGTACCTGTACGCCTCACTAATGATCTCGACGGCCTCCTCATCACTTAACGCTCTGTACTCGCCCCTCACCCACCACTCGTAGAGCTTCGTCCCCTTAATCACGAGGGTCGGGTATATCTTCAGGTAGTCCGGCCTGAACCTAGGGTCCTCGAAGATCTCCTTAATCATCTCCACGTCCCTGTCAGCGTCGCTCCCCGGCAACCCGAGCATGACGTGGTAAGCGACCTTGAAGCCCGCGTCCTTCAGCACGCGCGTCGCCCTAACAGTCTCCTTAACCCCATGCCCCCTCTCAACCCTGGCTAGGACATCGTCGTAGATGCTCTGAACACCCAACTCGACCTTCGTAGCGCCCAACCAAAGCATGATGTCAGCCTGAGGCTCCATCCCCCAGTCAGGCCTTGTCTCGATAGTCATCCCCACGCACCTAACCCTAGCCACCTCGTTTCTAGCCTGCGCCTCCTCAATGCTTAGGGGTTCGGCGGGCGGCGAGTCACTCGGGTACCTATTCATCGCTTCGAGGGCCTGAGCCACGAACCACTCCTGATACTCGAGAGGCATCGCAGGGAAAGTCCCACCCATAATTATCAAGTCAACCTTACTCGGGAAGTAACCCAGCCACTCATACTGCCTCAACCTAACGCGGACCTGCGCGTAGGGGTCGAAACCAACCTGCTCGGCACGCATTAAGGCTGGCTCCCTACCAACGTAGG
>Ga0256914_1003007_pt1 | contig 13612 bp, 12 predicted proteins | sample HulkmetaG_FD_191571 | JGI IMG/M metagenome (GOLD analysis project Ga0256914, IMG submission 191571) | Hydrothermal chimney microbial communities from Main Endeavour vent field at the Juan de Fuca Ridge, Pacific Ocean - Hulk | ecosystem: Environmental > Aquatic > Marine > Hydrothermal vents ... | reverse complement strand
TACGACGATATCGTGACGTTCTTTGGCAAAGTGCTCTTTGAATGCGTTCCATGCGCGGTAAGAGAGGAGTGTTTCGTTGATCGCGCGTTGAACCTTGCCCGTATTTTTGATCTTACCGCTTTTGAAGCGGTATACCGTAACGCCGTCGAACGTTTCGATTGTAAACTTCTCTTTGAGCAGGGGCGAAGGTGTGACTACTGTTACGCCATGCCCGTTTCTGACAAATTCACACGCCAGCTCATGCATCATCTTTGCGCCGATTTTGATACTTTCGGGCAGATAGTCGTCTATGATGAGACAGATCTTCATCTTAGAGTCGCTTTTGCCAGACGGTTCGATTTATATAGTCGGTATAGGAGAGGATGATGCGCACGACTTTGTCGGAGACGTTCGGCATGGTGTAGTCGGAGACCTCTCTGAGTGTCTGCGGTGTCTGAGACTCAAGAATCTTCAACCCCTGTAAAACCCGCTCTTTTTGCAGTCCTACCATCATGACGCTCGCCTCCTCCATCGCTTCGGGGCGTTCGTGGGCTTCCCGGATATTGAGTGCCGGAAACTTCAAAATGGATGACTCTTCGCTGATCGTTCCGCTATCACTGAGGACCGCTTTCGCATCCATCTGAAGCCGAACATAGTCGTTGAAACCCAGCGGCTTCAAAAGTCTCACCATCGGATGGAAACTGACACCCTTCTCTTCGACTCTATTGCGTGTACGGGGGTGTGTAGAGACGATGACGGGTATACCGTAACGATCTGCGATGGCGTTGAGCGTTTCGGTGAGTGCGTCAAAGTTTCTGTCGCTTGCAATATTCTCTTCTCTGTGAGCCGACACGATAAAGTACTCCCCCTTTTTCAAAGAGAGTTTTTCCAGTACGTTCGAAGCTTTTATATCGGTGAGTTTGCTCTGGATCACTTCGTACATCGGGCTGCCTGTTTTGATGATTCTGTCGGCCGGAAGCCCTTCGCGCAGCAGGTATTCGCGTGCGATGTCGCTATAGGTGAGGTTGACGTCGCTGATATGGTCGACGATTTTTCGATTGGTCTCTTCCGGAACACGCTGATCGAAACAGCGGTTGCCCGCCTCCATGTGGAAGATAGGGATCTTTCTCTTTTTTGCCGGAATGGCACACAAGCAGCTGTTGGTGTCCCCAAGGACCAAGAAAGCGTCCGGTTTGATCTTTTCCAGTATTGGGTCGATGCGAATGAGAATATTCCCTATCGTCTCTGCGGGGGTTCCGAGTGCGGCATCGAGGAAATAGTCCGGTTTTCGGAGGCCGAAATCTTTGAAAAAGACCTCGTTGAGTTCATAGTCGTAGTTTTGCCCGGTATGGACGATGATATGTTCGATCGCCTCCGTGGCATCCAGTTTTTTCATGACTGCGGCAAGACGGATAATTTCAGGTCGTGTCCCTACGACCGTCATTACTTTGAGTTTTTTCATTATTCAAACCTTCAGATAGTGCGTGTCCGGGTTTTCGGGATCGTAAATTTCGTTGGACCAGATGAGAAGTATCATCTCTTCGTCTCCAACATTGGTGATCTCGTGGGTATAGCCGGGAATCATTTCGAAAACCTCCATCTTCTCATCGCTTGCCTCATACTCTACGATTTCGTCGCTATGAATGTGACGCAGCTTGATACTGGCCTTGCCTTTGACTACGAGAAACTTTTCGTTCTTTGTATTGTGATAGTGGTTTCCGCGTGTCACACCTGGAGCGGTCGTCGAGACGGAAAATTGACCGCTGTCGAGGGTTTTGAGAAACTCATAGAACGTTCCCCGTTCGTCTCTATGCCCTTTCAGTTCATAAGAGAACCCATTTTTGGGAAGGAAGCTGAGATATGTCGCATAGAGTGCTCTTTCGAAACCTCGGCCGACATGTGGAACAAGAAGCGTCTCTCTGCTCTTTTTGAACATCTGAAGCAGGGTGTGGATTTCTCCAAGCGTTTTCTCATAGACGGGGGAGATGTCGGGATAGAGAACTCCCGATCGGCCATTTTCATCCAGATGCCTTGTAAAATGTTCCACGACGTCGTCGATGTAAACGAGATTCAGTTTTAGATTTTCATCATCGATATGTATGGGAATCTCTCGAATGATATTGTAACACCATGTTGCAATGACGGTATTGTAGTTTGGCTTCGACCATTTTCCAAAGACATTGGGAAGACGATAGATATAGACGGCAGCGCCGCTTTGGGCCGAATAACTCTTGACAACCTCTTCGCCTTCGCGTTTGCTTTTTCCGTAGTCGTTGTCACGCTCGGCCTGGATCGAAGAGCTCATGAGCAGGGGGGTTTTTCTGCCGTTTGTTGCAAGGATATCGGTGAGGTGCTTTGTCAAATCACGGTTGCCTTCGTAAAACTCCTCCGTTTTCTCAGGGCGGTTGACTCCGGCCAGATGGAAGATGAAGTCTGCGCTCAATGCCTTCTCTTTCAGGCTCTCGGGTCGGTCATCTTTATCGAATGTCAAAACTTTCACATCCTCCAGACGACCGAGTCTTTCAACAAGATTTTTCCCTATAAACCCGTTGCTGCCGGTAACGAGGACGTCCATCAGACTACCCCGAACTCTCTGAGGTCCTCCTGGATTTCACGGAGGTTCAGAAGCATTTGTCGAAGTTCCTCTTCGTTCAGGCGATAGGTATTGTGGGAGTGGTATTCGTCAGCCTGGGTGATCACATCCTCTCCCTCTTCGAAGTATTTACTGTAGTTGAGGTCTCTGTTGTCTGCAGGAATCCGGTAGTAGTCTCCCATGTCGACGGCTCGCACCATCTCCTCTTTCGTCAAAAGCGATTCGTAGAGTTTCTCACCATGGCGTGTACCGATAATACGAACCGGATGGTCGGGGCGACCGAGCATGTTTTTGAGTGTGTTCGCCAGCAGTTCGATCGTGGCGGCCGGAGCCTTCTGGACGAAAATATCGCCATTGGTTCCATGCTCGAATGCGAACAGGACCAGTTCGACCGCCTGGTCGAGGCTCATCATGAAACGAGTCATCGAAGGATCGGTGATCGTGATCTCTCTGCCCATCCGTATCTGGTCGATAAAGAGCGGAATGACCGAACCGCGCGAGGCCATGACATTGCCGTAACGTGTACAGGCGATGGTGATCTGTCTGTCGTCGAGGTTTCTGGATTTCGCAACGGCGACCTTTTCCATCATCGCTTTTGAGACACCCATCGCGTTGATCGGATAGACCGCCTTGTCGGTACTGAGGACGATCACCTTTTTCACCCCGGCGTCGATGGCGCAGTTGAGGAGATTTTCGGTGCCGACCACATTGGTTTTGACCGCCTGCATCGGGTGGAATTCACACGAAGGGACCTGTTTGAGCGCCGCTGCATGGAAGACAAAATCGACACCGCGCATGACATCGACGATGGAGTTGACATCGCGGACATCTCCGAGGTAGAACTTCAGCTTGGGATTCTTGTAGAGCTTGCGCATATCGTCCTGTTTCTTCTCGTCACGCGAAAAGATACGGATCTCTTTGATGTCGGAGTCCAAAAACCGTCGTAGAACTGCGTTACCGAACGAGCCGGTCCCTCCGGTAATCAAAAGTGTTTTCCCTTTGAACATACTCTCATCCTTCTTTCAGATTTATACCGTAGTCTTCGGCCAGGGTATCCAGGATATTCTCTTTGTCTCTGCCCGCTTTATGGTATATTTCATAGATCTTCGCATCGACCAGGAAGCGGTACCATCCTCCCTGCAGGGAGTGCCAGACAAGGCCTGGTTTTCCGTCCAGAAAGCCCGCTTTCAGGAAATACCGCATCGTAAAATAGAGCACCGGTCTCAAAAAGAGTGGCATGGAAGCGTATTTCATTTTCAGCCACCGCTTGCGTTCTTCCTGCGTTCCAAAGAGGTTCGGCCTGACGCTGTCATACTTCCTGAAACCGTAGAGGATATTCAGAATATCGACCGCTTCCCTGGTCGCGTAATGGTTATGCTTTTGTGTCCATGCCGTCAAACCGTGCAGGTTGTCGTCGACGAAATCGTGTTCGAATCGTATGGCGTGGCCTTCGGTGAGCTTTATGTGCTCGTCCATCCACCGCTGTTCCATGCGACCTTTGCCGTTTCTCCATATCCGTAACAGCCACGTCGGATAATAGCCCCCATATTTTATCCATTTTCCCATAAAAAAGACACGGCGCTTCATGTAAATACCACTGATCTCGTTGTCAAGCCCCGGAAGTTTTTTGGAAATCTCATCGGCAAGTTCGGGAAGAACATACTCGTCGGCATCGATTTTCATGATCCACTCTGTCGCAAGATGCGCATTGTCCAGACCCCATTGAAATTGGATGGCATGGTTTCCCGGCCACCTGTTTTGCAAAACTTCCGCACCGAGCGAATCGGCTATCTCGACGGTTCTGTCTGTGGAAAAGGAGTCGACAAGAACGATTTTTTTCGCAAACGGTTTCAGCGACCGAATACATCGTTCGATATGTTTCTCTTCGTTGTAAGTCAGAATGATGACGGTTAGATCACTCATGGGCAACTTCCTCGATGATTTGAAGGAGTCGGTGGGCGTACTCTTTCCATGTATACCCCAGTAGCTCGTCTTCGAATTCGAAATCGACGGGACGGTTTTGAACGAAAAACTCCAGTTTGTCCGCCAGGTCGGCAGGATCGTTCCATCGATAGTAGAGAGCGGATCCTTTGGATATTTCACGGTTGATCGGTATATCGGAGCAGAGTGCCGGCAGGTGAAAGACCTTGGCTTCGAGCATCGAGAAACCGAACGATTCGCACAGCGTCGTATAGATCATGTAGTCGGCTCCGGCATAGAGCGAATTGATTCGATCCTGTGGTTGATGGCCGATGAAACGTATGGTTTTTTGTAGGTCGTATCGGTCGATAAATCGGGTCAGTTCATCGTAATAAAGAGGTTCGTCGTCTCTATCGAAAGTACAGATCACTTCAAACGAATCCACGACTGTCTCGTGACGCTCCTTGATGATTTTCACCGCTTCGAGCAGAATGTGTACACCTTTGTGTCGGGCAAGATGGGAAGGGTACAGGAACGAAACTTTTTCGTCGCAAAAGAGCTCCGAATCTTTGCGTGTGTCGCAAAACTCCGGCTCCATAGCGTGATGGAGTACCACGAATCTCTCTTCCGATATATTCAAGGTTTCGCAAATCAGGTCCCTCAGGCTACGGCTCGGCGTGACGATACGCTGGGCATGACGTGCCGTCAGGCGTATGAGCATACGCTTCAGTGCGAAGTCCAGGCGTTGTTTGAAGGCATAGAGGGGGCGAATGTTCCTGCAGAAGTAGAGGGCGTTCATTTCAAAAAGAATGTGTTTGCAGCGTGGTTTGAACGGTCCGATATTCGCAAATGAGATAATCAGGTCGATCCGTTCGCTTTCGATAATGCGATTGACCTCGCGGTTGTCCAGGATGACCCGCTTGATGCCCGAACTGTATGCAACCGGGTATTGAATCACCCTGATCGAGGAGTCGAACATGGAAGTGTCATATTCATCGTTGATAAGCACAATGAACTCGTATCCGCTTTCGGCCCTGACAAGGGCATCCATCATATTGTTCAGATGCCGCTTCGCACCACCCATTTTGGTCGGCATCGCATGGATCAGCACTCTCATGCGCTTTTTCCCTGGCGGTAGTGCATTTTCAGGTAACGGGAATAGTAGATGCGATCACCTCCCCTTAGAATGGCTTTGAATTCAGAAGGGGTCGCGTGTTGTGCGAGAGACCGGTGTATGAGCCCGGGTTTGAACTGTTTGTGGTAAGCTCCGGGAAGAGAGGAGTAGAGTTTCGTATATCCGGCATCTGCCGCCTCTTCGAGAACTGGGTCACTGAAGCGTCCGCGGGGAAAGCAGAGTGTTTCGACCGGAATGCCCAGAAGATCTTCGAGCTTTTTTTTCGATCCTGCGAGCTCTTCTATGAGTTCCTCGCGAGGTAAGGTATCGAGATTTTGGTGGGTTCGGCTGTGGGAGCCTACGTACAACAGACCCGTTTTGGCCATCTCCCGGATTTCAGAGGCGCCAAGATATCCTTTTTTGCCGATAAAGCCGGAAACGAGAAAAATACGTACCGGGATTTTCCGGTCGACGAAAAGGGAGAAGTTTTCGTAAAGACCGCGAAAACCGTCGTCGAACGTGATCTCCAGCTCCCCTTCGGCCTGTGTGATCTCGGCACGGAATCGGTAATCGTTCGATGCGGCGATGTCGAGGTGGTTCAAAAAAAGTTCCACCGATGTCGACATCGGGGTATGGGCGCTACTTGTATGAATGTCGTGGTAGTAGATCACTTTGCTCTCACGGTTGTCGTGCAAAAGGGCACCTGTTTGCAGCAGTATCGTTTTTGCCAGATGTTTGAGGCTCATGGCGTTTGACGCTCCTTCTGCTGACGGATAAAGGCCAGCGCTTCGAGCAGGCCGGCCCGATAGAGGTCGTAGTTCCACTCCTCGATCATTAACTTTTCGGCCCGGGAAGCCAGTGTTTCGTAGAGGGTCCGGTCGCTTCGGATTTTCTGCATCAACCTGCTAAGTTCATCGATATTTTCAGGATCGAATACGAAGCCGGTCTCCCCATCCCGAACCAGATCTCCGACGGCTCCGACCCTGTCGGATGCCAATACGGGAAGACCGGCTGCCATCGCCTCGTTGACCACAAGCCCCCACGGTTCGTACAGCGAAGGGATGACAAGGACGTGTGAAGTGTGATAGGTTTCGACAAGATCGCGGCCGAATTTCGCACCCTCGAAGCGGATATTCGGCACATCGGAGTAGCGTGACTGGAGCGATGCCAGCGACTCTCCCCGTCCGACGATGCGCAACAGAACGTCGTTTCTGTCACGGAAGGCTTTTTGAAAGCTTTCGATAAGTGTCTGAACATTTTTGTGGGGGATGATCCGTCCAACATAGAGAAATGTGAAAGGGGAGTCCGGCTTTGGGCGAGTGGTAGAAAATTTTTGATTGTTGACCATCATCGGCATCAGAAAGATACGCTCTTCGGCCATCCCGTACTCTCTAAAATATCTTTTGTGTTCGTGTGTTCCGCCAGCAAAGCCGAGCAGATGGCTCTCTTTGAATATCGTCTGAAGAACGAAACGCTTGACTGCCCCTTTGAGCCCCCTGTCTTTTTTGGGCTGTGTGTCCGATTCGATCGCCAGGAAGTTTTTTTTCGTAAGCAGGTTGCCGATAAAAAGTGACAAAAACTCCAGATTCGCATATCCGTTGCATACGATCAAATCATACTTTTTCCGGCACTTTGCGACAAAGGCGACCCGCTGTCGTTTCGTCATATTACCCATTATCGGAGCGTCGGGGCTCTTTTTGCTGTGTGCGATCAGAGGGGCGTCGGAAAAAAAAGCGTAATCGATGCCCATCGGTTTGTGGACATGTTCTATAAGATCGAGTGTGTAGGAGCTCGGTTCGACAAAGAATACAAAGGTTTTGACGCCATTCATCGCAAGAGTAGCCTGTTGATTGTAGATTTGTGTTTTTTATAGAAATTTTTCAAAATGAGTTTCATGCCGTATTGCAAGACATATCGGGAAAAAGAGCCGTTTTCTTTGGCATAGAAGAAGGTGTATTGCAGAGCGATGCTCGGTTGGAAATTTTTGATTTTGTATTCATAGATTCCTCTGCCAAAGTCAAGCGTGAAGGGGTCTTTTTTCGATTCGCAGATCCGTTGGATGAAAAGAAGATTGCTGAACACGTTGATTTTTTTGACATCTTTGAAAAGATCTATCCAAAACATCAAAGTGTCGTTTTTCAGTCGAACGACGAGGTTTATGGCAATCGTACTTCCATCCTCGTCGTATACCTCGTGTACGACAAGCAGACTCTCCTCATAGAGCCGTTTGAACATGGAGAGCATTTGATCGCTGAAAAAATCTTCGCTCCTCTCTCTCCTCTCGATCATATCACGTGCAAGAGATTCGATCTTCCCACCCGGATACTCGTCTGTGTCCGAGTAGATGCGAGAACGGAAGCGTGCATTATGTTTGAACATCTGTTTGATCACCTGTTTTTTCTTTGCATTGAGGTGGGCAAAGCAGCGAAAAAAGTTCTCCTGTGGGAGAAAACTCATCGATGATGTGGCATTGGAGTGGTAAAGCAACTGCTTATGGTCGAAAAAGGTCATGAATGTTCCGATATACCTGTCCTCTTGCGAAAGATTTTTCAACTCGATACGTTTGCATTGTGGTGCGTCTAATATCCGCTGTGTGACATGTTTGAACATTACGTAGGAGTCCGACCCTTCCGGGATGTCTATCAGAAAGCCGCAGTGGTCTGTATGCGTATCAGCTATAAAACGGAGTGTCCCGGATTTGTCGATCCAGAAAGGAAAAACGGCGGACAACTCCCTCTCTTTCGTATAGGCAACAATAAATAGATCGTAACGCTCCTTTTCGGCACTCCACCATGCATAGTTCCATTCGAACGACTGGAGTGTAGTGGCTTCCGACACTCTTTCGAAGAGTTTCTGCCATGACTCCTTGATGGCGAGCAGTCCGTCTTCGGAGGTGATAACTTCTATCTTCATGAAGGGGCCTTTTTGCTGTTATGGGTATAGATGGCGATAAGACACAGTGGCAGTGCGCTCCAAAAGGTAAAGCCCTCGAAGCCGCTGACTCCGAAGAGATAGGACTCGATCCCTGCAGACAAGAAGGAGTAGATCGTCATGAAGAGCAGAGACTTTTTCGGGCATCCTTTGACGATGATTTTCCCAATGTAATAGATGAGCATCGACAGGATGAAAGTACCGAAAACGAGACCGTATTGAATCATGACCGCCAGGAAAGAGTTGTGAGGATTGGCGGCAAATCCTTTGTCGACCCTGAAAACTCCATGTTTGATCAAGATTTCGTCGGGGATGTGTGCATAGTGGTCAAGACCATACCCCGCTACAGGATTTTTCATAATCGCTTCGAGCGAGTAGAGCCATTCGAACTCCCGCCCCGACAATACTCCTTGTTTCGTATGTTCCGAAGAGATCAGCCTTTCAAGACCGGTGTGGAACCCATACTGGCTGGCCAGTTTCTGCCCTATCATCAGTACGATAAAGGCGAAGATCAAGAAAAATATGTTCCTGACCGAAATCTGACCATTGATCAAAAGCGCGAGTACAATCCCTCCAAACGCTGCACGGGACCCGCTCATCAACGCCAGTGCGAGAAAGAAGGCAAGCAAAAGATATTTTTTTCTCCCCTTTTCGAACTCGAAAAGGGTCAGTCCAAAGAGGAGCGATGCAATCCAGCCAAGAGAGTTGGGGTTCCAGAAAGGACCGCTGTACCTTCCTCCAAAGTTGTGGTTGGTCAGCACACCGTAAATCATGAAGGCGAAGCCGAACCAGATGATGATTTTTGCGTAGTTCTCGATCAGGTAGTCGTGATAGTAGTAGATGGCGATGGCGATCATGGCGAATGTCACGGTGCGAGCCGCGAAGTACTCGAAACCGGAAACGGAAAAGTCAAATATCAGAAAATATAGAAGGGTGACCAGACTCATCACGATGAAGAGTGTAAAGGCTTTATGGAGAAACAGTCGCGGATTTTTAAAGAGGAAAAGTGCCGTCAAGAAAATGTATATGCCCAAAACTGTGTAAGCGAGAACTTTGGGTACGATGTTTGCCTGCACCAGCAGCAGAATGATCCAGAATGCGGGGATGGTATATTTTATAAAGTTTCCTACCATACTCTACTGATGTCCATTTCTCATATATTGGCGGATAGTCCGGATAAAGTTTCCCTCAACGACTTCGGTACCGTTTCGTCGTAATCGAGAGTACCCTCATATACGGTCGTATCGACATAGAGTTTCATCCTGTGCAGACCGGGATACCAGATCACCGGCATACGCCCAAGATACGAAGCCCACATACTGAATGTCGAAGCCGATGCGACCATCAGGCGGCTTCTGCTCAATGCGAGCATATCAGCGATGGCGGATCCGAAGAAAACTCTTTCGACATGGGGTAGAGAGAGAACATCCTTCAGCTCTTCATCCGTTCCATCGGAAAAAACATATACAGGCAACGTTGTACCTGCGGTTTTTCGGAGGTTTTCTACAACGTTGACATACCATCGCAGTGGCAAGCGGTAGTTCCAGTGCCCCTCTCTCAGCGTTTCTTCATCGGGGGGAGTCGAAAAGTCACCCATACGGATATGGACACTGATTCCGGCAGGCGAGAATCGTCCGGCCGCTTCTTTATGGTGCGAAGATACCATTTTTAGAAGCTCTTCTTTGACTGCTTCATGGTCTTTCAAAATGGGCTCGAACAATCTCTCCATCCCTTCGAAAACAACGACCTTCGGTCTTCTTCCGGTGACGCGTATCGCCTCTTCGGCATCTTTTTCCGATATTTTTTCGGCAAGCTGGAGCAGAAAGAATTTTTTCAGTCCGGATATTTCGCGTTCGTCGAAAAGATCGTTGTATAAACGTTTGTCGAACTCTCCTCGTAGCAAAGGTCCCAGCTTGACGGTTCGCCACGTACTGTTGATGCGTTGAAGATCATGTCTTTTTGCAAAAGCCACCGAGCGTGCCCAGGGAAAGAGAAGATTGCCAAGGCCCGGTCCTCCGAGCCTGATTCCAAAACTTTCCCCTTTGCTTAGGGATGCGAACGTATAGACGGGTACCTTCATGATGGAGCCTTGTTGGGAAACATGGATTCGACATGATTCAAAAAATTTTTGATGTATCTATCGATATCGAAGTTGTAGTCGACTTTTGATCTTTTATTATAACGAAACTCGATTAAATCGGCTAACTTGCGATAGTCACCTTTCGGAATAAGCGAATAATCTTTCTCTTCTTCGTGCAATACCTCTTCGATCCCTTGGCCTTTTACGGCGATCACCGGTACGCCGGTCTGCATCGCTTCCGTGTAGACACAACCGAACGCTTCGTAGTATGATGGGAGCACGAAAAGATCGAGAGAGTTGTAGAATGCGTTGAGCTTGGTATGATCGACCTCTTTTTCAAAGGTGAAGTGCTCTTCGAGTCGATGGTGTGCGATGTAATCCCTGCACTCTTTCATCTTCGGTCCGCTGCCGATGAAGCGGACCCGAATATCGGTTATGCCACGTGTTTTCAATTCGTGGACCGCACGTACGAGTGTAATTTGGTCTTTGATTTCGAAAAAGTTGCCGATACAGCCGATCGAGAAACCTTCCCTCTTTTTGGAGTGGGAAATTTTGTAAAACTTGGAGGTATCGACGCCATTGTACAGGACATAGCGTCTTCGATTTTCGAATCCTTTTTCTGCGATGAGACGGTCGAGAACCTTTTGACTGACCCCGATATTCATGTCGGCTCTGTTGGCTATCTGCACAAAACGCTTTTTCATATAGTGGGTATTGACCTTTTTCATAAAACCTTTCAAAAGTCCGACATTGAGCAGTTGAAAGACATCCAGCCCATGATGCTGGATAAATGAAGGAATGTCGTACTTTTCTCCGAGAGAGACTGCGAGTGCGCCTCCGGGGTAGATCGAGTGGGCATGAATGTATGCGATATTTTCTACTGAAATACCGATGACTTCCCGCAAGAAACGTTCGAATCTATATACGTTCAAAAAGTGCAGGATTCCCGGTAGTGTCGAAGAGGGCAGGTCGATCACTTTGAAGTTGAAGACTTTCGTTCCCTGATATGTATATTCATGTGCTTCGGTTTCACGATAAAAGGGATGGAGTTTGACGACAATCACCTCGTAGGCACTGTTGCGTTCGATCGCTTTGACCTGATCGTAGATATAGGGGCCGTAAAAACGGTCGGGCGTGGGGAAAAATGGAGTAATTTCGAGATAAACCGGTTTGTTCATCAATCTCTATCTTTATGGTCCACAGGATTATTTTTTATGACTCTTTAGAGAGTTACAGGTTGAGATCAACTTTATCAGAATTTTCATTTTATTCATACCATATTTATTTTGCAGATGACAGGATGAAGCGTAACTGGCATATCTCTTGACGGAATTTTCCAAATGGAATCATCCCAAAAACGATTGAACCGAAAACCAGCTTTTTGTTTTCAGAGATTTTGGAACTTCCACGAGAGCCTCACCTTTTCTACCAGAAAAAAGAGTGAACCAAAAGGATTGTATCACCTTGCACTTGATACTAGAACCCATCTCAAAGATCCCCATGGGCAAAAGCGCTCCGCCCTTCGGGTGCACCGCAAAAGGCACCCTCGCTTCGTTGGAAAGCTTGAATGTAGCTTTGGCTACACCCTGTGCTTTCCGCCTCGCGATACCACCTTTTGCGGTGCATTCCCGCCTATCGGGATCTTTGAGATGGGTTCTACTTACAAAGTCGGTGCTCCTTTTCCATGGTGTTATCAGACCTCTTCCCTCCATGTGCTCTTTAAGAATGCATAACGAATAGTATCATGTTCTCCATATGTATTGCCTTTTCCGGGACAGGAACTTTTCAGTGACCGACTCCCAATTCATTCTCGTCACCGGACACCGTCGGGAAAATTTCGGCCAGGGGGTCATTACAGGCCGGCACTGTAAAACTCGTAGGCACCGACCAGGCACTCATCGTCTCGAGCATCGAAGAACTTTTGACAGACCCGCAAGCCTACGAACGAATGTCCCGTGCCCATAATCCTTATGGAGACGGCACAGCGTGTCAAACGATTATAAAAATTTTAAAATCATTCAAGATCTAACATCCACTCATTGTCAGTCAATACCCCGATCTGGTGATACTCGAACCCCTTGCGGGCCATTTTTTGCCGGTTATACTGGTTCCGGCCGTCGAAGATGACGGGGGTCTTGAGGCGCTGCTTTATCTCGTCGAAATCGGGGCTTCTGAACTCCTTCCATTCGGTCACCAGCAGCATCGCGTCGGCGCCGTCGAGGGCGTCGTACTTGCTGCGAACGTATTCGACCCTGTCGTTGTCCTTGAGGTAGAAACGTTTCGCCTCCTCCATCGCCTTGGGGTCGTAGGCTTTGATCTTCGCGCCCCGTTTCGTCAGCTCCTGGACGATCGTGATGGCGCTGGCTTCGCGCATGTCGTCGGTCTCGGGTTTGAAGGCGAGCCCCCAGAGGGCGAAGGTGCGGCCCGTGAGGTCCTCGCCGAACCTTTCGACGACTTTGTCGGCCAGGATGCGCTTCTGGTCCCTGTTGACCGCTTCGACCGCCCGGATGATCCGGGGCTCGTACCCCGCGTCCTGGGCGATACGCGCCAGGGCCTGGACATCCTTGGGAAAGCAGCTTCCCCCGTAGCCACATCCTGGGTAGATGAAGCTGTAGCCGATGCGTCGGTCGCTTCCGATGCCGACCCGGACCTTGTTGACGTCGGCGCCGACCCGTTCGCAGATGTTGGCGATCTCGTTCATGAAGCTGATCTTGGTGGCGAGGATGGCGTTGGCGGCGTATTTGGTCATCTCCGCGCTCCGGACATCCATCGCGATGAAGCGTTCGTGGTTGTGGGTGAAGGGGGCGTAGAGCTCCTTCATCGTCTCCATCGCTTTTTCGCTCTCGGCGCCGATGACGACCCGATCGGGCTTCATGAAGTCCTCGATGGCGCTCCCCTCCTTGAGAAACTCGGGGTTGGAGACGACATGGAACGGAATCGACACGCCCCGTTCGTCGAGCTCCCTTTGGATCGTCTCCTTGACTCTGTCGGCGGT
>Ga0256914_1003006_pt1 | contig 13613 bp, 12 predicted proteins | sample HulkmetaG_FD_191571 | JGI IMG/M metagenome (GOLD analysis project Ga0256914, IMG submission 191571) | Hydrothermal chimney microbial communities from Main Endeavour vent field at the Juan de Fuca Ridge, Pacific Ocean - Hulk | ecosystem: Environmental > Aquatic > Marine > Hydrothermal vents ... | reverse complement strand
ACTCCGGCATATTATTAACAATGATCAAAATTTCGGATTGAATGAAATTTAAAGACCGACAGGGGAATAAACCCCATCCCGACTTGTCGGGACGCGTCAGCCAATTTCACCACTCCGGCATATTATTAACAATGATCAAAATTTCGGATTGAATGAAATTTAAAGACCGACAGGGGAATAAACCCCATCCCGACTTGTCGGGACGCGTCAGCCAATTTCACCACTCCGGCATATTATTTTCGAGAGCACAAATTTATTGCACGTAATTCAAAAAATCAAATTAATTTCGTTTGATCTTTAGAATTATTTGCAGTAAAATAAATTTTATTTATTTATTGCAAAGCAAAGGATTAATTATGCGTTTTACCATCCTATTTTTTCTAACTGTTCTACCCTGTATTTTATTCGGTCAAACTCAGCGCATTGTGCTATTGGAAGAAGCCACCAATGCCAGTTGCGGACCATGTGCCTATTATAATCCGGGGTTGCAAAAATTTTATTCGCAGCATTTCGGCGGTGTTATTTCGGTACGCTATCATGCCTGGTGGCCCGGCAGTAATGATCCTATGTACCTTTCTGCGAAAAACGATTGTATTAATCGTATTCATTATTACAATATTAACGGAGTGCCCAACTATGTTATGGACGGAAAGTTGGAAGGGGTTCCTGCCAGCATCAGCGCTATGCAATCTCAAATGGAGAAAAGACTGGCCATTCCTTCACCGTTAAAATTGCATGTCAAGGCCAATTTCACGGACGATTCAGTTAAAATTCACATTACCCTTGTGCCTGTGGATACGGTTCGTGCCGCCAAACTTTACCTTCGCGTTGCCATCACACAACGTATGGTAAATTATTTTAATCCCCCCGGAACAAATGGTGAAAAAAACTTTGCCGAAGTCTTGCGTCAAATGCTACCCAGCGCTATGGGCACGTCGCTTGATTCTTTGAATATTGGTGACACGTTAGCATTCGATTTTTCCGCCGCGGTCAAAAGTGATTGGGACTCTGGCGATTTGGGTGTGGTTGCCTGGGTGCAATCCGATGCGAATAAGGAAATTTTACAATCGGCCATGCATTTTCCGACAACCATCATCGGCAATCCGAATACCGGTATTACTTTTTTGCAAGCCGGAGAAATTACCGATGTTCCTTATTTTATTGCCAACGATACACCCGATACTGTACATGTGACGTTAATGTTAAAAGACAAAAATGCACCGGATGATTGGAGCTTTTCGCTTAAAAGCGGCAATACGGTTACTTCCGAAATCTCGCTCGAAATTTTACCCGGCGATACCGCACGCTTTTTTTTACAGATAAAAAGCGGCCAACGCGGAACGGGAAGTATAACCGTCTTTTCACAAAACGATGATGACGACGGCTTTTACGGAGAAGGCTATGGATATGGATACGGTTTGGAATTTAACGGCGTGGTTCCCGAAAATTCGGATATTTTATTGGTGGATGACGACGGCGGTGCAGGATATGAAAAAAACTTTACACGTATTTTGGATAAAAAAGAATTTCGGTATATTTGTCTGGATGAAAAATATCTTACTTCTTTGGCCAAAAGTACGGATTTGAATCAATACAAATTGATTATTTGGAACGTATCGTGGGCTTTTCCTGCTTTTAATCGGGAGGATGTCAGTTTGCTTGAAGATTATCTTAAAGACGGTGGCAATGCCATCCTTTTCGGTCAGGATGTGGCTTGGGATGTATTCGATTCCACCGGACAAAGCCATTTTACGGAAGCCGAAAGCTTGTTACAAAGATATTTTGATGTCCGTTTTTTGGAAGACAATTCCAAGGGAACCAAGATGTTCGGTATTAGCGGAGATCCCATCGGTAGCGGCATTTCCTTTAATTTGGAACGACCTTACGGATTTAACAATCTTTTGCCTGATGCCATCGAACCGTTAACAAGCGGACGATCGGTTTTTAGATACAATAATGATAAAATCGGTGCCATTCGTTTTGACAACGGAACATTCCGGACGGTTTTTTACGGCATTAGTTTCGAAGAAATCGATGGAGATGCCACGCGCGAAAACGTATTGCTCCGTTCTGTTGATTGGGCAACGGGTGCAACCGGCCTTAATTCTCAGGTAATTGCTCCAGAGAAATCGGTTTTATTGCCCAATTACCCGAATCCCTTTAATCCGTCAACGACCATTCGCTACCAGATTGTCGCTCAGGGCAAAACACAGGTAGATTTGGACGTTTATAATATTCTGGGGCAAAAAGTTCGACATTTGGTACACGCAAAGCAAGCGTCTGGAACCTACCGAGTAAAATTCGAAGCGCGCGATTTGGCCGGTGGCGTTTATTTCTGCCGTCTGAAAACAGGAACCGGTTATGCTGCAGTGCGTAAAATGATTTTAATACGTTAATAATGTGCGTATGACCGAATGAAGAAAAAATTTGTTTTTAGAAAGGGCCGACAAGTTTAACCAATTTGATCGGCCTTTTTTAATTCGGAGTTGGTTTTAAGCAAAATAGCTCCGCATCGATAATTTCATTATATTTACACGATTTCAGATGATTAAGGATCGGATTTAATGAAAATTCTTTACCGTTACATCATTAAAGAGCATATCGGCCCGTTTTTTATGGGGTTGGCTGTCATCATGTTTATTCTGCTTATGAATTTTTTAGTACGTTATATCGGGCAGATTTTCGGTAAAGGTCTGTCTGCGTTAACCATTATCAAATTAATCGCATTTAATTTACCGTGGATGGTAGCCTTGGCCGTTCCCATGGCCACCCTGGTTGCGGTTTTAATGGCTTTCGGTCGTTTGTCGTCTGATAACGAAATTACGATTTTAAAATCAAGCGGGATCAGTTTGTATCGCATTATTCGTCCAGCGCTTTATGCTGCTTTTGTGCTGATGTTGGTTATGATTTATTTTAACGATCAAATCTTGCCGGAATCCAATCATCAGGCCAAATTGATGTTGCGTTCCATTCGGCAGAAGAAACCCACTCTCCAGCTTGAACCGAATATCTTTTACACGGTTGATCGCTACACGATTGTCGTCGGAAAAATTCAGCGGCCGCTTCCGGAAGAATGGCTGGATTTGTCGAATTTGTTGGGCCCAGAATACCAGGGTAAACCCGAAACCGATCGTTTAGTTGATGTTACAATTTTTGATCAAAGTGATCCGGAAACCGATGTAACCATTACGGCTAAAGAAGGGTACATGACCTATTCGGTAAAACGCAAAAGTCTGGTTTTTACTTTGTTCGACGGTGAATTTCATAAACTGGATCGCCAAAAATTAACCGAATACGAACGCTCAACTTTTCAAAGACAAGTGGTTTACATTCCGGCCGGCGACTTCATCTTTGAACAACGTAAGGATTCGGATCGTAGCGACCGTGAGATGACCATTGCCATGATGCGGCGTAAAGTAGAGTATTTCCGTCACCAATACCGGTTGCGTAAGGAACGATATGCGGCTATTATCGACCAAAATTTGGCCGGTGTCGATCGGCTGCTTGCCTTAAGCGACAGCACATTGTCCGAGTTCAATGCCGATTCTGTTTTAAAGACGATTTCTCCTATGCAATGGCGAGCGGCACGAATAAAAACCGCGCGTATTGCGGATCGATTTTATCATCAGGCGCGAACCAATGTTAGTTTTTTAGATATGCAGGAACGTGCCATGGATAAATTTTGGGTGGAAATACACAAAAAATTTTCCATTCCGTTTGCCAGTATCGTATTTGTGCTAATCGGCGCACCGTTGGGAATTATGGCTCGTAAAGGAAGTATGGGGGTGGGTATGAGCCTGAGTATCGGTTTCTTTTTGCTTTATTGGGTATTTTTGATCGGCGGGGAAGATCTTGCTGATCGACAATACATCAGTCCTTTTTGGGCTATGTGGGCGGCCAATGTATTGGTAGGGGCTGCCGGTGTATACTTAACCTACAAAACGGTTAAGGAAACATCATTTATCGATTGGGAACGATGGGGTAAAATTTGGCGCTTTTGGAAAAAAGCAAAAGGTAAACGTTTTTCGCAATAAGGGTTTGAATATTTCGTTTTTTTTAGGTAAAAACAGTTTTTTCCCATTACGGTTCCGCGGAACTTTAAAAAGGAATGAGGTTTTAGGAATCCTTATGTTAAATGCTCTGGATCGTTATGTGTTAAAAGGATTTGTGATTAATCTGTTGCTGGGAATACTGGCCTGGATTATCATTTTTGTTGTGGTTGACCTGATAGAAAACATTTCTCATTTTCTGGATCACGGGGCAACCTTTAATCAGGTGTTAATGTATTACGTTTATTACGTTCCTTATATTATCAGTTTAACCTTGCCCGTTGCCGTTTTACTCAGTACGCTATTTACTCTGTCTACCATGGCAATGAACAATGAAATCGTTGCTTTGTTATCCGCTGGGGTCAGTTTGTTTCGTACGCTTTTGCCTTTGTTTGTCGCCGGTGTGATGATTAGTTTGGCCGCTTTTTTCTTTAATGAAATTACGGTTCCCTATGCAAATCAAAAACGTTTTGATATCAAGCGGTACCAAATTGATCGTGAGCCGCGCCCAAAATTTCGTTCCAGAGCCAATGTCTATTTGCAACTTTCTTCTGATCAAACCTTAAGTGCCCGCTATTTTAACGGAAGCATCAATCAGGCTTCTGAAGTTAGTATTAAAACTTTTAACGGGCCTAAGTTAATCCGGCGAATCGATGCGCGTAAAATGGTTTGGCAAGATAGCGTGTGGAAATTAGTTGGCGTAACGGTGCGTTATTTTAAAGGAGAAAAAGAAGTAATGCGTCAGCTTCCGGATTCGGTTATGGCTTCGCTTGATATTATGCCGGAAGATTTGGCCGTTGTACAGAAGAAACCGGAAGAAATGAGTTATGTCGAACTTAGTCATTTTATCGATGAGCTGCGTGCGATTGGGGCCGATCCACGCAAATGGCTTGTAGAACGCCATTTGAAAATTTCGTTGCCCTTTGCCAATTTTATCGTGGTTTTATTGGGTGCTCCGCTGGCCTCGCGTAAGCGTCGCGGAGGCATGGGCCTAAATTTCGGCATTAGTTTGGGAATTAGCTTTACCTATTTTATTATTATCCGAGTCGGGCAGGTGCTGGGGCATCAGGGTTCTTTAAGCCCTTTATTGGGCGCCTGGTTGGGTAATTTGGTGTTTTTGACATTCGGGATTATCGGTTTGCTTAAAGTACGGAAGTAAAAAGGGAAGAACCCGAAAGGCGTTTCAAAGGTAATTTGGTATTTTAATAAAAAACGCAGGGCGCTCGTGGCTCCCTGCGCAGGCATATTTGAAATTAAATTTCTTTCAGTATTCACCTACAATATACTTCACCAGTTGATCGATGGTAAATTTTTGATCCTTAATAACTGCCTTCACTACATCGCCAATCGAAATAAGCCCCATTAGTTTGTTATTTTCGATTACGGGTAAATGGCGAATATGTTTGTCAATCATTACGGCCATTGCCTCTTCGGCAGTGTGTTGAGGTTCCAGAGCCACGATTTCGTGCGTCATGATTTCCTTAACTTTTGTATCCGCTGCATGGCGCCCTTGAATATCCAACTTACGGGCAACATCGCGCTCGGAAATAATACCGTACAAATGTTCGTCATTTTCATCCATTACCAGTAAAGCGCCGACATTTTTATCCGCCATTTTTTTCAAGGCCTCCAAAACGGTGGCTTCTGGACTGATGGTCCAAACCGTACGTCCCTTTTGTGTTAAAATGGTTCTCATTGTCTTCAAGGCAGTTCCTCCTCGGTTAAATTTAACCCAATCTGATTTAATATACGAATTGAAGAGCACGATTTCTACCCCGAATTAAAGTTATTTTTTTCTCTAAGTGGTTCTATCTTATTAAAAACGTTTGAATTGTATGATTTTGAATAGTCGTATAATACGAAATATGCCTAAAAAAATTTTTAATTTTATGCGAATTTTATAATAAAATTTTATGAAGAACGTATTGTGAAAGGACAAATAAAAGGCGGTTTGATCTTAAAAAAAATAGCGAAGTTTTAGTTTGCCTGAAATGTAGGCACGTTTTGCTTGGCGTGAATCGACTAACGATAAAAACGAGGCATTGGCCGAAAAAAGAATTTTGGGTAAAATGGTATATGCCAATTCCAAGTACGGCCCCTGATTTGTCAACTTGCGGCTTAATTTTTTTACCGGTACATGGCGCCATTCTTTGCGTCGGTAAAACGTGTATCCGATATCCAGTCGGAAAAACAGAAAATGATCGTTACGTAAAAATAAGGTTAAAAAACGTGAATCATAGGATTGCAGCACTTGTTGTGCAAATTCTTTTGCAAAAAAACTTCCTTTGTCTTCTAATTCAATTCGATAGTATCCTCCGAAGGATTGGTGGGTTAAGTAATGGATGAGCAACGAATCGGAAAAAATGTATTTCCGAAACACAAAACTGCGCGGATCGGGAGTAAGGTAGTCGAAATCGTACACAGTGTAATTGGCTAGTACTTGGGTACTTAAATTATTGGAAATCGCACCGCAACGATAGTAAAATCTAGGATTCAGTTTGTAAATGCGGTTCCAATTATTATTCATGCTGCGTTCTTTGTAAATGTAAATTTGATGATACAAATATACATAGCTCAAAAGGTCTAAAGTTAACACAGGGCTAATGTTCCATCGGTAGTGCAGCGTACTCACAAATCCCAGTTCATCTCTGTCATCGTTATTGATAACGGAATCGGGGGTGTCGTACTGCAATTTTACATAGGCGGTATTAAGTGAGATTTGATGCCGATCATTAAAACGGTAGCGAATATTCAAATTAAAGGCCGTTTGCAATGTACGGCTGTCCGTATAGGTGCCCGCATTGTCCTGTGTTTCGGACGAAGTGCGGAAGGTAAATAAAGTGGTAAGTTTGTGGCCGGTATGTAAATAACGTAAATAATTTTCAAATGTTAAAACAGACCGACCGTTAAAATAAGAAATATCCCGAGAACGCAGCTTGGTTTGAAAAAGCAGGCGATTGCCTGTATTCAGGTCATAAAATAATTTGTTTTGCACTTCTCGTTCATGCATGTTTACTTGCTCTATGGAATCGGCTACGTAATATTGTTTGGACAGATCGTTGTAATGCAGAAAAAGCGAATCGGAGCTAAAGCCTGAGAAACGGGTGGCAAAATAGGAAACCACATCGTATTCCTTGTTACGGCGAGTAGGATACAAATCCAAATTAGTGGCGGCATTTATGTTGGCGGTGTAATTGGCAAATCGATACCGATTTACTTTTAATGACATGCCTGTATCCCAACCCCAGTCTACATGCCGTCGATTGCGAGCATATTGATAGCCTAAATAGGGTGAAATCCGGAAATAGGTGAAAATGTTTTTTTGAGCAAAAAGACCCATGGCGTGGTTGGCAAACTGGTTGTTGGCAGACACCTGTTTATCGCTTTGAAACCAACTATTAAAGTAAATACCAGTTAGGAATGGTTTTAAATTCCAATAAACGAGCCCGCGTAAGCGATGTTCGTCTTTCCATTTTTTATCCCCCTCGGCCGGAATGAGCAGGTTGCTTTGGAAACGTTCTCTAACGCTCCAGCACACCGAGGCGGAATCCTGATTTTTTAACGAAAAGATTCCTAACCAATTCCAGGTAATTGATTGTTTGTAAAAATCGGTCATAAACTGGCGGCGCAAAGTAAAATGCCGCAAATCGGGAATTTGTGCCCGTAACGACGGAAGATAAGCGGTTGAGAAGAAAATAATAATCCAGATAAATTTTAAATAAAAAACCCGTTTGATGATTACTTTCCCTTGATTATCTTATAAACTTTTTCGTCTTTCTTTTTCATATTATATTTTTCTCGGGCGATTTTTTCAATATAATCAAGGTCGTTTTTTAAGCGTTGCGATTCGATTTTAAGTTTTGTTTTTTGTGCCTTTAGGGAGTCGATGTTTTTAAGCAATGTCTCTTTTTGAGATTTTTGCCGATAGTATCGTATGACATTGTGGGAACCTGCCAAAAAAAGAAAATAGATCGTCGCCAATCCCAGCAAGGTAAGGATTAAGGCTTTTACCGAAATTCGGGTGGATGGTCGCTGTTTTTTTCTGGATGTGGATTTTTTCATCGCATAAAAAGGCCCGGCAATAGGTACATTGCCGGGCATCTCCTTTATTTAGCGTTTGAATGCTTTTAATCCCAAAAATTTGGCGTTCTCGCCAAGCGTATCTTCGATGCGGAGCAACTGATTGTATTTGGCAATGCGATCGGTACGCGAAGCGGAACCGGTTTTAATTTGGCCGCCGTTTGTCGCAACGACCAGGTCCGCAATGGTCGTGTCTTCGGTTTCACCGGAACGATGTGAAACAACCGTAGTGTAACCGGCTTTGTGCGCCATATCGATGGCGTCCATTGTTTCGCTGACGGTACCGATTTGATTCAATTTGATCAAGATGGAATTGGCTACACCCATTTCGATTCCCTTGGCCAGCAGTTCGGTATTGGTCACGAAAATATCATCACCTACCAATTGCACTTTGTCGCCCAAGCGTTCGGTTAACAGTTTCCAGTTTTCCCAATCGTTTTCATCCAGACCGTCTTCCAGCGAAAGTATGGGATAATTGTCAATCCATTTTTCATAATAATCGATCATTTCCGCACCGGTTAGTTCTTTGCCTTCCGATTTCAGAATGTACCGTTTTTTCTCTTTGTCGTAAAATTCGCTGGCAGCCGGATCGAGACAAATAAAAATATCTTTGCCGGGTTTGTAACCGGCCGTTTCAATGGCTTCAACAATCAAATCCAACGCTTCCTGATTTGATTTTAAATCCGGAGCAAAACCGCCTTCGTCGCCAACAGCCGTATTGTAACCGCGTTTACTCAGTACTTTTTTCAGGTTGTGGAAAACCTCGGAACCCATGCGCAAGGCTTCTTTGAAGTTAGGAGCTCCGGCAGGCGAAATCATGAATTCTTGGACATCCACATTGTTATCTGCATGTTTGCCGCCATTAAGGATATTCATCATCGGCACGGGCAATGTTTTGGCATTTACGCCACCCAAATACTGGAATAAAGGCAAACCGACTGATTCGGCCGCTGCTTTGGCTACGGCAACGGAAACGCCCAAAATGGCATTGGCACCCAATTTGCTTTTGTTGGGTGTGCCATCCAGTTTAATCATCAAATTATCGATGTAGGGCTGATCGGTAGCTTCCAAACCGATAATTTCTTCGGCGATAATTTCATTGACGTTTTGCACCGCTTTGAGCACACCTTTGCCCAAATAACGGCTTTTGTCGCCGTCGCGCAATTCCACGGCTTCTTTTTCGCCCGTGGAAGCACCGGAGGGCACATCTGCGCGGCCAAAGCTGCCGTCCTCCAGTAAAACTTCCACCTCAACGGTGGGATTCCCGCGGCTATCTAATATTTCTCGTGCGTAAACATCTTCGATGATAGGCATATTGTTACCCTTTCATTTTTGAGTTGACCGATAAGAATAGTGATTCCTAACTATTAACATTTTCACAAGATAAACAGGGAACGTAAAAAGTTCAAAAAAATCTTTTTTCAAAAAAGAAGCTGTATTCGCTTTTAATTTTTTTAGGTTATTCCGTGCCGAAAAGGTTACACGAATTTTTTGTTTGGGCTGTTTCGGAAAACGGCTTTTATTTTACGGTCAACTTGTTAAGTGGTATTAAAAAAGCGAAGCTTTTGCCTGCTCGGAACATGAAAAAGCCCTGCTTTTTGGGCAGGGCTTTTGACGTGAAAAATTATTTGTTTACCTGAAAGGTGCGATCGCCTTTTTCGAAGAAGTTGACAATTTGCCTAGCTGCGGCTAATCCGGCATTGATATTGGCTTCTGCTGTTTGCGCACCCATTTTTTTAGGTGTAAAAAAGTAACGTCCTGGGTACTTTTTGGCAATCACGTCTTTGCAATCCGGAGCGATGTCCGAAATGTACTTGAAATCGGGACGTTCTTCGAACATTTTCAGCAGTTCGTCTTCGTTAATGATTTCTTTTCTGGCGGTGTTGACCAGGGTTGCATTTTGCGGCATTAGAGAAAGCAAGGCAAAATTAACGGATTTGATGGTTTTTTCATTGGCCGGAATGTGCAACGAAACATATTGGCACTGGTGATACAATTCCTCGGCAGAGTTCACCGCTTTCACGCCATCTTTTTCGATGGCTTCTTTGGGAATAAAGGGATCGTAGGCGAAAATTTCCATTCCGAATCCTTTGGCAATTTCGGCAACACGTTTGCCTACGTGTCCGTAAGCGTGCACGCCTAGGGTTTTGCCCTTTAATTCCGTGCCGGGTTTGCCGTTAAATTGATTACGAGCCAGATAAACCATCATTCCCAAAGCCAGTTCGGCTACGGCATTGGAGTTTTGGCCGGGGGTGTTCATTACCACAATACCTCTTTCGGTGGCGGTTTTAAGGTCGATGTTGTCGTAACCGGCTCCGGCACGTACTACAAGTTTTAGTTTCGCTGCGGCTGCTATAACCTCGGCAGTGATTTTGTCGCTACGAACAATTAAAGCATCCGCATCGGCGACGGCTGCTTTTAATGCTTCCGGACTTTCGTATTTTTCGAGTACGGCAAATTCGTAACCTGCATTTTCGACAATCTTTTTAATTTGCTCCACGGCAACCGGAGCAAACGGTTTTACGGTGGCAATAAGTACTTTTGGCATAATTTTATTCTCCTTTCGCTTGGACTTCGAAACGATTCTTTTGAGAAAATTATCATTTATTTTTGTAAAAAACAAAAGAAATTGGCAGAACAAACACCCTTTGACAACAGCGGAGTTGAATTGCAAAAGTTGTTTTTAAGGCTTATTTTTCGCCATTTGGTAACATCGGCTTTACTTTAATTTTGCTCGCCTGTTTAATGGTAACTGTGCCCGGTTTGGCGCCTCGGGGTTTTTGTACGTTTCTGGCGCGACAGTAATGAACGGATACCGTTCCCGCGTTGCGCATTTTGGAAAAATAAGCTGCAAGTTGTGCTGCCTGACGAATGCTTTCTTTGTGCGGTTCGACTTCCGATTCTCCGCAACGCAGAACAACATGGCTGCCGGGGAAACCGTTAACATGAAACCACAAATCATTGGGATGCGCTTCTTTTAACGAAAGCCGATCGTTGCTGCGGTCATCAAGTCCCACCCAAACTTCCAGGCCGTCGGGTAAAACAAACGTTTTGATGTTCACCGTTGTTTCTCCTTTAAATCGATTTCCCATGTATTTCGGTAAAAATTAATTACCTCGTTATTTACCTGGCGGTAAAAATTTTGCACTTCTTTGGGCTCAAAAGAATAGTGGGCAAAGCGTTTGAGCAAGCGATTGCCTTGAGCAATAAGTCGGCTTTCGAAAGGAAGAATGCGTTGCAAAATACCGTTGTGCTGTCTGTTGAGCAAAGCGGGCCAATAAAGATAGCTATTACCCGAACCACGAGCAATGGGGAAACATCGGTTTTTTAATTGTAAGGCCGCATTGCACAAAGGGGCGGTTTGGCCGCTTTGTGCTTTTAGGATTTCAGGAAAATCAGCACCGGCAGCCACCCAAAGAGGAATGGCAACGGATGTTAGTGGAAAACCCAAAATTGTCCAAGCCACTGTATTTTCCGGCGATTCTCCTTTTCGGACACCTTGCACAACCATTACGGATACGGAACTGTGCCTGGGAATAAAATCGCGAAAACAGACAAAACGCGAATGTCGGGCATCGGGCAGATTTTCGTACAAATTGCATCCGGTAAGGCCGTGTTCCAAACTACGGCTGACTTTTTGCAGTAAAAATTTTGCTGTCAACGAATCGCGTGCAAATGCCAAATCGAACAATTTTTCCGCTTCCCGATAGCGGATGTAGCCTTCGCCGCCATTGGCGTGTCCTGTAAAGGAAAAGTTGGTATGGATCAAATAACCATTGGGAGCAATGGCTGGATCGTTTGCGTCTAATTTTTTGTAGCCGTAATTATCGGTTTCAAAATAAGCCGCACCGCCTTGGGCATCAATCACGCCGAAATTCGATTCCACGCCCAGCGGTTTGGGTAATGTGTCCAGTAATCGTGCAAAATCGTCCACTGTGCGGCAAAAGCGCAACGCTTGTTTCATTAAAATGCCTTCCCGATCCTTGGCTTTTGAAGTATCGTTTTTTGCTTTTAAGTTGTAGGAGGCCGAATTCATAATGGCAAATCCGGCCGCATTGTATCCGGCCCAGACATTCGATCCTAGTGAATCGTCGGCATTTACCAATCCGATGTACGGATAAATTCCGTCATTAAAATAGCGAACTATATTTTGTAGGTGTCCGGAATCGCGATGTTTCCACAACAGCGGTCTGCCGTCGGGAGTTGCTTTTCCGCTGATGACGGCCGTGGTGCAGGGAAAGGCCGCATTCGAAATCAAAAATAAAAATAAAAATACCCCTAAAACTCGAATTTTTTTCCGCATAATTACCCCCTGTGTAATGCTAATGCTCGCGTCGATTTGCCAATGTTGTTCGATCCGTAGCCATCTTACAAATTTTTTGCGAGCGGGACAAGATGAAAACGGATGTAAAAAATATATTTGGAATCGGGATTAAACATGCTTACATTGAATTCGTTAATTCGTTAGACGCGCAAAGAGTTAACCTGCCGAAGCGATTTTATTTCCTTCTTAACGTTAATATTTCTTTACAGGTCTTAAGAATTACAAGGTAGTTTTATTTATTTATTTTTAAGGAGTTTTTATCGTGAATATTTATGTGGGCAATATCCCAAGAACCGCCGAAGAAGAAACCATTCGCAATTTGTTCGAAGAATACGGCGAAGTAGCAGAGGTTAAACTGCTCAAAGACAATTACACCGGTCAGTTGCGTGGATTCGGTTTTGTAACCATGCATTCTCAGGAAGAGGCCGAGAAGGCAATCGAAGCCATCAATTCCACCGAATTGGAAGGCAGAACCTTGGTGGTCAATAAAGCCCGTCCTCGTGGCGAACGTTCCGGCAACCGTTTTGGTAACAACAATGGCGGTGGCTATCGGAACAATCGTTCCTGGTAGAGATGAAAATTATTTTTTCGTAAGATGAAAGCCTCGCATTGCGGGGCTTTTTTTTTACGATAAACCGGGCAAACGGAGTGTCTGTCCGTGAATAATCCACCGTATAAGTCTTCACAAATTCACTCTTTGGCAATAATTGTAGAATTTGACTAAAAATACTCATAACTTTATTCATCAGATAGGCCTTCTTTTTATTTTTTTGTGTGACAAATTAATTTAGAAAATATGAGGCCTATCTTTTACTTAAAGTTTTGATATTATCGAGCGTAGCAAGAAGGAAAATGTTAATGGAAACATTACGAGCCATTTTAACCAGACGAAGCATACGTAATTTTTTGCCTGAAGGTATTGAAGAACAAAAAGTCGAACTTCTTTTGCGGGCGGCCATGCAGGCTCCCTCGGCACATAATAAACAGCCCTGGCAATTTGTGGTAATTATGGAGCGAGAACTTTTAAATGCCATTGCCGATTTTCATCCTTATGCCAAGATGCTGTACCAAGCGCCACTGGCTCTTGCCGTGTGCGGTGATTTGCGTCGTGAAAAAGACGAACGGTATCTTGCGCTTAATTGTGCTGCAGCTACGCAAAA
>Ga0256914_1003005_pt1 | contig 13614 bp, 12 predicted proteins | sample HulkmetaG_FD_191571 | JGI IMG/M metagenome (GOLD analysis project Ga0256914, IMG submission 191571) | Hydrothermal chimney microbial communities from Main Endeavour vent field at the Juan de Fuca Ridge, Pacific Ocean - Hulk | ecosystem: Environmental > Aquatic > Marine > Hydrothermal vents ... | reverse complement strand
CCTGAAGGGGAAGATCCATGAACTGAAGGAGGCGATGGCCAAGCCAAATCAGGAGGGGATGCGAACCTTTGATCAATCACTTTTTGAGCTGTATGAGGAAGGGGCGATCAGCAAAGAAATGGCTTTGGCTCATGCCGACTCCCCAAGCCAGCTACGTCTCAAGATGAAGCTGGAAAAAGAGTATGACATTTCCGAAAGCAAGGGATCTCTTTCGGATGTTACTCTACTTGATGAAGATCCCCATTTTTGAACGACGGGGCCCTTCCTGATTTTGGTGCGCATTGCTCCGCAGGGTACTTTGCTTACTCCTGTAGTGTCTTGTCCTTTTCGATCAAGGCGTAAGCAGAGTGGTTGTGGATCGACTCAAAGTTTTCTGATTCCACCACGTAAGCGTCTATGCGTGGGTCGGCGTTGAGGCGAGCTGCCACATCACGCACCATATCCTCTACAAACTTGGGATTGTCATAGGCTCGCTCGGTAACGTATTTTTCGTCGGGTCGTTTGAGGAGTCCGTAAAGCTCGCACGAAGCCTCCTTTTCCACCAGCTCGATAAGTTCCTCGATCCAGACGAAACGGTTGATGCGTGCGGTGACTGTTACATGGGAGCGTTGATTGTGTGCACCATAGTCGGCAATCTGTCTGGAACAGGGGCAGAGGCTGGTGACCGGAACCTGGACCTTTAGGGTCATGGTGGGTTCCCCCTTCCTGTATTCGCCGGTAAAGGTGACGTCGTAGTCCATTAGACTCTGCACGCCGGAAACCGGGGCAGTCTTGTTGATAAAATAGGGAAAGCTCATCTCAATGTGGCCCGCTTCTGCCTCCAGCCGTTCAGTCATCTCCACCAGGATGTCCTTGAATGATTTGACCGAGATCTCTCGTTCATGCTGGTTGAGGATCTCCACAAACCGGGACATGTGTGTCCCCTTGAAGTTGTGTGGCAGGTTGACATACATATTGAAACTGGCAATGGTGTGCTGTTCGCCACAGCTGCGATCACGGATCCGCACAGGATGGCGGATATCCTTGATGCCGACTTTGTTGATGGGGATGCGGCGGGTGTCCGCCAGGTTCTGTACATCTTCCATGACTTTCAACACTCCGAGTAACGGACGGAGGCTCGCTCCGTCTCCCACAGCGTGACGGCAGCCACTTGGACCCGCTCATTGTCGAGGCGCCGACTCAACTCTTGATATAGGTAGGCAGCGATGTTTTCCGCCGTGGGGTTGCGTTCGTCAAAAGGGGGAATCTCGTTGAGATTTCGATGGTCCAGCCGTTCGATGATCTGTCGGGTGTGATGTTTGATGATCTTGAAGTCCATTCCCATGCCCAGTTCATCCAGGGCATTGGCGAAGACCTCGATCTCTACCCTCCAGTTGTGCCCGTGCATCCGGCTACACGGCCCCTGATAACCGCGCAACAAGTGAGCGGCGGCAAAATCAGTAACGATCTTCATGGTATAGATTGCTGGCATGACCGGGATTCCGAGAAAAAATTAGCTACTGAGATGAAGGGGGTTAATCCAGATGTTCGCGCACGGCCTTGACGATCCCCTTGGTATCCAGTCCGCACTGGGCCAATAGAGCCTCATGACCGCCGTGTTCTACAAAACGATCGGGAAGGCCCAGGTTGATCACCCGGTTGCGGATACCATGCTGCTGCAGACATTCATTGACTGCACTGCCAGCGCCGCCAGCGATGACATTCTCCTCGATGGTGACCAGCAGTTCATGGTGCGTTGCCATGTCGAGCAGCAACGGAACATCCAGTGGTTTGACGAAACGCATGTTGACTACACTGGCGTCCAGCTGTTCGGCTGCCGCCAGTGCGGGTTCAACCATGCTACCGAAGGCAAGCAGCGCTATTCTGCGGCCTTCGCGTCGGAGCTGGCCCTTTCCAACGGGAAGCTCTCGCATTTCCTTCTCGATGGCGACCTCCGGGCCACTTCCCCTGGGATAACGGACGGCGGCGGGGCCGTCGAGAAGATAGCCGGTGTAGAGCATCCGGCGCAGTTCGTTACCGTCCGCTGGCGCCATGATCACCAGATTAGGGATGCAGCGGAGGAAGCTGAGATCAAAGCTGCCGGCATGGGTAGGACCATCCGGTCCCACCAGGCCGGCTCGATCGATGGCGAATAATACCGGAAGATTCTGTAGCGCTACGTCGTGAATAAGCTGATCGTAGGCGCGTTGCAAAAAGGTGGAATAGATGGCCACCACCGGCTTTAAGCCGTCACAGGCCATTCCGGCTGCCAGGGTGACGGCATGTTGTTCGGCGATACCGACGTCGAAATAGCGTTGTGGAAACCGCTGAGAGAATTCCACCAGCCCGGAACCTTCACACATCGCCGGAGTGATACCTACGAGCCGTTCGTCCTGCTCGGCCATCTCGCAGATCCATTCGCCGAACAGATGGGTGTAGCTTGGAAAGGAGTTCCGCGGATAGATCTCTCCCGTTTCTGGGTCGAACGCAGTGACTCCATGGTAGCAGGTGGGGTTTTTCTCTGCCGGGGGAAATCCCTTTCCTTTTCGGGTGACAATGTGCAGGAACTGTGGTTCATTCCTGTCCCGCAAGTTCCGCAGGGTGGTGATCAAGGTATCGAGATCGTGACCATCAATGGGGCCGATGTAATTGAAACCCAGTTCTTCGAACAGGGTGCCCGGAGTCACCATGCCTTTCATGTGTTCTTCCGCCTTGCGCGCCAGCTCCCATACCGGTGGTGCGATGCTCAGGACATTTTTGCTGCCGTCCCGCATGGTGGAGTAGAGTTTGCTGGAGAGAATCCGAGCCAGGTAGTTGTGCATTCCTCCCACGTTGGGAGAGATGGACATTTCATTATCGTTCAGGATTACCAACAGGTTGGATTTCAGATGACCAGCATGGTTGAGTGCCTCGAAGGCCATTCCGCCGGTCATGGCTCCATCACCGATGATGGCTGCCACTTGACGGCGGCTGCCTTCCCGTTCAGCGGCGATGGCCATACCTAGCGCGGCGCTGATGGAGGTACTGGAGTGGCCCGTGCCAAAGCTGTCATAAGGGCTCTCTTCCCGCTTTGGGAAACCGGAGAGCCCTCCCAGCTGGCGAAGGGTGGACATCCGTTCACGGCGGCCGGTGAGAATCTTGTGAGGATAGCTCTGGTGCCCGACATCCCAGATCAGGCGGTCTTCTGGCGTGTTGTAGACGTAGTGCAGGGCAATGGTCAGTTCGACGGTACCCAGTCCGGCGGATAGATGCCCCCCCGTTTTTGCTACGCTGTGAATGAGAAATCGTCTCAACTCCGCTGCCAGCATTGGCAGTTCGGAAACGGGCAGTCTGCGCAGCTGCTCAGGGGTGTCAATGGTTTCCAATATGGGATAAGGGCTCTGGCCGCTCATTACGCGTGATTTCCACCATGGTCTGTTCTGGCTGATCAGGCGCCGGGAATGCTTTGTGCTGCTCACCGGGCTAAACGACTAATGATCGATCTTTATGCTTCCGGTTGCAAGCGCTTCTCTCGAAGGAGACGAATGTCCGATGGTACCCGAGGCCTGCCGGAAGATTTTTCAACGGTTCATGTGCTAGCTGGTCCGAGTGATGATGTAGCGTGACAATTCACGCAACAAGTCGGCCTGCCGACCGAATGCCGAAAGGCTCTCCATCGACTGCTCGTGGAGCTCTCTGGCTCGCTGTTTGGCCCCCTCCATCCCGAGCAGGGCGGGATAGGTGGGCTTGTTACGTGCCATGTCAGCCCCCTGGGTCTTGCCCAGTGTGGAGGTGTCCCCCTCAATATCCAGTATGTCATCCTGGATCTGGTAGGAAAGACCGATGCATTTAGCGTAGTGATCCAGTGATTCCATCTGGTCGGGGGTCAGATCAGGAGAACAGAGTGCACCCAGCCTGACGCTGGCACGGATCAGCGCTCCCGTTTTGTGGATATGCATGTCTTCCAGCTCGGCAATGGTCAACTGCTCCCCTTCTGAAGCGATATCAATGGCCTGTCCTCCAGCCATGCCGCGGGAACCACTGGCCAAGGACAGGGTTTCCAGCATCTGCAGGCGTCGCTCTGCGCTCACCCGGATGCGATCACTGTGAGCCAGAATATAGAAGGCCAGCGCCTGTAGGGCATCTCCGGCGAGGATGGCGGTAGCGTCGTCATAGGCCTTGTGGCAAGTCGGTCTTCCACGTCTCAGATCATCGTCGTCCATGGCGGGGAGATCGTCATGGACCAGAGAGAAGACATGGATGAGCTCCACGGCGCAAGCCGGATCGTCCAGGGAGGCAAGAGGTGCATTCAGGGCACTGCCGCTGGCGTAGACAAGGAGTGGCCGAATCTGTTTGCCCCCGTTCATGGTGGCATAGCGCATCGCCTCATGGAGTCGACCAGGATGGGTATTCTCGCTGGGGAGCCATCGCTCAAAAGCGGACTCAATACGGCTGCGATAATGTTGCAGTTCTGGAGAATCAATCATAGGCAGTCGTTTTGGAAAAGCTCAGCTTGTCGGGTTGTCTCCCTTGTCGTCGAAGGGAATCAGATCCGCATCGGCATCTTTTCCAGAGAGCATCTGGACCCGTTGTTCAGCCTCATGTAGCGCCTGCTGACATTTACGCGTCAGTTCGATACCTCGTTCAAAATCGCGCAGCGACTCCTCGAGGGTGAGTTCCCCTTTCTCCATCCGCTCAACCAGTTTCTCGAGTTCCTCGAGAGCTGCCTCGAAATCACCAGGTGAGGGGATATCCGGGGTTTTGGTACGTTTCCTAGTCTTGGTCATTGATCGATGGTAACTACTCGAGACGGGGAATCATATCAAATTCGGCTGCGATCGGGTTAAAATGATTCCAGGTGGTGTGCTGCATCCTCGTTGTTGTGAAGGTGTCAGGGGTTGTCATCCACTGTTGCCGTGCCAGAAATATATAATGATAGAGGGAAGCCGGGCAGGGTCACATCAAAGAGGGGGGTAGAACTGAAGAATGGATGTTGAAGCGAAGGGAGGCGAAGCCCCCATCCGCCCACTGCTGGGGTGGCGCCGGGACTCATTCTGGAACGAAAACCGGCTGCTCGAGGAGCTGGAGCGGGTTTTTGATATTTGTCATGGATGCCGACGTTGTCTCACCCTCTGTTCCGCCTTTGCCACGCTATTTGAATTGGTGGACGACTCTCCATCCGTGGGACTGGAGGGTGTCGAAAAGCGGGATTACTGGCGAGTGGTGGAGCACTGCTCCCTCTGTGATCTATGTTATGAAACCCGTTGTCCCTATATTCCACCCCATGAGCGCCAAGTGGATTTCCCGCATTTGATGTTGCGGGCAAAAGCGGTTCGCAATCGACGGCGAGGTGGTGGAACGGTGGGTGAGCGGTTGCTGGCATTGCCGGACAGGATGGGCAGATTGGCTTCCATTCCCATGTTTGGCGGGATGGCATGTGCGATGATTGATAACCCCTTTTCCAGGCGGTTGCTACGTATTCCTGCGGGGGCGAGGTTGCCGGCATGTCGTCGGGATACATTGCGTCGGCGCCTGTCTCGTCGAGTTGGCAAACCTTCTCTTCCCGTCGGCCGGGATTCCCAGGGTGGAGTGGTATTGTTTTCCACCTGCTATGGCAACTACCAATATCCAGAGATTGGGGAGCATCTGGTTGCCATTCTTGAACACAATACGGTACCGGTGGTACTGGCCGAGGAAGAGCGGTGTTGCGGTATGTTAAGCCTGGAAAGTGGGGATCTGAAGGGGGTGGAGGAAGCCAAGCGTTTCAATGTCCCCCGCTTGATGGAGTGGATAGAAAAAGGATGGAGTATCCTGATGCTGCAACCCTCCTGTCTTCAGTTGTTTCGGCGCTGGTTGCCCGCTCTCTTTCCAGATGATCCACAGGTGGATAGGGTAAGAAACGCTGTTTGGGATCCCGTCGAATATTTGCTCTCACGTCGGGAGGTTGGGCGATTGAAGACCGATTTTCAGCACTCGCTTGGTGTCGTGGCCTGTCATCTGCCCTGTCACCTGAAGATAGATGGCAGCGGTGCGAAGATCCGTGATTTGTTGAATCTTGTTCCAGATACCTATGTGGAGCTCGTGGAGGGATGCATGAAACGCTGTGGTGTCTCATCTTGCCATGAGACAGGGCGGTCACCGGTGGCAGAGAAGATTTGCCAGATTATGCCGGATCACTATGGCAGTAGTTGCATGTTGGCGGGAGCACGGCTCGAAGCGGAGGTGGCGAATGATAGCCGCGTGGAGCATCCCCTTGCGCTGTTGCGGATGGCTTACGGAATATGAGCTCGCCAATGCAACCTGTTTGGCGAGGAGGGCGGGGATTCTTTCTTCTGCTGGTGGTTATATTGCTGCAAGCAGGGTTGCCGGGCACGGCCGTTGGGGCGGGGGAAAGCCGTATTGAACTGGGGATGGAGCAGTTCGACTGGAACGAATATGGGCAGGGCGGAGAGCACCTGTTGCGGGAGTCCGGTACACGGTTATCAATCGGACTCGAGCACCACTTCGGGTCGGGAAAGCGGGGCCTTTTCAGCCTTCTGGTACGAGGTTACTTCGGGGATGTGGACTATGAAGGGTATCTCCAATATCCAGATGGCCAATCTGCACCCTATTCCACGCGGACCCATTATTGGGGCGGGGTTATCGAGCCCCGCTACATCTACCGGATTGCTGTTCCTGGAACAAGGCTTCAGTCTCCCCTAACCCTGGCAATAGGTGGTGAATGGTGGCTGCGTGATCTTCGAGGGAAGTTCGGATATCGAGAGTATTACCGTATAGGTTATTTCCGATTGGAGGCGGGGCTGGAGAGACGACAACCGAGCGGTTGGTTCATCCGCGCGGGGGTGAAATCCCCTTTTCTTGTTGAAGAACGGATCAGTGGCTTTTATTTGGATGGTGCTTGCAGTGACGTGGAATTGTCCCCGGGGGAAAATGATACGGTTTCAGTAACCATCGGTTACCGGTTCCGCGGCCATGCGGCGATCTCCATTGGCTATGACGCCTACCTGTTATCTGCCTCACCAAGCAAGGAGGTCAATTGCGAGAACGGTACCGGCCTACAGATTCACCAGCCAAAAAGTAAGATGCAGTCGCTCTCTTTACGTTATTCAATACTTTTGCCAGAGATGTAAAGAGGGTTCCAAGGCACGTAAGGGGGGTCTCATCAACCCGGCAACGGAATGCATTGCATCGTTACCGGGTTGATTTGGCAGCTGTTCAGTAGCGGAAGCCGAGCTGTAATCCACCTGCCACCTGCTCCAGATTGGGGCTGGCGGAGAGGGCAACGTCCATGTGAATGCCGAAAGGGGAGAGACCAAAGCCGGCACTGACGCTGTCCGCATAGCTGCCGTCACTGAGGTTTTTCTTGTACCCAACCCGCAGCTGTGCCGTTCGATAGAGGTCCAGTTCGGCACCCACTCCCAGGTAGCGGGTCTTTTGATCGAACCCCACGGGCTCGTTTTCAGTGATGTCCAGATCCAGTGCCACGGTGCTGCTCACAATGCTGTTCCACGCAGCGCTATGGGCAACGCCGAGCCGGGCTAGCGGTTTCAGCTCGATGTCACCCATGCCAGTGGTATTTGCCGTTTTGAAGCTCTGGGGAATCAGGTTCTTGATCACCAGTCCGGTTGTGACCCCATTGGTGTATTGTTTGGCAACACCTACATCGATATTGAAGCTGCTGGTGTCCACTTGATTGGTATCCAGGCTGAAATCTGCACTTCTTACGTTTGCCACGTAATCGATGGTAGATACCTGCATATACTTGGGTGTTACGCCGATGGCCAGTTCTCCAAAGCGGAATTCCACATTGCGAGCAAAAGAGATTCCCACCTCAGCGATGGCGATGGCGCGGGTCTGCAACTCAGACTCCGGATCTACATTGGTGATGGTGGCGGTTTCGGTCACCGGATCGTATTGAACGAATTGGCTGTTCTCGGCAAAATCTTGCAAATCCTGCAGGGCAGCGATCTTCTCGGCATCGGTGGTGGCATTCTGGATGGCGTCTTGTAAAGCGATCAACTGTGTCAGCTCGCCGTTCAATGTGTCCACTGTCTGTGCATCCCGATAGTCAAGCTGCGCACCTCCGGCAGCCATGCCGGAGATGTGTACCGCCATGCCCCAGTTTTGGGTAGGGAAGCTCACCACACTTCCACCAAACAGAGAGCCTTCCAGTGCCCGGTTACTGAAAGTTTTGACGATGTCGTTGACGTCGCTCATACTGTCCACCACCGCTTGGGCGTTTGTGGATGTGGGGGAGAGATTGAAGTTTGTTACGGCAGCATCGAGGGTATCCAGCTCGGTTCCGCTCTGAAAGTCATCCAAATCTTTTATCAGCTCGTCGGGATCCGCTACGTTGAAGCCTATTACGGGAAATTCCAGATGGAATTGACCATTTTTTTTAGCCAGCAGTGCCGGGTTGTAAAAACTGGCGTTGGCTCCGGTACCGGACGCAACCCCCGTATCTCCCATCGCCATGGAGCGTGGATCAAAGCTCCCGAAGGGTGCAGCCAGTGCTGGATTGCCAGACAAGGCCATGGCGACGGCCGCGGTCAGCAAAGAACGATTGCGCATGTAAAGTTCCCCCCGATTCAATTCTCGTTGCAGATTGGGCAAATAGCACAGGCCCGGGTTTCTTTTGAACAACCATCGAGGCCCTCTTGAACCCCCTATCGGGAGTGGTGACCAGAAACTTTAACGGGTGGTCAAGAGGGGCAGATGCAGGAAACAAAAAATGAAAGGAATCGGAAATATCGACCAAGATCGCCAGTTTAATCGCAAGAATATTACGGGACTCAGGATGCGCCAGGATCTACCTGATGAATCATGCTTGGTGATCCATTGCACCATACGATGCTGACGCAGATCTTTATGTATTAAGGTGGGGGGGAGGAAAGATTGGTACTCCCAAGGGGACTCGAACCCCTGTTTTCGCCGTGAGAGGGCGACGTCCTAGACCGCTAGACGATGGGAGCAATTTTTACGAGCTCAATTTGATTGTGGTATTATACTCCAATGCTCTCCTGGCTCAAGCGATTTTGGGAAGTACGGACACGAGACCCTCAGCCAGCATCTGTCCCGGTCATCATCCCCCGCTCCGAACATCCCGTATCCCGTAAATATATCAGCACTAACGCTGTGAAGGTAATGTATCGTCTGAAGGATGCAGGATACGATGCCTATCTGGTGGGTGGAGGGGTACGCGATCTGCTACTAGGAAGGGAGCCTAAGGACTTCGATGTGGCCACCAATGCCACGCCGGAGCGGGTGAGGGAGCTGTTTCGCAATTGCCGGCTCATCGGCCGCCGTTTTCGTTTGGCTCATGTCTACTTTCGTGGCGAGATCATCGAGGTAGCTACTTTTCGAGGTCACCATGGTGACGGTGGAAATGGGGAGAGTGAGACCCGCAATGGCATGGTGGTGCGTGACAACGTGTATGGAACCCTCGAAGAAGATGCCGTACGACGGGATTTCACCGTCAACGCCCTCTACTATAACATCAAGGACTACTCCATCGTTGATTACACCGGTGGCCTAGAGGATCTGCATCATGGTGTACTGCGTCTGATTGGCGATCCCAGGCAGCGGTATCGAGAAGATCCGGTCCGCATGCTGCGCGCAGTGCGTTTTGCCGCCAAGTTGGGTTTCCGGCTGGAAAAGGAGACAGAGGCCGCGCTGATCGAGCTTGGCGAGCTACTTACCGGCGTTCCTCCCGCCCGACTGTTCGATGAGATGCTGAAGATGTTTCTCGGTGGGCAGGCGGTTGCCACTTTCGAACTGATGCGACACTATGGACAGTTCGGTATCCTGTTTCCGCAGACAGAACAGGCGTTGGAGAAAGAGGAGCAGGGATTCCCAATCACCTTTTTGCTGCACGCCATGGAGAATACCGACAAGCGTATCGCAGAACAGAAGCCGGTAACGCCGGCATTTTTGTATGCTGCCTTGCTTTGGGAACCGGTACGCCAGTTGGCCAGAGAGCTTGAAGCAGAAGGGATGTCTCGGATCCAGTCCCTGCAGGTAGCTGGTGACAGAGTGCTGGAACGGCAGCGTCGAATCATTTCCATCCCACGCCGTTTCACCCTGCAGATGCGGGAGATCTGGGCGGCTCAGGAGCGGCTGACCCAGCGTACTGGCAAGCGGGCCTATCGTACCCTCGGCCATCCCCGTTTTCGCGCCAGTTATGATTTTCTGCTATTGCGGGCGCAGGGCGGCGAGGTGGAGCCGGAACTGGGTGAGTGGTGGACTCGTTTCCAGGAGGCGGATGAATCACAGCGTCAGGAGATGTTGGCAAAACTGAGGGGAACCCGGCCGCGCAGCGGATCACGCCGCCGCCGACCGAGGAAACGTCCGACAGTCAGACCTACCAATCCAACTGCTACATGACCGTTCCAATCAGGGCCTATATTGGTCTTGGCAGCAATCTACAGATGCCGGTGCAGCAGATATGGCGGGCTCTTGATGCACTTAAACAGATGCCCCGGACAGTACTTGCCGGCCATTCCAGCCTTTACCGCAGCAAGCCTTTGGAGGGAATGCCACAGCCCGACTTCATCAACGCCGTGGCGGCGCTGGATACAGGGCTGGATGCCCCTGAATTGCTCGCCGAACTGCAAGCCATTGAACAGCGGCAAGGACGTGTGAGAGACGGGCAACGTTGGGCTCCTCGCACGCTGGATCTGGATCTGCTTCTCTACGGAGAGGAACGTATTGTCACCGAACAGTTAACGGTCCCTCATCCCGGCCTTCTGGAGCGAAGTTTCGTGCTGATCCCTCTTTTGGAGATCGCCCCTGAGCTTCGGTTAGCCAGTGGCGAGCAGCTGGCTGAACGGGCAGCGATGTTTCCCGACGATCTGCAGCGGCTGGATTTTTCAGCAGGGGGGTTGGGGATATACTAAGGGCCATTGGCAACTGGTTCATAGAGTGCTTGCCGAATAGGCGGTTCTCCGGGAGACAGAGAAAGATGTCGGAATTGCTCGGGGGGCTTGAAAAGAACATTCAGAGTGTATTTCAACAAAATCAATGGATAATCCACATCGTTATATTGCCGTCGAAGGCCCGATTGGGGTTGGCAAGACCAGTCTGGCGCGGCGGATCGCGGACAGCTTTGGTTGCGAGCTATTGCTGGAGGAGGCTGAAGAGAATCCTTTTTTGAGCCGTTTTTATGAGGATCCACGCAGTGCCGCATTACAGACACAACTCTATTTCTTGATGCAACGCGTTCGGCAGATGCAGGAGCTATGTCAGGCGGAGCTGTTTCATCCCGTTCGGGTAGCGGACTTCTTGATGGAGAAGGATCGCCTGTTTGCGGAGTCCACCCTGGACGAAGATGAGTTGAGATTGTATGAGCAGATCTCGAGCCATCTTGCACCCGAAGTGCCGGCCCCTGATTTGGTGATCTATCTGCAGGCGCCGGCCGAGGTGTTGATGAAGCGCATCAACCAGCGCGGGCGGCCTTATGAGCGCCAGATCGATATGGCTTACCTGCAGCGGCTTTCCGAGGCTTACACCCGCCTGTTTCATAACTATGCAGCGGCACCGATCCTGATCGTCAATGCGGCCGAGATCGATCTGGTCAATAGCGAGCAGGATTATCAGCAGCTGCTACAACAGGTGTGCGAGACCCGTAGTGGCAGGCACTACTTCAATCCCTTGCCATTGGAACTGCAGAGAGGCGCATGAGTCGGGTTACCTTGACCACGTTGCGGGAGATGAAGGCGGCAGGGGAGAAGATCGCCTGCTTGACCGCCTATGACAGTACTTTTGCTTCCTTGCTGGATGAGGCTGGGGTGGAAATCATTCTGGTGGGGGATTCGCTGGGGATGGTGATCCAGGGGCGGGAGACCACCTTGCCAGTAACGCTCGAGGAAATGATCTACCACAGTCGGTGTGTAGCAAGGGGCTGTCGGCGGGCATTGTTGATGGTAGACATGCCCTTTATGGCCGACGCCGATCCGCTTCAGGCGCTGCACAGTGCGGGACGGCTGATGAAGGAAGGGCTGGCGCAAATGGTGAAACTGGAGGGCGGGGGAATGCAATTGGAGACAGTGCATCGATTCAGTGCACACGGGATCCCGGTGTGTGCGCATCTTGGCCTGCAACCCCAGTCGGTTCACAAACTGGGAGGGTATCGCGTTCAGGGACGAGATGCTCGGACGGCGCACCGGATTCGGGAGGATGCTTTGGCGTTGCAACAGGCGGGTGCCGACATGCTGTTGCTGGAGTGCGTTCCTGCGTCACTGGGAGCAGAGATCAGTCGTAGTGTTGCTGTTCCGGTAATCGGTATCGGCGCCGGCCCGGAGTGTGACGCCCAGGTGCTGGTTTTGTACGATATGCTGGGAATTACTCCCGGCAAGCGTCCCAGATTCTCCCATGATTTTGCCGCCGATGGTGAGCCGGGCGCCTGTGATATCGCCTCGGCGGTTCGCCGCTATGTCGAGGCGGTCAAGGCCGGTACCTTTCCGGCCGCTCATCACTGTTTCTGAACCGGCGTCCCGATTTTCATCTTTTCTTTTCACTGAGTATGGTCACGAGACCTCCCGTTTCGTAACCCGCGGTGGGTTTTTTCTTCAATGGCGCTGGAGCGAGTCTTCGAACGGTCTCTCCCAAGGGGGTTTCTGGCCGAGGTAAAGTTCCCATCATATCCGCCGATAGTAACGAGGAATAATACGAAAGCCTAGCTCGATTCCGGTTTCCTGAAATGAGTGCGTGGGGGCGGCGAGGTGGTATTGCGCCGGCTTTTCTTGACAGAAAACAACCTCGGCCAGGACGCCACTTGGGGCGCGAAACGAACGGTGGGAACGGCTGGCCATTGTTTGAACCCCGGTGGTTGGGAAGGAAGCGGAAAAGTCATTCCAGAATGTGAGATCTGACCCGATGAACATGAACCTGACCCTGAAAGCGAGAGCCGCGGGGATTCTGCTGCTCGGTTTGCTGATCGTCGCCCTCTGCGGGGGTGTCATCCTGTATTCCCTCTATGCTGCCGAGGATGACTCGGCCATCGTGGATGCGGCTGGACGTCAACGCATGTTGAGTCAAGCGATGGCGAAATCCATCATGGGCTATGCGCTTGCCAAGAACGGGATTCAGGCGCTTCAATCGGAAGTGATCGATCTCGATCGACTGGTCACCAGCATGCGGAGTATCTACACCGAAAAGGTCATCGGGCCAGCCAAACGCTCGGGTGTCGGTCTTTCGATGCATCCGGAAAAGGAGTCCTATCCCGCCATCCCGTTTCCTGCCACGTTTACCCGATTGGTGGGAGAGGCGTTCGACAGCGATTCCAAGACCCTGATGGCGATCCTGGCAGAAGATCCGATCAATCCGGATCAAGGATTGCAAGACGCCATCGATCGCGAGGCGTATGCGGCGTTAAAGGCCAATCCGGTTGGTCATTTCGTCAAACCCGTGGAGCACGACGGCAAGCTCTACCTGCGGTTCTATTCCGCGGACATCGCAACGATGGAAGCATGTGCTTCTTGTCACAGTCAGATAAAGGGGCGTTCTTTCGAGGTGGGAGATCTATTGGGAATCCGGCGCTATGAAATGCTCTATGCCGGCGATGTCGCCGCCGGACGTGCGCGTATGAACCCCAGCCTTGAAGAGTATGAGATGGCCAAAGCCATCTTCACCCAGACCCTGGCGGCGTTCAAGTCGGGC
>Ga0256914_1003004_pt1 | contig 13618 bp, 13 predicted proteins | sample HulkmetaG_FD_191571 | JGI IMG/M metagenome (GOLD analysis project Ga0256914, IMG submission 191571) | Hydrothermal chimney microbial communities from Main Endeavour vent field at the Juan de Fuca Ridge, Pacific Ocean - Hulk | ecosystem: Environmental > Aquatic > Marine > Hydrothermal vents ... | reverse complement strand
AAGCCCCCTTGGAGAACACAAGGTTGATAGGTCGGAGGTGTAAGGATGGCGACATCCTAAGCTTACCGATACTAATCGGGCGTGAGGCTTGACCAAATTTTTTTCTCTGTTTCCAGATGCAAACTACGGAAACTCAGTAAGGATGCCCATATTTAAGTTTTTTAAATATAAAAAAATATAGTTTCCGGTGGCAATGGCGAGGGGGAAACACCCGATCCCATTCCGAACTCGGAAGTTAAGCCCCTCAGCGCCGATGGTACTGCCCCGTCAGTGGGTGGGAGAGTAGGTCACCGCCGGGATTAATTTCAGCCCTTTCTGGTAATATTGCCAGAGAGGGCTTTTTTTTGCTAATTAGAGAAGGATAAGTGTCAACTGATATCTTTTTGTTTACCTTAATCTCTTCCAGGTTTTTGACAGTAGTTGTATAAGCCAAAGGCATATAAGCCAACTTGCAGTTATGCAAGACTTGCTACCATGGATTTCTATTCCCTTGCACCTTATTCATAATAATCCTGAGATCGTGATTTTTATTTAAAAGCGGGCTAATTTTTTTCTAAAACTTGACGATATTGATAAAATAAAGCAAAGTTAAAAAGGAAGGTGTTTTCTTATTTAGCAATCGTCGTCTTATAAACTTTAAGCTTATGACAAAAATAATCGGCAATAGCGCACCCATAAAAAAGCTCAAGAAGCTGATTACACAAGTCGCTGATACTGGTTTGAGTGTTTTGATTACTGGAGAAAGTGGAGTAGGCAAAGAACTTGTAGCGAGGAGTTTGCATCAGCAGTCTCCCAGGGCATCCAGGGCCTTTGTCAAGGTTAACTGTGCTGCGCTTCCTAACGAACTTTTGGAAAGCGAGCTATTTGGATACGAAAAGGGTGCCTTCACAGGCGCAACAGAGGCCAAGCCTGGAAAGTTCGAGATTGCAGATGGGGGAACCATATTTCTGGATGAAATAGGGGACATGTCTATAGGTCTCCAAGCCAAGTTGCTCCAGGTCCTTCAAGATTCTGAGTTTTGCAGGGTTGGGGGTATTAAGGACAAAAAGGTTGACGTATGGGTTGTATGTGCAACTAATCACGATTTAGAGGCAGATATTCAAAAAGGCACCTTTAGGGAAGATCTTTATTATCGTATTAATATTATTAAGATAGAAGTTCCTCCATTACGGGACCGTAAAGAAGACATCCCTATATTGATAGATCATTTTCTCAATAAGTATGGCAAGGCATTGAACAGAAACACGACAGGTCTTAGGATTTCTAAAGAGCTTATGGATATCTTTATGGGCTATTATTGGCCTGGTAATGTCCGGGAACTCGAAAACTATGTACAAAAAATCATTGTCATGGGCAATGATGATGCAGTGCGGCAAGAACTGCTTGCCAAAAAAGACCCGAGGCCCCAGTCTGATGTAAAGATACCGCACAGGCGCAAGGATTTTTCTAGGGAAGAGGATCTGATCGATTCTGTAATAGATGGAATCCAAGATGAATTTTTGGATTCTTTTCCATCTTTGAAACAAGTAAAAAAACTTGCCCAATCAAAAGCAGAAAGGATTTTTATCGAGGAGGCCCTACGAAGAACCGGGGGTAACAAAAGGGATGCTGCTGTTCTGTTAAAGATCAGCTACAAGGCGATTCTTTATAAAATCAAGGAATACGGTATAAGCAGCCTAAAAGAGGAATATATAAAAGATGGTATCAGTGTTACCATGATGTCTGAATAATTTTCCCACCTTATAGGAAAAACTTTTCTTCATGTTTGGAAATTTTTTTACCTATTGTGTTGGCCTTGTTGTCAAAACAACTTGATTTCCTTTTGAAAAACCCGATCATAAGATTGTCTGTTGGTATCCTATTTGCACTTCCCGTAATCAATAATTTAGTTAATTAGTAATCAATTAGGAAAGGGGCTAACTGATGCCTAACAGGCTTGCAGCATCGCAAGAATCATTGAAAGACGAACGAAGAAAGTTTTCTCGTGTTCCCATACGTATGCCTGTCCAATTATTGGAAGATTCAAACCCGGTCAAGTCCAGATTTGTAAAGGGCCTTGCCCTGAATGTAAGTCCAAAAGGACTTCTTCTCAAGACAGAAGGAGATACCTTTAAAGAGGGCCAGGAGCTTTTTATCGCCCCAGATATTAAACTATTTGGGCATCAGGTGTCTCTAAGGGGCAAAATCAGGTGGAAAAAACATCAAAGTGACGGTTGTCTCAATGGCGTTTTTATAAAAAACACTGAAGATCTATTTTTTTATATCCTGTTTCTGCTCGCTAAAAATAGAGTGGATGAGAGTTTTGTGGATTCAATGCTTGATGCCCTCCCAGAGAGTGCTTTTTTAGTGGATTCGAATATGAGGATATTGTCACTTAGTAAAAGGCAGCCCCTTGTTCCTGTTGATAGAGAAGAGGTAAGAGGTAAAAAGCTTACAGATGTCCCTACTATTTTGAAACTTTTTTCTCCGGAACAGTTTAATCTTAAACAGGATCTCCAGGAGGTTTTTTATACGAGAAAAGACAAGCAACACAAGGCACTTGCCTTGCAATATGGAGCAGATGGAGAAAAAGAGTTACACTTCTACAATATATGTTATAAGTATATGAACTGCCAATCAATCGATGAAGCGGTGCTAATACATGTGAGAGAGGTTACGGCTCTTTACCAGTTAAAGGATAATATAGAAAGAAAGAACAAGAACCTGTTTGAGCAGTATAGATTCACTCTTATGGGGCATATAGTGGATGAGCTGCTAGAAGATATAATAAGCCCTCTATCTGCTGTTGTAGGTAGAATAGACTTGTTAAAAATGAAGATGGCTCGCCAACGTAAAACAGTCTCGGCCCAAACGGCTATTGATGATTGGTTACGCGAACTTGAAACCATAGACGGACTTGTCGATCAGATTACTCAACATTGTACTGTAGCTGCCAAAAGAAGGGAAAGAGAAAAACTTGGAGCCTTTAAGAGTGCCATTTCTCTCAATAAGTTGGTGCAGGAGACCTTGCAGATCTTAAGGGTTCACGAGAGATTTCGAAAGATCGATGTAAGTCTGGCCTTAAAGCAGGATTTGCCCCATTTTACAGGGGAATACTTTGATTGGTTAAATGCCTTGATTGCCCTGATCCAATATCTGAGCAGGGAGATGCAGACACAAAATGAAAGATATCTTAAAATAGAGACCCTTAAAGAAGACAGCCATCTGATATTATCAGTATATCACAATGCCAAGGCGCTAAAGATGCCGTTGGAAAGAGAAACAGGCCTCGCTATTTTTGACCTCATCCAAAAAAAATACAATACTGTAATAGAGACTGTTGGTGGTAATGGCCATCAAAAGATATCTTTTTATATAAAATGCACAAACTAGTTTCTGGAGAGGTGTCTTCTGACAGAGTTTTTCAGCTCGTCAAGATTAAAGGATTTGACTATATAATCGTCTGAGGCCCACGATGCCAGATCCTGTTTGTATTCTGGGTATGCCGAGCTTAAAATGACAGGCACATCAGGTTTCATCTGTTTCATCTGCCTCAGTACCTCGATTCCATCCATGCCTGGCATGTTAATATCAAGAATAACTAGATCCGGGTTTGCCTCTTGAAATAGTTTCAGGCCTTCTTCTCCGCTCATGGCAGATATTACCTGATAGCCTTCCTCTTCTAACTCTTCCCTATAAAGAAGGTGTATGCTTTCTTCATCGTCTACTATCAAGATCTTTTTTTTTGATTCATTCATAACTCCCCCTTGTCCAAGATTATATCATGAACCCTTAAGAATAGAAGCGGCCTCTTCTGGCGGGACAGTATTTATATGAAAGCCAGTTCCCCATTCAAAACCGGCAACGGTGTTGACCTTTGGCATTATTTCTATATGCCAGTGGTAGTGTTCCAGATGGGAGTCCTTTAAAGGCGCTGTATGCAGCATGAAGTTGTAAGGAACATTTGGAAGCACTTTTTCCAGTTTTTTCATCGTTGAGGAAAAGAGCCTTGCAAGTTGATGGAGCTGACCATCGTCCATAGAAATAAATCTTGACTGATGTCTTTTGGGCAAGACCCACATCTCAAAGGGAGACCGCGGGGCAAAAGGACAGATTGTGATAAAGTCTTCGTTCTCATCCACAAGACGTATATCTTGCGAACGTTCCTGACGAATGATGTCACAAAATACGCAACGTTCCTTGTAATCAAAATAACGTATGCATCCATCCAGTTCTTCCTGTATTATCTGAGGAACAATTGGTAAGGCAATAAGTTGTGAATGAGAATGTTCAAGGGAGGCCCCGGCAGCCTTGCCAAAGTTTTTAAAGACAATAATGTATTGGAAACGCGTATCCCTGGCAAGATCTATAAGCCTGTCCTTGTAGGCTCGGAATACCAAAACTAGCTGGTCTATTTTCATTTTGGCCAGCGTCTCGTGGTGGTTGGGCGATTCTATTATGACTTCATGGGCACCTATCCCATTCATCTTGTCGTAGATGCCCTCGCCTCTTTTGTCTAGGTCCCCTTCAATAATCAGAGCAGGGAATTTATTAGGAACGACTCTTAACTGCCAGCCTGGTCCATTTGGATTATGGTCCGGTCTTCCATAAACAAGCACCTCTGGTGGAGTTGTATGTTCATGGCCAGGACACAGAGGACAAAACCCCCCTTTGGTCTTATCCTTTTCTATAACAAAATCATAGGGTCTGTTTCCACGTTCCGATGCAATAATGACCCATCGTCCAATGATAGGATCTCTTCTAAGCTCAGGCATCGATCTAGCATAGCAGGACTACAGATACTTTATAGTCCCTTTATCTTTTCTTCCTTTTCCTGTTTTGATTTGCATTCTATACACATGGTTGTGACAGGTCTTGCCTCAAGCCGCTTGATACCTATCTCTTCACCACACTCTTCGCATATTCCATAGGTGCCTTCATCAATACGTTCAAGGGCCGTTTTTATTTTCCTTATTAGTTTGCGTTCCCTGTCTCTTATTCTAAGTTCGAAGCTTCTGTCTGACTCTATAGTTGCTCTATCTGCCGGATCTGCTACTTGACTGTCGCTTGTTGTCATTTCTTCTAGGGTTTTGTCTGCTTCACCCAAAAGCTCGTTCAGTTTGTCTTGAAGAAGTTTTCTAAAATATTCAAGCTGGGCCTGATCCATTTAAGTCCTCCTCATCTATGTACAACTTCCTGAAATAACAAGGCTGAAGAGACGAACGCATCCATGTTGTATTTATAGGGCAGCTCAGGACTGCTTCCTTATCCAGTGTCCACTTTTTCCGCCTGATTTCTCCAGCAACTTTATTTCAAGGATTTTTATGTCTTTTTCTAACCCCTTACACATGTCATATATTGTAAGGGAGGCGACTGCCACTGCAGTCATTGCTTCCATTTCCACCCCGGTTTTGGCATCTATGGAGGCGGTGGCGGTGATTTCCACCCCTGGTATGTCTTGATTAAGGGAGAAATCGATCCCTACAAATTCAACAGGCAGGGGATGACATAGAGGGATAAGATTTCCTACCTGTTTGGCCGCCATTATTCCTGCTATTCTGGCAGTATTGAACACATCCCCCTTAGGAATGTTACTGTCTTTAAGCCGCTTAAAGGTTTCTGTTCCCATCTTGACGATTCCATAGGCTATGGCAGTCCTTTTGGTAGAATGCTTGTCAGTAACATCAACCATTTTGGCTTGGCCTTTGTGATCAAGATGGGTGAAATTCCCAGCCATGGTTACCCCTTAGTGAATTCTACTTTTCGTAAAATTTTTTTAAAAAAGCCGTCTTTTTTCTTTTCTTTTTCTATATCCAAGAATTCTTGAAGAAGTTCCTTTTGTCTATGTGTCAATCCAGTAGGGGTTACTATCTTAATTTTTATGAGCTGATCTCCTGGAGAAAATCCCCGTAGATCTGGAAATCCTTTCCCTTTGAGCCTGAATATGGCGTCAGGCTGTGTACCTTCTGGAATTTTTATCTGTTCGGAACCTTCAAGGGTTGGTACCTCTATGGTGTCACCAAGGCAGGCCTGAATTGCAGAGATCTCCACCTCGCAGTAGATATCATTGCCTTTCCTGTAAAAGTATTCATGGGGTTCCACATGGATAACAATAAAGAGATCTCCACGCTGCCCACCCCGTATACCGGCTTCTCCCTCTTTTCTGAGCCTTAGTCGTGCACCTGTGTCCACCCCTGCTGGAATCTTTATCTTTACTTTTCTATACTGGGCAGTACGTCCTTTACCCTTGCATGAGGGGCATGGTTCTGTAAAAATGGTTCCCTGGCCATTACAGTTAGGGCAGGTGGTTGATACTTGGAAAAATCCCTCGGAACGGATAACTTGCCCTCTACCCTGACAAGCAGGACACGTAATAACCTGGTTACCCGGTCCTGCTCCAGTACCAGAACACCTGTTACATTCTTCCAGCCTCTGGATTTCAATCTCTTTTTCTGCTCCCAAGGCTGCTTCCATAAAGGTTATTGTGAGATCGTAACGCAGATCAGCTCCTCTTCTGGATCCCATTTCAGAGCGAGAGCGTGTTCTGCCTGTTGAGAATCCAAAAAAATCTTCAAAAAGGTCGTTAAATGCACTAAATATATCTTCTGTTTGAGAGAAACCGCTGAAACCGTTTCCGTTCAGGCCTTGGTGACCGTACATATCATAGAGACGGCGTTTTTCATGGTCTTTCAATACTTCGTAGGCCTCGGCAGCTTCCTTGAATTTTTCTTCTGCCTCTTTGTCTCCTGGGTTACGGTCAGGATGATACTTTAAGGCAAGTTTTCTATACGCCTTTTTTATCTCTTCCAGGGTGGCTGTCCGGCTTACGCCTAAAATCTCGTAATAATCCCTTTTCATTTTTTTACTTGCTGTTCTTGTCAATCTCCAAGCGAAGGGCTTCCATTATGCGTTTTTCTTCGGCTTCCTTTGCCAACTCTTCAAGATTTTCAAATGTCACCTTTCCGGCAGCTATCTCCCTGAGTGCAGTAATTATCTCCTTGTTACTGCTTTTTACCAAGGGTTGTGCCCCTTTTCTCAGCTGTTTGACTCTTTCAACTGCAAGGTGCACAATTAAAAAGCGGTCTGGAATCTGTTTCAAGCAGTCTTCAACAGTGACTCTTGCCATGGTTTCCTCCGTAGGCCAAATGAGATTTCATAGAAACACTAAATATATAATGCCTATTGCGCTCTATGCAATCTTTTTGATTATGCCCCTGCTTTTTCTTATCGGCAATCCAACCAACTTTTTGGAGCAAGCAGTTGGTAGAGATCTAGCAGCGATAAGTATCAAAAGGGAAGATGTTTTGGGATGATGATGGTGAATTCTGTCTTTCCCGGTTGGCTCTTTACCTCTATGCGCCCTTCGTGGGCCTCTATGAATGATTTTGCAATAGCCAATCCGAGTCCAGTACCCCTTGGCCCTTTTTTGGTGAAAAAAGGCCTGAATATTTCTCCAAGCTCTTTTTCTGGTATGCCAGGACCATTATCAGTTATAATTATTTGTATATCATCGTCCAGATCTTTAAGTTTTATCTTGATCCTGCCTGCTGGACCAACCGCATCCATGGCATTGGTAATGATATTTAAAATGGCCTGGTTCATTAACTCCTTGTCTCCCATGATGATACAGTCATCAGGAGGTAACTCTGTTTCTATATTCACTCCTTTTTTGTCTATAAGCTTTAGTGAGCTACACAGGGCCTGAATCAGTTCTTTAATATTGATTCTTCCAAGGATCACCTCGGGTTTTTTAGAAAAAAGAGATACGTTCTGAGTAAACCTTTTCAGGCTACCAAGGTTTTCGTCAAAAGTCTCTATGGCCTTTATTCCAGTCTCTGAAAGTCTTTCTTGTGATAGTTGGTATTTTATGAGGCCAAATCTGTTCAGTGTGTTACCCACCTCATGAAGAAGCATGGCTGAAAGTTCGCCTAAAATAGCCAGGTTTTTTAATTGCACCTTGTCAGTAGCCTTGTTAATCTGATCTGAAATGTATTTTATAAGCGAATCCGCCATGTTGTTAAATGTGTTTGTCAATTCTTCAATCTCATCGTTGGTGTGGAGTCTTATTTTGTGATGGAGCATCCCTTGTGAAAAACGAAGGACTTCTTCTTTCAATTTTAGAATTGGGTTGACAACCATTTTGCCAACAATAAGTGATCCAAAAAATACTGAAAGCATAAGGGCTCCAACGCAGATGGCCAGGGAATAGAGCTGGAGACCAAGTATTTTTTCGTTAATGTTTTTTCTAGATAGAAAGAGCTGGATCTTGCCTATGGTCTCTATGGCCTTTTCCGGTGCGATGTTGTAAATGCCCTCAACATCGTCAGAGGTATCACGTACGATAGTGACTGGACAAGATATAAGCTCTATTGCCTCTGATGTTTCTTGAGAGCAACTCGCTAACAGATTGTCAAGACAGTCAAATATCTTGACTCCAACTATATCGGGCCTTTTTAATATCCTATCGCATTGTTCCATAAGCATCTCTTTGTTTCCACTGAGTATGGAGAGCTTTACCGTGTTTGCAAAGAGTTGTCCTATGGCCTGCCCTTTGGCCATAAATTCTGCCTCTAGCATAGATGTGGCCTTTTGGGTATAGAGTGTACCTATTGCAACGACCATAACCAGTTCTATAAGCACAAATATAATGACAACTTTTAGCCTTAAACCGATTTTCATTTGACTACCACTTGCGCCTTTTCCAGGATCGAAACTGGAATCTTCAGCCCGAGCCTGGAGGCAGTTTTTAGATTGATTGACAAGATGAGTTTTTGGGGATGTTGCACAACAACGTCTCCTTTTATCTTCCCTAGCAAGCAACCTATGGCAAGCTTGGCAGCCTGCTTCCCCAAGGCCCTAACGTCTGCTTCAAGGGCATACAGGGCCCCGTTCTTTACATAGCCGGCCGAAAGGCCACAGATGGCAATCCTGTTTCTAAGGCCCCACAGTAGAGTGTAGGTGACCACCTCCTGAGAATTAAAAATTTGTGGATCTGCTGTAATGAAAAAGGTGTTTATAGAATTTTTCAATATATTTTGTAATGCAACCTCTATTGAAGAAAGAAAGGGAAAGACCTGGAGATAGGCATTTCTCGTTTTACAAGGGCCATATTTTATATACGTTTTGGGGCTTGCAGGAACATCGCGTGCAAGAACGGCTGCATGGACGCGATCTTTTATTTTACAAAGGATAGATATCCTTTTTTCAATAGGTACATCCATGCTCACTGCAATCACTCCGTTTGTTTTTTTTAGTTCCTCTATGGTCTTATCAATGATAAAGGTGGCAACCCATGGATAATTTGGTTTCATATCCCTAAGTAGATAGGCAGCCTTTGTACCTATGCAAATAACCATGTCTGGTTTCATGCGGGTTATCTGATTTCTGACCTGACTCGGATCTTTTTCGGCCAGATGCATGGAAACGATTTTGTGAGATCTTCTGCCCCAATTCTCTAAAAATTGCCTAACTCCCTGTTCGCATACTAAATATGGCCTCAAATCCCTTGAGACGATTATGGCGAAGGTGTTGGCCTTCCCGTTTGTTGCAGAGACAGGCCGTGGGGCAAACATGAGATAAGCAGCGCACAATATGAGCCCCATCAATAAATAGGCTCGGTAGCGATATTGGCCTGATAGATTTTGGAACAGTGTTAACATGATCGGTCTAAAATTTGTGGCTAACACCAATTAAGAAACTAAATGGATTTTGGGGAATCCGTGGGAGCGAAGTGCCATTTGTAGGGTCTCCACTTTCGTTGGCAGCAGTAAAGTACTTGGAATCCAGCAAGTTTTTAATTGTCAACTGAGCGTCCAGCCCTGGCAAGAGATCCAGCCATCTAAGATTGGCATCCAACAAGAATATCCCTGGAATGGTAGAGCCTTTATATACTGTGTTAGTTGGATTGGTATGGATTTCGCTTCTCCATCTACATCTGATGTTATATGAGAAATGTTTACCAAGATAGCCTGTGATGCCTGCCATGATTTTATGATTGGAAATCTTCGGACCATCAAAACTGTGGCCTCTTAGCCGTTGCCTAGAATTTATGAAGGAGTAGCCGAGATTTACAACTGCAGCACGGCTGAATTTGTAGCTTGCCCCAATATCTATTCCAAAGTTTGTTACTCTGCCTACATTGTCTGCAATCTCCACCGTAGCCTTTTGGGTTCCACTTTCTGTTACAAGAAAGATGTTGTTCATAAAATATCCTGCTTCTAGTATGGAATCGGTGGATCGTGAGACATAGGCGGACAAGTTTAAGAAGAGGCTCTTTGTATGTTTTGAATAATTGAGCTCAAGGGATGAGACCTTTTCAGGCTCTAGACGCCTTCCAAATACTGATGGCGGAAGGTGGGCATAATTTTTGTCTACCCATGCCTTAAATCTGAAATAGGCAGAAGGAGAGATATAGGCCCTTCCATACATAAATTTTAGGGTTTCTCCCTTTTTTATTGTGTAGATTATGCCTGCTCTTGGATTAAAGGAGTTGTGATGGGTGAAAGTTTCCCAGTCAAATCTTGCACCAGCAAATATAGACAGCCTCTTGCCAAAGTCATGGTTGACCTGTATGTAGGTTCCGTATGTCCAATAGTCGTGTTTTTGAAACGGAGCAATATCAAAGTAGCGGCCGTCTGAAGTTATAATTCCCTTTATCGGAAAGTCTTTATAGGTATCTCCTTTATCAAAGGGTTCTCTGGAATTGAGATACGGCATGGTGGAGATCCTTTTAAAGGCAAAGCCGCCAATTATCTTGCCTTTAGAGTAGCTAAAACGAAGTTGCTCTTCCATGCCGACCATGTCCGAACGTTCATAAATGTAGTTATTGAAATCCTTGCGTCCGTATCTGCTGTGAGGATCCATGCGGTAAATTTGCCCCTTGAATCTGGTTATGGCATCGAGGTGATCCGAAAGGGACAGGGAATGAGTGAGCCTAAAACTGCAAGTGTCCAGCTTGACCCTGTCTTTGGAATGTTGGGTGCGGCCTGTATTAAAGGGTGCTGCAATATTTGTTGGCTGGTTTGTACGCAGGTAAACTCCTTCAAACTTCAGATTTTTCCAACCCGCCTTTATTGTGATGTCCCAGTCCCGCTCAGGTATTTCAAACCTCTGGGAAGGATCATAAAAATGGGTGCGGCCGTTGCCAGGCATATGATAGTGATAGTCATCGTATATCTTTGCCAGATTAAAGCCGTTTGAGCTAAAGGCATGGCCATAGACGTGCAAGAATGAATCTGGTGTTGGCCTTGCCTGGATTAATATATGACCGTCTACAGTATCACCATTTCCTCCTGAGATTTGCAATTCAACATGCCGTTGCCTCTCTACTTTTTTGGTTATGAGATTGATGATCCCTGCATACGCATCTGCACCGTAAATGGCTGACGATGGCCCATACATGACCTCGATCTGTTTTAGGTCTCCAAGGGAAAGCTGATTCCCATATACCAAATTGCTTCCATTTTCTGGATTGAGCCTGACCCCGTCTTTTAGCACCAGCAGCTTGTTGTTGCCCCAGAGACCCCTTTGGATTACATATGCGCCGCCTGCCTGACCGCCAATATGTTTGTGAATATCAAAGCCTGGCAGGTCTTCTAGTACGTCTACAAGGCATTTGTATCCTCTTTCACGAATTATCTTGTCAGTAACAACCAAGACAGTAGATGGTGCCTGACTGGTAGGTTGCCTGAATCTTGAGGCTGTTACAACAGGTTCATCCATAAAGTAATAAATGCGTTCCGGTTCATAAAAAGGCAGGGAAGAAGTCTTGCAGTATGCATTAAAACAGAGTGATCCTGCTACCAGCTGGACCAGTATCGACACAAAAAGAGGACCTGAAAGTCCGGCCTTTGGGCCTGTCATCATGGATTGTTCACCTCGACCAGTTGTAGGTGGAGCAGTTCCGAACTATGATTGTCTTTTAAATAGACCTGGCTCCCTCCAATCGACAAGAGAGGAAATGCCAGAAGGATTGTGGCAGTTTTACATTGATATCCACCACTGCCAAAGCCAGTTCCCTGTTAATTTTCCCCCACTTGTCAGAGGATATTTTTGCAAAATCTTTTTCTGTTGTCAAAACAATAAAAGCCCCTTTTTGTTTGGCCATATTTCCTATCTTTTTCAGGTCCTTATTGGAATAAAAATGGTGGTCCGAAAACTGGAGTGAGCCTTTTATCTTGAATCCAATATCTGTTAATAGCCTTGTGAAGGAATCTGGCCTGGCAAGGCCACAAAAACAAAAACAGTTCCTGCTTACCAGGTCTTTGGCGCTTTTGGAGCCTATTTCGCCAGAATATTTTATTTTGATATTGCCTGGCTGATAAAAGCTCCTGAAGATGGGTTTGGTCTTTACGAGCTGACGAATCTGTTCTTCCACAAGCTCGAGCATTCCCAAAGGCACCTCGTTGCATTTGGTTAAAATTGCAGCATCTGCCAACCCAAGGGTCCTGGGCGTCTCCCTGAGGATTCCGCCTGGAAAGACCCGTTCTGAACCCAATGGATTAGGTGCTTCTATTAGTACAAGGTCTATATCCCTGTAAAGCCTGATATGCTGAAATCCATCATCAAGCACAAAGACGGTTGGCCCAAAGTATTGTGCAGCATATGTTCCACATCTGTATCTGTCAGATCCCGCTATGACAGGAACTCCTTCAAGCTTTGATGCTATCATCAGAGGCTCGTCTCCTGAGCTTTGGGCAGAGGCCCTGATGCCTTTCCCATCACTCACAACCAGAGGGCCTTTCCCTGCTTTTCCTCCGTATCCCCTGGTCAGCACACATGGTTTATGCCCAAGCCTTCTCAAAAAAGAGCAGATGGCAATTACATGGGGACTCTTTCCTGTTCCTCCCAGGGTCAGATTGCCAACACTTATTACAGGACACGGCAGCCTCTTTGGCTTCAGTATCCTTTTGCGATAGAGGAGCCTTCTGATTTCCATGAAGTGGCCATATATAGGGGAAAATGGTCGCCCTATCAGGAACAGTTTTTCAGCCTTCTTTGGCGTTAGCATGGTCGTGCAAAAGCCCCTTTACTAGCTCTAAGTATCTGTTGGAAACCCTCCCGGAGGATTGGCTGAAATGTCCGGTTGCCCTTTTTGCTGCTTCATAACTTTGGTGATCGGTCAGGAGTTTTTTTATTGTCCTTTCGAGCTCCATGCGGTCTTTTACCATAAATCCCGCTTCCTTGTTCATTAGTGCATCTGCCATCTCTTTGCAGCTTTCTATGTACGGGCCAAAAAGCACAGGCTTTCCAAGATGGGCAGGCTCAAAGACATTGTGTCCTCCAACAGGTGCAAGGCTCCCTCCAACAAATGCCAGGTGGCAAATTGTGTAAAAATTTTTAAGCTCCCCAAGGGTATCAAGTATATACACATCAGGTGTATCAGAGGTGTCATGCTGCCTGGTTTTACTCCTTAATCTGCAGGCCAAGCCAAGCCTGGAGCATATCTTTTTTACCTCTCTAGCTCTTTTTATGTCTCGTGGAGCAACTATCATCTTCAGATTTTTGTAAGTTTTCCTTATGCTGCAAAAGACCTCAAGCAATATTTCCTCTTCTGGATCATGGGTGCTTCCAGCACAAAGTACAGTGTTTGTTGGCGAAAAGCCGGTTGCCTTGAAGAGCCCATCCCGCATCTGGCCTG
>Ga0256914_1003003_pt1 | contig 13623 bp, 14 predicted proteins | sample HulkmetaG_FD_191571 | JGI IMG/M metagenome (GOLD analysis project Ga0256914, IMG submission 191571) | Hydrothermal chimney microbial communities from Main Endeavour vent field at the Juan de Fuca Ridge, Pacific Ocean - Hulk | ecosystem: Environmental > Aquatic > Marine > Hydrothermal vents ... | reverse complement strand
TGAATATGAGAACGGTCCCTACCTTGAAGGGTTCAATGCGGATGGAAAGCTCGATTACGTTTTTTACTTCGAAGAGGTAGAAAAGATACTTGAGAAAAAGGAGTATGACACAATCTATGTGCTTTTCAGGGCAATCTATAAACCCTTCAACGCATCTACGCAACACCTGGCGATAGGCTACTACATCGTGGAGAACACGCAGGGCGTCGAGATTGCACCTGGTGTTTACTCGATAACAGGAACCGAAGGACACTTTGTAGAATACAAGGATGCACTGGATATTACAGAAACGATTGTTGGATACAATCTGCAGGATTCAATCATGAAAAGCAATAGCCAGAACCATCCCGAGTACAAGGAGATGCTGAATACATGGCTTGAACATATAAAATCGAAAGAGAACAAAATAGATGCTTACATAGAAAGAAGCAGGATGCTAAGAGCAAAAAGAACAGAAGAGGCTTTCAGACAGCAGCTCGAATCCTGTCTGAAAAAATAGAGGTGGGAGGTATTCTTTGTTATGGGAGTAGATATCAGTAAAAAAAGGGTCGTAACAATCTGCGGAAGTGGCGGCTGTGGCAAAACAACATTAGCCGAAGATATCCTCTTTACAACAGGCAAGATCACAAGAAAGGGTTCACCTGAAAAGGGCAATACCGTAATGGATTTCGACCAGGAGGAAATAGAGAGAAAGATTTCATTGCAGCTTGCCGTGGCTCATACGCAATGGAATAAGCATCTGATTTACCTCATCGATACGCCCGGGTACCACAATTTTATAGGTGATGCCCTATGCGGTATCAGAGCCGGGGATTCGATCCTCATGGTTATAGATGCAAAAGACGGTGTTAAAGCGCAAACTGAAAGGCTTTTCGATGAAGCCAAAGCTGAATCCAAACCAGTGATGTTTTTCATAAATGGCATGGATAAGGAGGATATCGAATTTGACGCAACGGTTGATTCCATAAAAAACGGTCTGACATCCAAAGCCTACCTGCTGCAATACCCAATTATTGAAAATGGGAACTTCACTGGCTATGTGGATATATTACAAAAGAAAGCTTACTCCTTCGAGAAGGGAGAAATGGATATCCCCCAGGATCTTGCCGATAAAATGGAAGAAAAATACATGGAGCTTGTGGAGGAGATTACCACCTACGACGACCAGTTGATGGAAAAATATTTAGAGGGCGAAGAGCTGGATAAGAAAGAGCTACTTGAGACCATGCATAAAGCCGTAGTGGAAGGTAATCTCTATCCGATACTTGTAGGTTCTGCACTGAAGGGTCTGGGCACAAAGGAGCTGCTTGACGATATTGTAAATCTGCTGCCAGCTCCCAAAGAAGAGTACGATGAGCCTGCAGCGCTTGTTTTTAAAACATACAACGATCCGCAGCTCGGAAAAATAAGCCTCTTGAGGATCTGCTCGGGTGTGTTTAATTCCGACTCCACCTACTACAACGTAAATAAAGAGCAGGAAGAGAGGATCGGGGCACTACAGAGCGTCATGGGTAAAAACTTCTCCAAAGTTGAGAGTGCATCGACAGGCGATATAGTGGCAGTAGCAAAATTGAAGGTAACACAGACAGGCGATACACTCGCCAATAAGGGATCCAGCATAAAGTGCGAGTTTGTCGAAATGCCTTTGCCGTTTATCTCCTATGCAGTCTACGGCACCTCAAAGGGCGACGAAGAAAAACTCGGCGCTGCCATAAGCAAGATTATGGAGTCTGACCCAAGTTTGAAGTTTACCCGCAACGATGAAACAAAAGAGTTCATCCTGACAGGTATGGGTAAAATGCACCTGGAGGTAGTAGCATCCAAATTGAAGAAGAAGTACGGCGTTGAGGCCATCCTTAAAACACCAAAGGTTGCCTACAAGGAGACAATTAAAGGAAAAACATCATCCCATGGAAGATACAAAAAACAAACAGGTGGACATGGCCAGTTCGGTGATTGTGTGATAGAGATAGAGCCACTTCCGCGTGGTAAAGGATTCGAGTTTGTTGACATGATTGTAGGTGGTGCTATACCAAGGCAGTTCATTCCTTCGGTTGAGAAGGGTATAAAAACGGCTATGGAGCAGGGTATTCTGGCTGGCTATCCGATGGTAGACATCAAGATCAAACTCGTTGATGGCGCCTACCACCCCGTTGATTCGAGCGATCTTGCATTTCAAATGGCAGGCTCTATAGCCTTTAAAGAGGGAGTGGTGAAGTGTAAGCCTGTACTGCTTGAGCCCATCGTCGAGATGGAGGTCTATGTACCAGATGAAAACATGGGAGACATAATTGGTGATCTAAACTCCAGAAGAGGCAGAGTTCTGGGCATGGAACCCTACGAAGGAAAGAAGGGATATCAGAGAATAAGGGCGCTTGTGCCAGAAGCAGAGATACTTGAGTATGCTCCAGCTCTGCGCTCATTAACTGGCGGAAGGGGCTTTTTCAAATACAAATTTGCAACGTATGAAGAGGTGCCGCAGCAGATAGCTGAAAAGATAATTGAAGAAGCCAAAGCGGAAGCCGAAAAATCCTAAAAAAACGAAAACCCACACCCCATAGATGGGGTGTGGGTTCATCCATTCAATAGCACCAAAGGGCTACCTGAGTTTAACCTCAAGTACCGGTTTTGAAGACATTCTCATTACTTTTTCCGTTACGCTACCGAACATGAAACGCTCTATGCCACTTCTTCCGTGAGCACCCATGACAATAAGGTCAATCTCATTTTTATCGGCAAACTCAACTATCTTCTTTGCCGCATCACCTATCTCAATTACCACCTCTACATTGTCATTCAAATTATACCTGTTTCTCAAATGTTCAATTTCCTTGAGCGTCTCCTCTCTCATGGCATTGATTATCTGCTCAACCGGCAAAGAAGGAACATATCCCACTGCAGTGTTCAAATCGGTTATACAGTGATAGATGTACAACTTCGCATCAAACTTGTCAGCCATCAGCTTCGCATACTGCAATGATTTTTCGGAATTTTCTGAAAGATCAATAGGAGCAAGCACCTTCTTAATCACAATCTCCTTCATATCTCACCCCTTCATCAACATAATAGGTTTAGTTACCCTGAATAATCCTCTCAGCTATCTGAATGGCGTTTAACGCTGCCCCTTTGCGTATTTGATCGCCAACCACCCATAGTGAGAGCCAGTTTGGACCATTCAGATCCTGCCTAATTCTACCCACCTCGCAATCGTCTCTACCGCTTACATATAGAGGCATAGGATATATGCCATTTGCAGGATCATCAACAACTTTCACACCGGGAAACGCATCTATGAGCTCTCTTGCCTTCTCCGGTGTAATCTCATCCTCGAACTCGATAGTCAAAGCCTCCGAGTGGGCTCTAAACACCGGTATTCTAACGCATGTTGCCGATACGATAATCCTATCATCGTGCATAATCTTTCTTGTTTCGTTGATGGTCTTCATCTCTTCCTTTGTATAAGCACTGTCAAGAAAAACATCTACCTGCGGTATAACATTGAATAAAAGCTGATAAGGAAACTTCTCAACAGGGATATCCCTCCCGTGCACCCACGCAACAACCTGTTTTTCAAGTTCTTGCATAGCAGAAGCTCCAGCGCCTGACGCAGCCTGATACGTTGAAACAATCACACGCTTAATCCTGGAGTAATCATAAAGGGGTTTTATAGCCATAAGCATGATTATGGTCGTGCAGTTGGGATTGGCAATTATACCTTTATGCTTAAAGATATCATCAGGATTAATCTCAGGCACCACAAGTGGTACATCCTTCTCCATTCTGAAAGCTGAGCTATTATCTATTACTACCGCTCCCGCTTCAACCGCGTAGGGCGCAAACTCCTTACTCCTGGAAGAACCAGCTGAAAAGAGGGCTATATCGATGCCCTTGAAGGAGTCCTTTGTGGTTTCCTGTACTTCAATTTCCTTATCCCTGAATAGTACCTTCTTGCCAGCCGAGCGTTTCGAGGCAAGCAATCTCAACTCACCGACGGGAAAGTTCCGCTCCTGAAGAATTTTTAACATCTCCTGTCCTACGGCACCCGTTGCACCCACGATCGCAAGATTGTACTGTTTAGCCATTAGCAAGCCCCCCTACAGATATTCCTTAACCAGTAGATCCACGATTCTCAGTATATTAATCGACGATCCACCACTTAAATTGTCTGCAACTATCCACATAGACAGAGCATCCGGGTACTCATCGTTGAGTATTTTGAGCCGCCCGATGGAGATGTAGTCTTTACCCACCATATCAACAGGCGTTTTATAAGATCTGTAATCCCTTTCAAGCTGACACCACCTGGCTTTCTTTAATGTTTTAACTACAGCATCGGGTTTGAATTGTTCCGAAAGCTCGGCAATCACATACGCGCCATGTGAGCTAAAAACCGGTACATACACACTGTTGACCACAATCCTCAAACCATCATCACCTAAAATCCTTTTTACCTCACCAGCTATCCTTTTTTCTTCGGCACAAAAACCCTGCTTATCTATAACACCTGCCTCGGGGATGCAATTAAACGCAATTCTTCGCGGTAACCTTCCAGCTGTCTGCTTTGCATAGTCGAACTCAAACCAACTACGCGTCTGATTCATCAACTCTTCCACTGCCTTCATGCCCATGCCGCTAACCGCCTGATAGGTTGAAACAACCACCCGCTCAATCCCAAACTCCCTCTCCAATACGGAAAGCGGACTGGAAAGCATTATGCTAACAGGGTGTGGCGATGCAATTATGCCCCTGTTCTTATATAGCTCTATATCGTCGGAATTGACGCCGGGCACAACAGTGGGTACATCCGGCTCAAAGACAAAAAGACCACTACAATCAATCACAACTGCGCCACTCTCTGTGGCTTCCTCAGCAAATTGCCTGCTCACATCGATGCCAGCAACAAAAACGGCAATATCCACATCCTTAAACGCAAGTCTATCCAACGAATCCACGTATATCTCTTTCGAAGAAAACTCCAGCGTTTTCCCTATGGAGTCATCGCTGCCAAGAAGCTTCAACTTCTTAATGGGAAGATTACTCGTTGATAGTGCGGAAACCAACTCTCTGCCCACTGCGCCAGTGGCACCTACTATGGCGAGACTGCAATTCCTCACTATAACCCCCTGTTTTTATTACCGTAACTTACATATATTATTTTTAAGAATTTCTCAAGCCTTTTTGTTGTAGGTGCTCATGGCGTGCTGAAGACCATTCCTCATTATATCAACTACCGCTTCGCGGGCTTTATCCACCATCTCTCTTACAATGGGTAGATCCTCTTTATCAAACTCACTGAGCACATATTTTGCAGCATCATCGCCCTTTCTACCGATACCCAGCTTCACTCTGATAAAATCCTGAGTGCCGAGAAGCTCTATCACGGAAGCAACACCTCTGTGCCCGCCACTCGACGAATTCTTCTTTATACGAATGCGACCCAGGGGCATATCGATGTCGTCGTGGACTACAATCAGCCTATCTGGCTGTATACCATAATGGCTTACAAATGCCCTAACACTCACACCACTTGCATTCATGTAGGTTAAAGGTTTCAATACCAGCACATCCTCGCCATCAAGCTCGAATCTGCCCACCAGACCCCTTATTGCGCTGTCGGATCGGAAATAAAAACTAAAAAAAATGGACAGCAGGTCGCATACCATAAAACCCACATTGTGGGGTGTAAATGCGTACCTGCTGCCCGGATTCCCCAGACCCACAACACCGAACATGAATGGGTTATCCTTCCGTAGCCTCCTGCTTCTCTTCCTCTTCTGTAACCTCTTCCAGTTCCTCTTCCGCTTCCTCGGTCTCTTCTTTTACCTTTCCAACAATTGCTACAAGCGTGTAATTCTTGGAGGACTTGATCTTAACGCCTTCGGGCATTTCAAGATCGAAAACGTGAATAACATCACCTATATCAAGGTCGCTAATATCAACCTCAATCTCCTTCGGTATAGCCTCAGGGAGCGCAACAACCGTAATACTCTTTCTGGGCTGATACAGATCACCGCCAAGTTTAACGCCTTTAGCCTCACCAACAAGCTTAATAGGCACATCAACAGTAATTGGCTGGCCCTTGGTAAGTTTGTAGAAATCGATATGAACAATCTCATCTGTCACTGGATGCCACTGGATAGATTTAACAACCACCTCATACTTCTCGTCGCCCTTCACATCCAGCTCAAATACATCGTTTCTATTGCTTTTTCTCAATATGCTCATTAACTTGGATTTATCCAGCGCGATATGCTTATTCTCAAAATTCGCACCGTAAATCACACCGGGCACCTTGCCTTCCCTTCTCAACTTCCTGGCGAGTTTCGGCTTAACCTCTCTAACTTCTGCCGGGATAATCATCGCTTCCTAACCTCTCTCTCTTGATTTTTATTCAAAAATGGCGCTCAACGACTCTTTGTGATAGACCCTTCTGATAGCTTCGCCGATCAAAGCACCCACAGAAAGCACCCTAATCTTATCCGTTGGAATTGGTCTGTCAAATTTTATGGTGTTCGTTACAGCAAGCTCCTTAAGTGGCGAATTGTTTATCTTTTCTATAGCGTTGCCGCTTAATACAGGATGAGTGCAACAGGCATAGACCTCTTTGGCACCCTCTTCGTAGAGCGCAGCGGCAGCATTCGTCAGAGTGCCTGCTGTATCAACAATATCATCAACGATAATTGCAGTTTTGCCTTTTATGTCGCCGATTATGTGCATTATCTCGCTTACATTGGGTTTGGGTCGGCGTTTATCAATTATGGCTATTGTGCATCCGAGTTTCTTTGCATAGTAGCGCGCCCTCTCCACGCCGCCAGCATCCGGTGACACAATCACCATCTCATCAGCGCCAAGCTTTCTAATATACTCAAGTAGAATCGGCGATGCATAGAGGTGATCAACAGGGATATCAAAGAAACCCTGAATCTGTCCGGCGTGGAGATCCATAGACATTACCCTATCTGCACCTGCTGTGGTAATAAGATCAGCCAGTAATTTAGCAGAAATAGGAGCTCTCGGCACAACCTTTCTGTCCTGGCGTGCATAGGCATAATAGGGAATCACCACATTTACCGATCTTGCACTGGAGCGCTTCAGTGCATCCAGCGTTACAAGCAGTTCCATAATATTGTCGTTAACCGGTCTTGAAAGTGACTGTATTATAAAAACATCGGCTCCACGCACACTTTCGTCTATCTGGACATATATCTCACCATCGGCAAATCTGGAGATCTCCGCCTTAGCGAGAGGTTTTCCAAGATAACTACTGATCTCCTTTGCAAGCTCAATATTCGCAGTACCACTTATAAGCTTTAGATCTATCATTATCCATCACTCACTCTTTTTGTTATATGGCTGGGGTGGGTGGACTCGAACCACCGATCGAGGATCCAAAGTCCTCTGCCTTACCGCTTGGCTACACCCCAAAAAAAAGACTGCAGCCCCTAAAGGAGTCTATCCAAAGTATGGGGCGCAGTCAACCGGTTAGAATCAGGCGTTTTCTTCCTGCTTCTTTTCAGCAAGAACCTTCTCGTACTCACCAAGAACGGCGTCTTCGAGCTTCTTTCTCATCTCGTTGTTCAGCGGATGAGCCACATCCTTGAAGCTACCATCCTTCATTTTCCTTGAAGGCATGGCAACGAAGAGCCCTTTTTGACCATTGATAATTTTAAGGTCCCTTACAACAAACTCGTTGTCAAAAATAACAGTTGCAAAACCTTTCAGTTTTTCATCACCCTCAATCGGGCTTACCCTTACCTCTGTAATCTCCATAAGGCTTACCTTCCTTTTTTCGAGAAATTTACTCTTTTAAAGAACACACCCCATGAGACCAATAGATCTTCAATCCCCCTCTCGTCCGCTTTCACCTCCGGATTAATTATTGAAAACATACTGGAGCCGCTACCGGACAGTAGCGCGTTGCCAAAGTGTCTGGTTAACACAGATTTAATATCCCTCAACCGACCAAATTCCTTAAGGACCACCCCTTCGAGATCGTTACACAGGTAAGGCATGATGTCTTCAAGATCACACCTTTCCCCTATGATAACAAAAGGCATTTTATTTATACATTGCTTTTTTGTCAATACTAATTTTGAATAAATTGTTGACGTTGATATGCTTATAGGCGGTATTGCTAAAAAAATTGAATAGCCCTCTGTGTTGCAGGTTAACTCATCGATAATCTCTCCTCTTCCAGTAGCTATAGCAGCCGGAGAATCGTAGAGAAAAAATGGAATATCACTGCCTAAAGTAGCCGCAATAGTATAAAGCTCATTGAAGGTAAGAGGAAAATCGAACATCTCATTTAAAAGCAGTAATGTAGCTGCAGCGTTCGAACTGCCACCACCCAAACCGCTTCCCGGTGGTATACGTTTTTCTATCTCTATTCTCACCTGTGCTCTTATGCCGGATCTTGAGAAAAACTCATCGGCTGCTATGTAAGCAAGATTGTTTTCGTTGTTCAACTCATCCATTGTGGTAAGTATATCAATCCCCGGCGTTGGCTTAGGTTTCACTTCAACAGTATCAAAGAAATCAATTTTATGCATCAGGGTGTATATTTCGTGAAACCCATCACTGCGCTTGTTCAAAACATATAGAAACAGGTTAACCTTTGCGGGCGATTTTATGATCAAAATACTGCTCCAAGCTTCTTGGCGATTCTTTTTACTTCAAATACTATCTCGTCCTTATCCACAGTTGTAAACTCGCCATCCTTATAGACTACCTTGCCATCAATTATCACACACCTAACATCACGCGAGTTTGCCGCATAGGCAAGATAGGAGTACGGGTTGTACATGGGGATGGCTTCAAAGGAGTCAGTAGAAATCACTACAATGTCAGCCTTATAACCAGCACTCAATTTACCCGAATTTTCAAACAGGGAGTTTGTGCCTATAACAAAGCTCTTTTTAGCACCCACTACCGTGCTATCCCTCGATAGCGCTTTCTGTATAAGACTCATTACCCTTAACTCTTCGATTATATCAAGGTTATTATTGCTCGCCGGTCCGTCTGTCCCTATAAATATATCAATTCCCATTCTTTCCATCTTATACATGGGTGCAATACCGCTTGCAAGCTTCAAGTTGCTCTGGGGTACGTTAACCACACTGCACCCTTTTGCCTTCATCATTCTTATATCATCATCACTACTCGCAACGCAGTGAACAAGATAGATGTCCTTATCCAAAAGACCTGTCTCTTTAAGCACATCCATGGGTCGTTTGCCCTTTGTTCTCATAACAGTAGTTATCTCCTCGGAGCTTTCATTCACATGTATCTGAACAGGAGAACCATCATCAGCAGCATCAGCAACAAGCCTTAAACTCTCCTCTGATAGCGTATAGGTGGAATGGGGCGCATAGCTAACCTTTATCGTTTCGGATTCAAACTCCCTCTTCAGTGCTTTTGTCTTCTCTATTGCCTCCCTGGCACTTGATGCATCCGGCGTTTTAAAATCAAGGATTCCCTCACCAATCATAGCCTTCATACCGATACGCATAGCCGCTCGAGCTACCTGCTCTTCATAAAAGTACATATCCGCAAAGCAAGCCGTGCCGCTTCTTATCATCTCAAGCATAGACAGGCTGGAGCACCAATACACCATTTCAGAATCCACATACTTGGCTTCCGCTGGAAAGATATGATTGTTCAGCCACTCCATAAGGTTGAGATCATCGGCCATGCCCCTGAACAGGCTCATGGCAAGGTGCGTATGAGCATTACAGAATGCTGGAAGAACAATACAGTTATCCGCATCAATAACCGTATCGACTTCTGCTTCAATTCCTTTCTCTAAAGAAACAATACGATCATCCTCCACCAACACATCAAGGTGACCTTCCTTCTCACCCAGGCAATATCCGTTTTTTATAAGCAAACTCATGTCAAACCCTCGAAAAATCTATTTAAAACAGCCGAAAGCTTTTTTGATGCAGCCCTTGCCTGTTTTATAATCTCGTTAACATCCGTTTTTGCCATGCAATCCGGCCTGTTCACATTGGTTATTACTGAAATAGCGGCACAGTCAACACCCATATGATTCAGGGCAATAACCTCTGGCACTGTCGACATACCAACAGCATCAGCACCTATCATTCTTAGAAAACGTGTCTCTGCCGGTGTTTCTAAACTGGGCCCCGGTATAGCCACATAAACTCCCTCTTTCAGCTCTATACTTTCGTCCATTGCCGCCTTTTTCAATCTATCTATCAAATCCGGAGCGTATGGTTGACTCATATCTGGAAAGCGCTCACCCAGCTCATCAATATTGACTCCACGCAAGGGGTTAGATGGAATCATGTTTATGTGATCCCTCACAACCATGAGATCCCCCTGCTTAAACAGGGGATTCAGTCCACCAGCCGCATTGGTTAGCACAATAGCTTTGGCTCCAGCAAGGGCAAGCAGACGCACAAGAAACACTACCTCCGATGCCGGATAACCCTCGTAATAATGGAAACGCCCATTGGCTACAACGAGATTGCTACCAGATAGGTTGTACGAATCAAAATGCCCCTTGTGGGATGGTGCGGTTGCAACAGGCATGCCCGGTATCTCATCGTAACGCACCGAGGTTAGCTTTTGTGCATTTATCTCTATCTCAATGCCTGTGCCCGTAACAACAGCATAATCCAGATGTCCTACGAGTTCAACCAGCCTATCCCGAGCTCTTTGAAGTCTGGCAAACATAGTACGAGCCTCCGTTTTACAGGCACTTTTACCACAAAGAGTGCATTTTTTCAAGCTGACAGGCTTTTATGGAACGATCTTCCCAAGCATCACAAAGGTAAAGTTTACATCACTGTGCCAGTATGCTATAATCATTGTGTGAATTTCCTTGTGAAATGGGCAATCAACACCATAGCTTTAGGGTTAACGGTCATAATCGTAAAGGGCATACATGTATCTGGGATTCTACCCCTAACCATAGCCAGCCTCCTTATTGGTCTTCTAAATGCTGTGTTAAAACCGATCATGCTAATTCTAACGCTTCCATTGAACATTCTAACACTGGGAGGGTTCACATTTGTTATTGACACCATCATGATACTTATTGCATCTCAATTAGTGCGTGGATTCGACGTTACTGGCTTCTGGGCAGCCTTCGTAGCATCACTTATAATGGGTATTGTGAGCTTTTTGCTGGAGTTGTTTGTCTCAATCACAGAAGGGGATTAAAATCATAAGAAAGAAGTAAACCATCTGCGGGGGTTTAAGGATATGTCTTCTGCTTTCCCTGGGCTTACTATTGGTGACCTAAAAGCAAAAATAGCCATCATTCAGGGAGGAATGGGCGTTGGTATCTCCATGTCATCGCTTGCCTCAGCTGTGGCAAAGGAGGGAGGTATCGGTGTAATATCGGCAGCTGAGATAGGCTTTATTAAAGATTACTTTTTCAAAAATCCGCAGCAGGCCAACAGAGATGCATTGACAGAGGAAATCAAAAAAGCAAAAAGCGCCACAGACGGCATAATAGGCGTCAATATAATGGTTGCTATGAGCGAGTTTTTGGACCTTATAGAGGTTTCAATTGATGCCGGTGCAGATATACTCTTTTTTGGCGCCGGATTACCCCTTGGCGTTCCCATAAAAAAGATAAAAAACAGCAATACCAAGATAGGCGTTATTGTATCATCAGACAGAGCCACCAAGTTGATTTTCAAGTACTGGGATAGGCATTACAACCATATACCGGATGCTGTTGTGGTTGAAGGACCCAAAGCAGGTGGCCATTTAGGCTTCAAATACGAGCAGATAAATGACCCGGCTTATGCATTGGAAAACCTGATAGGACCAGTAAAAAAGGCACTTGAACCATTTCAGGAGAAGTACTCAAAAAGGATTCCGGTGATAGCCGCTGGAGGCATATATACCGGAGCCGACATATACAAGTTTATCAACATTATAGGAGCAGACGGAGTACAGATGGCAACACGCTTTGTCGCAACATATGAGTGCGATGCCGATATGGCATTCAAAGAAGCCTATATAAAAGCTAAAAAAGAAGATATTGTTATTATAAAAAGCCCGGTAGGATTACCCGGAAGAGCGATAAGAAACAGATTTCTTGAAGAAGTAGAAAAGGGTAAGAAACAACCGTTTAAATGCATCTGGCAATGCCTGAAAGGCTGCGAGTATAGAAAGGCTCCATACTGCATAACCCAAGCCTTAATCAATGCTCAAAAAGGTAGATTCAGCGGTGGTTTTGCATTTGCAGGCGCAAATGCCTACCGCGTGGATAGGATCGTATCTGTCAAAGATCTAATCGAGGAGCTGAAAAGGGATTACATTAATACTTTTGAAAACGCCCATAATAACAGGGTAGGAGGAATAAGGGATGTATAAAAGTATCCTTGTAATGACGGATTTTTCGAAGGATTCAGACTTTGCCGTGCAAACGGCGTGTGAGCTTGCATCCAAGTTTGACGCAAAGCTCTACGTTATGCATGTTGGTCATCTCGATCCAGGATTCACAGTTCTGCTGGACGATGAAGACCTGAAGAAAGTGGAAAGGAGAATGGACGAAAGTGTTGAGAACGAGTTTATAGAACTTGAAAGAAGGATTCCCTGTATCCTTGAGGTCAAATACCAGAGGGTTTACAGAAGAGGTGTACCATACGAAGAGGGTCTTAAGGAGACAGAAACAGGTAAATACGACCTGCTTGTGCTCGGCTCACACGGACGAAGCGGTATAAAGCGCTTTTTCTATGGTGGCACTACAGCTAAACTGGCACGTAGAGCCCCTATTAGCACATTGATTACAAGACTAAACGATTAAAAAACAAAAGCCGGAGAGATAATCCCTGTCTCTCCGGCTTGCACTTTTTAGGATCGATTCGTTAACCTGCCTGTGCGGGCTGTGCTTTCTTTACCCGCATCTTTTGCTCAAAATAGAGTAGAGCCAAAACAATCAAACCGGGGATATACATGAAATACTTCAAGTCCTTTGGTAAATGGAAAGCCTCTATGGGTCCTGCTGGATTAAGCAAAACCCACATAGCAAACAGGAAAAACGGAATTTCCCACCATTTGTTCTTTGTAATAAACCAGCCCTGTAGCGCTGACGCAAAGGCAAACGAGCCCAGAATAGCCATGAAGAAAATCATGATAATCTGCGGCCAGCTTGAGATGTGATAAAGAATCAAATCAGGGTTGAAGACAAACATAAACGGAAGAATCGCTGTGCGCATATCGTAGATGAAACCCTGAATCGCTGTAGGTATCGGATCCGTTTCCGCCAGCGCCGCCGCCGCATAGGCAGCCAACCCAACCGGCGGCGTATCATCCGCTATAATTCCGAAATAGAAGCAGAAGAGATGAGCTGCCATTAAAGGCACAAAGAAACCGTAGTTATGGGCGATTGTAACAATAACAGGAGCTGTCAAAGATGCCATAACAATGTAGTTAGCAGTCGTTGGAAGGCCCATACCCAGAAGCAGGCTCGCAAGTGCTGTGATCACCAAAAGCAGGTAAATGTTGCCATGAGAAAGTGTGTCAACCAGCTCTGTGATCATGCTGCCTATACCGGTAGCAACAAGTCCTACCACAACACCGGCGCTGGCACATGCAAGCGCCACAACAACCATGTTTCTCGACCCGGCAACAAATGCCTCG
>Ga0256914_1003002_pt1 | contig 13629 bp, 12 predicted proteins | sample HulkmetaG_FD_191571 | JGI IMG/M metagenome (GOLD analysis project Ga0256914, IMG submission 191571) | Hydrothermal chimney microbial communities from Main Endeavour vent field at the Juan de Fuca Ridge, Pacific Ocean - Hulk | ecosystem: Environmental > Aquatic > Marine > Hydrothermal vents ... | reverse complement strand
GCCCGCAGCAGGGAGCGGCCGTGCCCCGCGGGGACCCGCAGGGTGTCGCCGTAGGTGCAGAGGATCACCTCCTCCCGCTCGGCCAGGGCGATGGCCTGATCGATGCGGCGCACGGGGAGAACGCAGACGGGGCAGCCGGGGCCGTGGACGAAGGTGACGTTCTCCGGCATCAGGTCCTGCACACCGTAGCGGAAGATGGCGTGGGTGTGGCCGCCGCAGAACTCCATGAGCCGGTAGTCGCGGCCGGTGTCCGCCTCGCGGGCGATGGCCTCGGCCAGGGTGCGGGCCAGCTCGCGGTCGCGGAACTCTCCAATGTACTTCATGCCAGCCCCGCCTCGGCGAAGAGCGCCAGGGTGCGCTCGGCCTCCTCCGGGCTCACCTTCTCCAGGGCATAGCCCACGTGGACCAGCACGTAGTCACCCACGGAGACCTCCTCCAGCAACGCCAGGGAGACCTCCTTCTGCACCCCGCCGAGGCTCACCCGCGCCGTGTCGCCGTCGATGGCCACCACTTCGGCGGGCAGCGCCAGGCACATGGATCAGGCTCCCGGGGCGGCCAGCCGGCGGCTGGCGTTGAGCCATTGGTACCAGGCCTCCATGCCCTCGCCCGTGGTGGCGGAGAGCCGCAGCACCTCGAGGCGCGGGTTCACCCGCCGCGCGTACCCAATGCACCGCTCCACGTCGAACTGCAGGTGGGGCAGCAGGTCGGTCTTGTTGAGGATCATAAGATCGGCGGCGTGGAACATGTCGGGATACTTGAGGGGCTTGTCCTCGCCCTCGGTGACCGAGAGGATCACCACCTTGTGCGCCTCGCCCAGGTCGAAACCGGCGGGACAGACCAGGTTGCCCACGTTCTCGATGAAAAGCAGGCTTCCCGCCTCCGGTTCCAGGCGTTCCAGGGCGTGGCCCACCATGTGGGCATCCAGGTGGCACCCCTTGCCGGTGTTGATCTGGACCGCCTTCACGCCCGTGGCGCGGATGCGCTCGGCGTCCTGGCTGGTCTGCTGATCGCCTTCGATGACCGCCATGGGCCAGCGGCCGGCCAGGTCGGTGAGGGTGCGGGTGAGCAGGGTGGTCTTGCCCGAGCCGGGACTGGAGACCAGGTTCAGCGCCAGGATGCCCCGTTCGGCCAGCCGGCGTCGGTTGGCGGCGGCGTACTCGTCGTTCTTGGCCAGGATGTCCTGTTCGATGCGCACCATGCGCGCCTGGCTGAGCCCCGGCGCATGGGCGTGGGCGGGTCCCAGACCATAGTGGTGCACGCCTTCACCACAGCCGCATACGGTACACATCATTCCACCTCCAGTTCCTTTACGCGCAGCTCTTCGCCCCCGGTGATCTGCAGCGGGAAGCCGCCGCACTTCGGGCAGGGATCGAAGCGCTGCCCGATCTCCACGCTCTCGCCACAGCACAGGCACCAGGCGCGTCCCGGGAGCTCGATGATCTCCAGCCGCGCCCCGTCGGCCAGGGTGCCCTTCATGACCACCTCGAAACCGAAGCGCATCGCCTCCGGTTCCACCCCGGCCAGGGCGCCGATCTCCAGCCGGACCACCTTCACCCGCCGAAACCCCTCCTGTTCGGCGTGGGCCTCCAGCAACTGCAGCACGCCTTCACACAGGGACATCTCGTGCATCAGCAGATCTCCAGATCATAGCCCACGCAGGGATCGATGGCATCCACCACGAGGCGCGCCTGGCGCTCCAGGTCGGCCGGCGTTCCCTCGATGCCCCGCAGGCTCGAGGCCACCACGCCCCGGGGGTGGAAGTTCCACTCGGTGGGCGCCAGGATGCGGTAGCACAGGATGCGCTCCCCTTCCAGCTCCACCTGGTGATACAGCCGGCCGCGCGCCGCCTCCGCCCGGCCGATGCCGGTGCCCTCGTCCGCCCCTTCCACCGGGAGGGGTCCGGGGCCGGGTGATTCCAGGGCAAGACGGGCCACCTCGGTGAGCCGCGCCACGAGCCGGGTCAGCAGCGCATTGCCCTGGGTGTCGTGCAGCCGTTGCAGGAGGGGGCTGCGGGTGCGGGTGAGCACGCTGGTCTCCCGGCACGCCCCCTGCCAGCGGGGCCGTTCGATGAAGGTCTCCTCCCGGAACGCCGGCCGCAGCTGCGTCTCCTCCAGCGGGGGCAGGGGGGCCACCGGGCTGCGGCCCACCCCCTGCCAGCCCCGGGCCATCACCTGGTCCAGGAGGCGCGCAGCCACCGTCCGCCGGCCGGCCGCCCACGCTTCCAGTTCCGCGAGGGTGACCCGTTCCAGCCAGGCCTCGGGCGGCTCGCCGAACAGGGTCTCCGCGAGCAGCCTCGGCATGGCCTTCCCGGCTGCCGGCCCCTCTCCACCCACCTGTCCCGCTTCCTGGCCGGGCCGGAACGGCCTGTCGTCCGGTGCCAGCTGCCGTCTGCGCGCATCGAGCAGGCGGCGCGCGTCGATCATCGCCTCTTCCAGGGGGGCTTCCCCCAGGAAGGCCGGCCAGCGGAGCAGCAGCTGCCAGAGATGCTGCTGCAATGTCTCCAGGCCCACCAGGGCCTCGCGCAACCGTTCCGTCCCGGGGCCGGGAGAGCACCCCAGGGCCTGCTCGCAGGCCCGCACGCCGGCGCAGGCCTGGGCGGTGCCACAGACACTGAAGAGCAGCGGCAGCAGGGAAAGCGCCTCTTCCACCCTCTTGCCGACGAAGACCCTGGACACATGCACTGGCCGGCTGGAGCGGATCTCCACGGCTTCCACCTTCCCCCCGCGGGCGTGGAGCCGGATATTGAGGCGACCTTCGAAATCCATGGTGTCTCCGTGCAGTGGTGCCGGGCGGATCCGACCGTCGACGAACCGGGAGAGCGTCCGGCTCGGAGACATTCCAAGTACCGGGAAGACTACTCCTGGACCAGCATGGACATGCGCACCAGCTCCGCCAGGGAGGAGGCCTGCATCTTGTCCATCACCTTGGCACGGTGGGCCTCCACCGTCTTGGCGGAGACGCCGAGGGCGCTGGCGATCTCCTTGTTAGACCTGCCGGCGGTGACCATCTCCATCACTTCGTGTTCGCGCGGCGTGAGGGTGGCCAGGCGCGCCACCAGCTCGGCGCGCAGGGCCTGCTTCTCGCGCTGCTTCTCGTTCACCGCCAGGGCGTTGCGGATGGCATCGAGGAGCAGTTCGTCGTTGAAGGGCTTCTCGATGAAGTCGATGGCCCCCTCCTTCATGGCGCGCACCGACATGGGCACGTCGCCGTGGCCGGTGATGATGATGACCGGGATGTTGATCTCGTTGCGGTGCAGGTACTCCTGCAGCTCCAGCCCGCTCATGCCGGGCATGCGCACGTCCAGCAGCAGGCAGCCAGAGCGGCCCGGGTAGTAGCTGTCGAGGAAGGACTCGGCGGAGTCGTGGCACTCCACCGCCAGGCCCACCGACTCGATGAGCCAGCGCAGGGAGTTGCGCATGGCCTCGTCGTCGTCCACCACGAAGACGGTGGGCGCCGGGGAGGTTCCGTTCTGGTTCATGAAGCCTTGCTCTCCATCGCTGTCTCGCTCAGCGGCAGTTCCACGGTGAAGACCGCGCCCCTGCCGGGTACCGATCGGGCCCCGATTCTACCATTGTGCTCGGTGACGATGGTCTGGCTGATGGAGAGCCCCATGCCCATGCCGCTCTTCTTGGTGGTGAAGAAGGGGTCGAAAAGGTGCTTGAGATCCTCCGCCGCAATGCCGGCGCCATTGTCCTCCACCTCGATGTAGGCACGCCCGTCGGTGGTGATACCGGTGGAGACGATGAGCCGCCGGCTCTCCGGCTCGCGCGCCTCCAGCGCATCGAGGGCGTTGCGCAGCAGGTTGAGGATCACCTGCTCGATCTGCACCGGGTCCACCCGGGCCACCACCGGCAGCCGGCTGAGCCGGGACTCGATGGTCACCTGCAGCTTCTTCCGGTCGTGGGAGACCAAGGTACAGGCGTCGGCCACCAGGGTGTTGAGGTCCACCTCCTCGCGCACCGGCTGCTTGCGCGTCACCATGCCGCGCAGCCGCTTGATGATCTCCCCGGCGCGGCGCGCCTGGGCGGCGATCTGCTCCATGGCGGCGATCAGCTCCTCCTTCTCGCCGATGCCCAGCCGCAGCCGCCGGGCACAGCCGTTGGCGAAGTTGACGATGGCCGACAGCGGCTGGTTGAGCTCGTGGGCGATGCCGGTGGCCATCTCCCCCATGGTGCTCAGGCGGGAGACGTGGATCAGCTCGTTCTGGCGATGGCGCGCCTCCTCTTCCGCCCTGCGCATGGCGGTGATGTCGCGGCCGTAGACGTTGACGTAGTCCAGGTCGGGCACCGGCGCCAGCAGCAGCGAGAAGATGCCGTCGCGGGTGGTCACCTCCACCTCCCGCGCCCTGCCGGTGGAGAGCACCTCCTCCACCACCCGCTTCCAGTAGATGGGCACCGTCTGCATACGGTTGCAACCCCAGTAGTCGAGCAGGGCGTCGCTGGCGCGGTTGGCGTAGATCACCACGCCGGGCCGGTTGATGCGCAGCACCGGCAGCGGGCTCTCGCTGGGGAAGGCGGCCAGGCTGACGATCTCCTTGGCCTGACGCTTGCGCTCGGAGATGTCGCGGATGTAGGTGGTGAAGAGCAGCTGGTTCTCCAGCCGCACCGGCTTGATGGCCACCTCCACCGGCAGGATGCGGTCGTCCTTGCTGCGCGCGGTGAGGGTGCGCAGCACCGGCTTGACGTCGCTCTCGCGTTCCTTCAGGCAGTCGGCCAACAGGCTGTTGAAGGCCTCGCGCGAACCGCGGTCGAAGATCAGCTCGTCGAGCCGGCACCCCAGCGCCTCCTGCTGGCCGTAGCCGAAGGTCTGCTCCGCGGTGGGGTTGAAGTCCACGATGCGGCCGTGCTGGTCGATGGTGACGATGGGATCGAGGGAGGCATCGAGCACGGCGGTCTTGAGCGCCTCGCGCTCCTCGATCTCGGCGGTGTAGCGGGCCCGCATCTCTTCCCGCGCCCTCATCACCGCCTGGGTGAAGCTGCGGATCCAGTCCTCCATGATGAGCAGGCGGTTTCCCCCCTTGGGGGTGGGCTGCTCGATGTGCAGGGCGCGGCTGGAGAAGGCGGCCACCCGCTTGAGCAGGCGGTTGATGCGGTTGGAGATGAAGATGAAGAAGAGCACGAAGATGAAACCGACGATGGCCGCCCCGGTGAGGCGGTGGCGCCGCTCCACGGCGATGATGCGCGAGCGGGTGGCGTCCACGATGTCGCGCGGGATGAGGGTGGCGAAGAGCAGGTTGAGCGGCGTATTGCCGTACTCGAAGAAGGACTGGACCGTGGCCACGTAGCGGTCCCGGATCCCCTCCATGGCGGCCCCTTCCAACAAGGCGTCGTTGCCGCCGGCGGCCAGGATCACCTGGGCGTCACCATCCACCAGCGCCACCGTGATCTCGGAATCGGGCGCCCGCTGCTGGGAGGCGTCCAGGAAGCCGCTGTTCACCGGCACCAGCAGCACCAGGGATCCCATGTGGTAGTAGCTTGCGTCCTCCACCCGCTCGGCGATCACCAGGTAGAGCAGGCCGTTGAGCCGCGTGATGTAGGCCTGCTGGCCGGCACTGGCGATGGCGTGTTTCAGCTCGGGCTCCACCTCCTGGGGCAGCCGCCGCTGCGCCAGCTGGTAGACCTCGCGGATCTTGCCGCCGGTGTCGGCGAGCACGGCATAGTCGGGCTTCACCGGCAGCCCCTGGATGGCGCTGGCCGGCAGCCAGAGCGGCTGCCGCTCCCGGTAGACGGTGGGCGGATCCTCGTCGGCGGAGAACCAGACCAGGGGCTCCAGGTAGTCCGCCATGCGCCGGTGGTTGGCCAGCAGCCGCGTGGTGTTGACGTAGGACTGGACGAAGCTGTCGAAGCGGAGCATCGACTCGCGCGCACGGGTCTCCAGCTGCGCCTTGAGCTCTTCCCGGAAGATGTTGCCGATGGCCCGGGTCTGGATGGGATCGATGACGATCCACACCGCCGCCGCGGTGAGCAGTCCGAAGAGCGCCGCCAGCACCGGCATGGGGACGCGGCGCAGCAGGTTCTTGAAGAAGGGGCGGCGCGGTTCTCGCATGGGCCAATACTACTATGAAGCGTCGCCAGAGGTTAAACTGCCGCCCCATGAGCCCGAACCCCTCCCAGCCCCTGCCTGGCCTGCTGCGCCGCCTGGCCGCCCTCTTCTACGACAGCTTCCTGGTGGCCGGCCTGGTGGTGGCGGCCTTCACCCTGGTCTACCTGCCACTGGCCATGGGGCTGGGGATCGAGAACCTGGAAGAACACCCCCTGGTGCGCCACCTGATGACCGCCTGGATCCTTTTCGTGGGCGTGGGGTTCCACCTCTGGTTCTGGACCCACGGTGGCCAGACCTTGGGCATGCGCGCCTGGCGGCTGAAGCTGGTCTCCGCCGCCGGCGGCCCCGTCACCTGGAAACAGGCCCTGGTGCGCTACGGCGTGGCGGTGCTCTCCTGGCTGGCGCTGGGGTTGGGATTTCTCTGGATCCTCTTCGACCGGGAGAAACGGGCCTGGCACGACATCGCCTCGGGTACCCGGCTGGTGCTGGTGGATCCAAACCTCACCTGATTCATCCCTTGATGCAGACCAGCGGCACCAGCTTCGCCACCTTCTTCGCCAGCCCCGCCCGGTGGGCCGACTCCACCACTTCGGAGACATCCTTGTAGGCTTCCGGTGCCTCCTCGGCAACACCGCGCATGGAGGGACTGCGGACGAGGATGCCGCGGGCGGCCAGGTCGTCCACCACCTGCCGTCCCCGCCACTTGCGGGTGGCAGCGCGACGGCTCATGGCGCGGCCGGCGCCGTGGCAGGCCGAGCTGAAGGCGAGGGACTCCGACTCGGCGGTGCCGCACAGGATCCAGGAGGCGGTGCCCATGGAACCGCCGATGAGTACCGGCTGGCCGGTGGGCCGGAGGGCGTCGGGCAGCTCTCGGTGGTCGGGGCCGAAGGCGCGGGTGGCCCCCTTGCGGTGGACGAAGAGCCTCCTGCGCTCGCCCTCCACCTGGTGCCACTCCTCCTTGCAGGTGTTGTGGGAGACGTCGTAGAGCAGCGGCAGGGTATGGCCGGGAAAGAGCCGCTCGAACACCTCGCGGACGAGGTGGGTGACGATCTGGCGGTTGGCCAGGGCGCAGTTGATGCCGGCGCGCATGGCGCCCAGGTAGGCCTGCCCCAGCTTCGAGGCGATGGGCGCGAAGGCCAGCTCCCGGTCGGGCAGCTGGATGCCGTGCTGCGGCGCCTCCACCACCATGCGGCGCAGGAACTCGGTGCCGATCTGGTGACCCAGCCCGCGCGAGCCGCAGTGGATGCTCACCACCACGTCCCCCTCCTCCAGGCCCCAGGCGCGGGCCACCGCCTCGTCGAAGACCCCGGCCACCTCCTGCACCTCCAGGTAGTGGTTGCCCGAGCCCAGGGTGCCCATCTCCTGGCGCTGTCGCTCCCGCGCCCTGGCCGACACCTGGTCCGGATCGGCGCCGGCCATGCAGCCCCGCTCCTCGGTGCGTTCCAGGTCGGCCTCGCGTCCGTAACCCCGCTCCACCGCCCAGCGGGCGCCGCCGAGCAGCATGGCGGTCATCTCGCGGTCGCTGAGGCGGATGAGCCCCTTGCTGCCCAGCCCGGCGGGAACGTTGGCCGCCAGGGCGTCGGCCAGCCGCTCCCGGCAGCGGTCGATGTCGCCGCGCTTGAGCCCGGTGAGATGGGTGCGTACGCCGCAGGAGATGTCGAACCCCACGCCGCCGGCGGAGACCACCCCGCCCTGCTCCGGGTCGAAGGCGGCCACGCCGCCGATGGGAAAGCCGTATCCCCAGTGGGCGTCGGGCATGGCGTGGGAGGCCTTGACGATGCCCGGCAGCATGGCCACGTTGCAGGCCTGCTCGAAGACCCGCTCGTCCATGGCCTCCAGGAGCTCCCGGCTGGCGAAGAGCTCCACCGGCACCCGCATGCGCCCCCTGGGCGCCAGCTGCCAGCGGTCCTCGCCGATGGGGTGCAGATCGAATTGTTCCACCCGGCTCATACGTCCACCACGCACTGTGCCATCCACTCCGCTCCCTGCCGTTCCACCTTCAGCTCGGTGAAGGTGGCGCCCTTCACCTCCACTGCCGGCTGGTGGCGGGCGGGATCCACGGACTCGCCGTGGGCCCGGCCCCGCAGTTTCCCGCCTTCCACGGTCACCTCGAACCGGCCGAAGAGCATGCCGTGGGCGCTCATCTCATAGATGAGGGCGTTGAGCCAATCCACAAGGAGGAGTTCCAGGTCAGGCGCCTCGCAGGAGATCTCCACCACCTTCCGGGGCGCCACCCGGGCGGGATCGGTGACCACCGCGGTGAGGGCCATGGCCGCCGCCTCGAAGGCCTCGGCCGGGGTGGCGCCGAAGCCGCGCACGCCGATGTCCGCCTCGTGGGAGAAGTGTTCCCAGCGCGGTTCCCGGCTACTCATCCGCCTTCCCCTGTCCCGCGTATTGCTGGCGCAGCGCCACCCACTCTGCCAGCTGGGCCTGGGCGGCCAGGTAGGCGGTGAGGATCATCACCCCCTTGGAGTGGATGGGCCCGCCCAGCTCGGTCTCGCGCTCGATGTCCACGAACTCGCCACTGCCCAGGCGCGCCGTGGCGCTCACCCGGCTGGGGGCGCCGAAGGCGAGGTCCCCGGCCTCCATGTAGCTCAGGGCGTTCACCTGGCCCAGCTGCATCCCGCCGGTGTCGATGCGGATCACGCCCCGGAGCATCTGCTCGCGAAGCTGCTCGGGGAGCTGGCCGAGACGGCGGCGGCGGGCGCGAACGGCCGCCGCCACCCGCTCCCTTCCCACCCGCGCCTCGCCGGCGCCGGCCGCCTGGGCGTCCGCCTCCCGCAGGAGATCGCTCAGGCTGGCCAGGTGGAGGGAGATCCGGTCCCCGCGGCCCGAGCGGCGCACCGCCTCCTCCAGGAGGCGCTCCACGCCGCCGCGGGTGAGGGGCCGCAACCCCTCCCGGCGCTGCAGCGTGGCCACCAGCCGGGCGCAGGCGGACTCGTTCTCCGGCGTGCGGGGCAGCTCCTCGGCGAAGTCGGCGGCCACCTTGAACAGCAGGGCGAACTCCGGGTCGGCCTCGCGCAGCTCGAAGAAGAGCTCGCGTTCCCCCACCAGCACCACCTTGAGATCGATGGGAATGGGCTCCGGCTCCAGGGAGACGGCACCGGCCAGGCCCAGCTGGTACTCCAGCGGCTCGATACGCACCTCCCCCGCGCGCAGGGCCCGCTTGAGCGCCTCCCAGGAGAGGGGGTCCTGCAGCAGCTTCTCCACGTCCAGCACCAGGTAGCCGCCGTTGGCGCGGTGCAGGGCACCGGCCTTGATGAGGGTGAAATCGGTCTCCAGCGCGCCCATGCACGACAGGTACTCCACCCGCCCCACCAGGTTCTGGTAGACGGGGTTGTCCTCGTGCACCACGGGCGCGCCGGCGGCGTCGCCGTTGTCCACCAGCACGTTGACGCCGAAGCGGCGGAACTCCGGGTCGTCCGGCGAGGGGCTGCGCTCGTCCCCTGCGCCGCGGAAGAGGTCGATGCTGCGGATCACCTCCTCCTGCAGCCTCTCCAGCCAGGCGACGAGGGCCGGGAAGCCGTCCCACCGTTCCTTCAGCCGTTCCACCATGGGGGCCACCACCAGCCGGGCGGTCTCCTGCTCGAGCGCCTGCAGCTTGCGCTGCATCTCCAGCTGCCACTGGGGCAGGTAGACCAGGGTCTCCTTGAGCGCCTCTTTCATCTCCTCCATGGCCCGGTCGATGCGCTCGCGCTCCTCCCGCGGCAGGGCGCGGTAGGCCTCGGGCTCCAGGGCCTTGCCGTCCCGCTCCGGCATCAGGCTGTAGCCCTCGTCGGTGCGCATCACCAGTACACCGCGCGCCTCGGCCTTGCGTCCCAGCTCCTCGGCCAGCTCGTCCTCGCGGCGCTCCAGCTCGTCGCGGATCTCGGTGGCGCGGCGCTGGAACTCGTCGCCCTGGAAGGCGGCGGGGATGGCCAGCAGCAGGTCCTCCACCAGCCGCCGCAGCTGCTGCTGCAGCTCGCGCCCCTGGCCGGCCGCCAGGGAGAGGGCGCGGGGCCGGTGGGGATGGCGGAAATCGTAGAGGTAACACCAGTCGGGAGCAGGCGGCCGCTCCGCCGCGGCCTGCCCCAGCGCCTCCTTCACCAGGGTGTGCCGGCCCAGGCCGGTGGAGCCCATGGCGTAGAGGTTGAAACCGGGCGCCGCCATGGAGACGGCGAAGGCGATGGCCTCCAGGGCGCGCTCCTGGCCCAGGGTGGTTCCCAGGGGGTCGAGCTCGCCGGTGGCCTCGAACCCCTCCAGCCGGACCCGCCGGCGCAGCGCCCGGGGGGGCAGTGGATCGTGGTGAAACGGACCGTTCATGGATCCCATTGTACTCCCGGCAGGTGCGCCCGTTATTGGCTATCCTTTACCCGTTCCACGGAGGAACCACCGGAAGAGATGCCAACCATCATCCAACCCCTGGAGGAGCCCCATGAAGAAGTTTTCGGCACTGCTCGCCCTGCTCGCCACCGCACCGCTGCAGGCGGCGGACATCGTGGAGGAGAAGAACATCGGCATGGAGCTGGCCCGGGACATCGCCAGTGAAACCGTGCTGGCCTGCCGCAAGGACGGCTACCACGTGAGCGCCGTGGTGGTGGACCGCCACGCCATCGTGCGCGCCGCCCTGCGCGACGACCTGGCCGCCCGCTTCACCCTGGAGATCGCCGAGCGCAAGGCCAACATGACGGTGATGGCCTGGATGGACAGCGGCGACTTCCGCGGTCTGCGCGGCGACATCCGCCCCGACCTCAACCAGATCGACGGCCTCATCGTCATGGAGGGGGGCGTGAAGATCGTCGCCGGCGGCTACAACCTCGGCGCCGTGGGCGTGAGCGGCGCCCCCGGCGGTGACAAGGACGCCGCCTGCGCCCGCAAGGCGCTGGAGAAGCTGGCGGAACGGATCGAGTTCGCCATCGACTGAACCAAATCCCGGGCACCCCCGCCGCGAATTCCCGCACCGGAGACGCAGGCCCGCCGAGGCCGAAGGCCGACGCGGGCATATCAGACCGGTCTCGTTGGCAGCCGCGGCGCCCTCCCCGCGCATGCCCTCCGATCCGGTAGAATTCACCATTTTCCCACGGCAGCCAGAAGACCATGCAGATCCCCCACCGCATCGCCGAGGAGCTCGGCGCAGATCCCCGGCAGGTGGAGGCCGCCATCGAGCTCCTCGACGGCGGCGCCACCGTGCCCTTCATCGCCCGCTACCGCAAGGAGGCCACCGGCGGCCTGGACGACGCCCAGCTGCGCACCCTGGAGGAGCGCCTGAACTACCTGCGCGAGCTGGAAGAGCGGCGCACCGCCATCCTCGAGTCCATCGCCAACCAGAGAAAGCTCACCCCCGAGCTGGAACAGGCCATCCTGGAGGCCGACACCAAGGCACGGCTGGAGGATCTCTACCTGCCCTACAGGCCCAAGCGCAGGACCAAGGCCCAGATCGCCCGGGAGGCGGGGCTGGAGCCCCTGGCAGACGCCCTGCTGCAGAACCCCGGCCTCGACCCGAGGGAGACCGCCGCCGCCTACGTCGACGGGGAGAAGGGCGTGGCCGACGCCGACGCAGCCCTGGAGGGGGCGAAACAGATCCTCATGGAGCGCTTCGCCGAGGACGCCGAACTGGCAGGCGAGCTGCGCGAGCGGCTGTGGGAGCAGGGCATCCTGCGCGCCCGCCTCCTGGGCGAGCCGCGAGCCGAGGCGGCGCGCTTCCAGGACTACTTCGAGTACGAGGAACCCATTGCGAAGATCCCCTCCCACCGGGCGCTGGCGCTCTTCCGCGGCCAGAAGGAGGGGGTGCTGGCTCTGGAGCTGGTGATCGACGAGGAGGCCCCCTCGCCCACCCCCAGCGAATCACGCATCGCCGCCCGCTTCGGCATCGAGCACAAGGGCCGCCCCGCCGACGACTGGCTGGCCGGGGTGGTGCGCTGGACCTGGAAGATCAAGCTCTTCACCCGCCTGGAGCTGGACCTGAAGATGCGCCTGCGCGAGGCGGCGGAGGAGGCGGCCATCGGGGTCTTCTCCGCCAACCTGAAGGACCTGCTGCTGGCCGCGCCCGCCGGCCACCACGCCATCCTGGGGCTGGACCCCGGCATCCGCACCGGCGTCAAGGTGGCGGCCATCGACGCCACCGGCAAGGTGGTGGCCACCGACACCATCTACCCCCACCCGCCGAAGCGGCAGTGGGACTCCTCCATCCACCGGCTGGCGGAACTGATCCGCGAGCACGGCATCTCGCTGGTGAGCATCGGCAACGGCACCGCCTCGCGCGAGACCGAGCGGCTGGTGAAGGAGCTGGCGAAGCGCCATCCTGAGCTGGGGCTGCGCTTTCTCCTGGTGAGCGAGGCGGGCGCCTCGGTCTACTCCGCCTCGCCCCTGGCCTCGGCCGAGCTGCCGGAGCTGGACGTGAGCCTGCGCGGCGCCGTCTCCATCGCCCGGCGGCTGCAGGATCCGCTGGCCGAGCTGGTGAAGATCGATCCCAAATCCATCGGCGTGGGCCAGTACCAGCACGACGTGAACCAGGCGAAACTGGCGCGCGCCCTGGACAACGTGGTGGAGGACTGCGTCAACGCCGTGGGCGTGGACCTCAACACCGCTTCTCCCGCCCTGCTGGCGCGGGTCTCGGGCCTGAACGCCTCGCTGGCCGAGAACATCGTCCGCCACCGCGACGAGAACGGCCCTTTCCTCAACCGCAAGGCGCTGCTGAAGGTGCCGCGGCTGGGACCCAGAACCTTCGAGCAGGCGGCCGGCTTCCTGCGCATTCCCGGGGGAGAGAACCCGCTGGACGCCAGCGCCGTCCACCCCGAGGCCTATGGCGTGGTGGAGCGCATCGCCAGAGAGAGCGGACGCGGGCTGGCCAGCCTGATCGGCGACGGCCCCTTCCTGCGCAAGCTGGATCCGAAGAAGTTCACAGACGAGCGCTTCGGCCTGCCCACGGTGATCGACATTCTCGAGGAGCTGGAGAAGCCCGGCCGCGACCCCCGCCCCGAGTTCAGGACCGCCACCTTCCAGGAGGGGGTGGAGACACTGGAGGACCTGGAGCCCGGCATGGTGCTGGAGGGCACTGTCACCAACGTCACCGACTTCGGCGCCTTCGTGGACATCGGGGTGCACCAGGACGGCCTGGTCCACGTCTCGGCCCTGTCACACAAGTTCGTCAGGAACCCGCGTGAAGTGGTGAAGACCGGCGACCTGGTAAAGGTGAAGGTGATGGCGGTGGACCTGCCGCGCAAGCGCATCTCGCTGAGCATGCGGCTGGAGGACGACCCGCGCGACCGGGAGGGGAGTGCGAAGCGGGGACGGCGGAGTGGAGCACCGAAGCGAAAAGCGCAAACGAGGCCCACCGGCGCCATGGCCGACGCCCTTGCCGCGGCCCTGAAGAAAAGGTAGGCGCGGCACCCTGGCCGGGAACATTCGGCCCCGGGCGGGCCGCCGCCTACAGGTGCCGTCTCCGGATCTCCTCCAGCAGGCCGCGGCAGGCCTCCTCCACCATGTCGAAGACCCGCTCGAAGCCCTGATCGCCCCCATAGTAGGGGTCGGGCACCTCCCGCTCGCCCCAGTGGCCGGCGTACTCCATGAGTAGCTTCAGCTTGCCCTGGTGCTCCAGGGGACAGATCA
>Ga0256914_1003001_pt1 | contig 13630 bp, 12 predicted proteins | sample HulkmetaG_FD_191571 | JGI IMG/M metagenome (GOLD analysis project Ga0256914, IMG submission 191571) | Hydrothermal chimney microbial communities from Main Endeavour vent field at the Juan de Fuca Ridge, Pacific Ocean - Hulk | ecosystem: Environmental > Aquatic > Marine > Hydrothermal vents ... | reverse complement strand
GAGGGAGCAGATCCTGCATGTCTTTGGCCGGGGCGAACCATTTGGCGAGGTTGCGGTCTTCCAGAACCGCCCCTTTCCGGCCAGTGCAGCTCCTCTGGTCAAGAGCCGGCTGCTCTACTTTCCAGGGCCTGAGTTTATCCGGCTCGTCCAGGCCAATCCTTCCATTGCCCTCAACATGCTGGCCATGTTTTCCATGCGCCTGCGCCGGTTCGCCACCCAGATAGAACACCTGTCCTTAAAGGAGGTGCCGGGAAGGCTGGCCTCGCATCTTCTCTATCTGAGCGAGGAACAGGGTAGCAGAGGCCGGGTGACCCTGGATATTCCCAAGGGTCAGCTGGCAAGCCTGCTCGGTACCAGCCCCGAAACCCTGTCCCGGATTTTCAGCCGCATGGCAGAGGAGGGGGTTATTCAGGTCAAGGGCAAGGAGATTACCCTTCTTGACAGGGAAAGGTTGGAGACTTTTTAGGCACGCCCATTTTGTCGTGCAGGTGGAGCAGGGTCTTTATGTGGAGGAAGGTATCCTCTTCCATGTCAAGAAAGGCGATGCCCATGCCCCTGTCATCATGGCGGCAGACCCGGCCGAAAATAGTGAATTTCATGATAATGGATTCACCGGTCAGGGTGATATCCAGGGAGCACAGGCTTTCGATGGGCAGTTTCTCGCTGCTTACCAGGTAGATCCCCTTGAGGCTGATATCTTTGGCATCCGCCTCGGCCTGAAATGAATTTTCCTGCGCGGTGATTCGTACCTTGCCATTAAAATTGATCCGGCTGTCCTGCCTTCTATCCTGTTCCATTACTGCTTTCCATCCTTCCTGTTTCTGAGCATGGCCACCTCAAATGACGGCGTGCCCTGGATACGGTAGTTGCCATCGACAACGGTCACGACAGGGGGCGAATGAAACTGCTCGAAATAGTCATAACCGGGGCGTAATTTTTTCCAGAAGCCGATCCAGGGCGAGCTGCGAAACTTAAACAGATTACGGGCGGTGAGGCGAAAGGGAAAGATATGCAGGGAAAATTCTTTCTGACCGGCGGAGAGGGCTGCATGGGCGAGTAGATAGATTTCTTCCATCTGCTTGTTGCCCATGGCAAAACAGCCTCTGGAGGAACACTCGCCATGAACCATGATCGAGCTGCCGGTTCGGTTTCTGGCCCGGTCAAAGTCATTGGGGTAGCCAACGTTGAAGGCAAGATGATAACTGGAGTTGGGATTCATCTGCCGGGCTGAAACCGTGTAAAATCCCTCCGGACTCTGCCAGTCGCCTTCCATCAGTTTGGGGCCGGGATAGCCGGAATAGCTGCATATTGAATATTTTTTGAAGAGTTGAAAGTGGCCATTCCTGTCAAGCCAGACCTCAAGCGTGCCTGGAATTTTGAAAATCCTGACAAAAACAGGGGCACCGAGGTGAAAGCCACTCTTTTGCAGATCCTGTTCTATCCTGGTGCGGGTTGAATGCATCAGGGCCTGTGCCCGGGGGGTTACCGGTGGAGAGGCGGTATACCCTGCCGTGGGCAGGGTAAGCGCGAGAAAAAGAAAAATGGTAATGGCAACAGAGCAAAAAAAGAAGGATTGCAGTTTTACAATCAAGGGTTGCGAAAGAACCATGTTTTTCATCATTTGCTGTTGAGTGCCGGTATTGTAGAGATGCATTTTCTTATATTATCAAGGTGATTATCCGATGTCCAGCGGAAAACCAAGTCAGTCGCTGCCCGTTTGCAGAGCCTTTTATGCAGCTTCTATTTTCTGACCATGAGCACCACTGCAAGAACAATCAGAATGGCGCCCGCATAACCGGGCAGGGTAAAGTATTCTCCCCACCAGTACCAGGCAGCAAGGCCGGCAACCACTGGTTCCAGGGTGGCGATCAGCGAGGCCCGGCCGGCCTCGATATGGACGAGACCGGCATAATAAAAGTGGTAGGCGCCATAGGTTGAAAAAACCGAGAGCAGGCCAAGGGCCAGCCAGGCGGATATATTTTTTTCGGTAAAGGTGAAAAATGGCAGCAGTATCAGCGCGCCCGGCAGCAGGGCATAGAAAAAAAGCAGGCTGGCCGAGTACTTTCCGGCAAAGAATTTTCCAAGAATATAATAGAGAGAATAGCAGAATCCGGAAAACAGGCCGGTGGCCAGGCCGAGCAGGGACATGGTGGAGAGCGCCGGACTCTTGCCGCCAGTCTGGCCGATAGCGATGCAGACAACACCGGTGATGGTCAGGCCAAGGGCCAGGAGCTTGTCCATGGTAATACTTTCGGCCAGCAGCAGGCGGGAAAGAAAGATTACCCAGGCCGGGGCCGTGTAGAGCAGCACCGAGGCCATGGCCGCGCCAACCTCCTGCACGGCGACCTGGTACGCTCCGTAGAACATGGCAATGCAGAGGATGCTGAACAGGGCAAGTGGCAGCAGATCCCGGCGACTGACCTGAATGATCTTTTGACGGAGTACAAGTTCAGAGCCAAAACAGAACCAGGTAACAAGTGCCCGCCAGAACGCGACCTCAAGGGGGCTTACCCCCTGCGCATAGGCCATTTTAGCAAACGGACCGATGAATCCCCATAACAGGGCAGCCATGCCGATATAGAGATATCCTTTTGTCCTGTCTGTTATCAGGGGGTGAAAATTGCTCACAATAAAAAATTAGACTCATCAAAGAGCATGGGGAAATTTGTTCATTTTGCAAGGAGCTATCTGAAACAAATATGTCCGGGTTGGCAAGAAGAATCCAACTGGAAAACACAGTTTAAGCAGAAAAAACAGGCAGGGATATCGGGGTCGGTATGACTGCCGCCCACGGGCTTCACTCTTGCGGGCGGCACTTGTTTCATCGAGGGCAGCCTGAGTCCCCGTTTGACAGGGACAGAAAAAAACCGCGGTTCTTGACTGCCCAGCAGCCGGAGAGAAGGCTCAGGCAATCAATACCGCGGTTAAAAGAAATTACAGGGAAACGGGCTTGTTGAATTTTAAAAGGTGTTCGTAGCCGTCTCCGCCGCTGATTTTAATCGAGGCAATGCCGCCATCGGTATCTTCGACATATACTTCACGGGGCTGTTTTATCCGGTGATCAATATATTCACTGATGATGGAGATGATCTTTTCAGGCGGATCATAACTGATACCGATAAAGGGGATCCACCTGGTTTGCTGCTGGTCTCCCACGGCAGGGGCCATGACTTCTATTTCGATCTTTTCATCCCGCAGTGCCTTGGACAGTGTATCGAAATAGGCCTCATACTCTGATTCTTCCAGTTTTTTCCAGGTCATTTTTTCCTCCTTTTCATCATTATCCGTATCTATCCGTTCCCTTATAATTGATAAGCATTGTTGCCGAAATTGGGAAGTCCCCGGACAACATTCTCTGGGGATGTAAGCGGTGATGGTGTAAAGGGTCCGGCTGGGCGCTCTGGATGTGAAATAATCTGGATTTTTGTGTGGGCAAGTACAGTCACCGACCAGGAAGAGTGTTTTGTAATATTTTGATTTTACATGTATTTTTTTTGATGCTGCATGCGCATTTATTGGGGAATTTTTTGACAACCTGGAAAACATGCCTATCTTTTTATCAGCAGTTTTCAAGTCCTTGATCCAGTTGTCAAAGGAGAAATGCTCATGCGCACCACCGATGAATTTGCCAGCCGGGATATTGAACAGAATCTTCGTGACCTGCAGGTTGACGCCGAAAAAGGCCTGAGCAGCAAGGACGTGGCCGATCGGTTGCGCCAGTACGGCTACAATGAAATTCATGAAAAAGAAGAACCGCTCTGGCACCGTATTTTCCGCCGCTTCTGGGGGCCAATCCCCTGGATGATCGAAACCGCGGCCATCCTGTCCGCCCTGGTCAGGAAATGGGAAGATTTTATCATCATAACCATCATGCTGCTGGTCAACGGCTTGCTGGATTTTCTCCAGGAACATCGGGCGCTCAACGCGCTCAAGGCCCTGAAGAGCAAGCTGACCCAGGCGGTGACCGTCCTGCGTGATGGCAGATACATCACCATCCCCTCCCGGGAACTGGTGCCCGGAGATATTGTCAAACTTCGTATCGGTGACGTTGTTCCGGCCGACGTCCAGCTTCTGCGTGGTGAGTATCTCTCTATTGATCAGTCCGCACTTACCGGCGAGTCACTGCCTGTTACCAGGAAACAGGGGGAAATTGCCTATGCCGGCACCATTGTCAAGCAGGGTGAAATGGTCGGCCTGGTGGTGAACACCGCCGCCAATACCCGTTTCCATTCCGTGGTCGCCCTGGTGGCCAAGGCCACTCTTGAGGAACGGAGTCATTTTCAGAAAATGGTCATCCAGATCGGCAATTTTCTCATTATCCTGACCATTGCCCTTGTTATCCTGATCCTGATGGTGGCCCTGTTCCGCCATGAAAATGTTATTGAAATAGCCAGATTTGCCCTGGTCCTGACCGTGGCCGCCATTCCGGTGGCCCTGCCGGCCGTTCTCTCCGTAACCATGGCGGTCGGTGCGTTGAACCTTGCCCGCCGTCAGGCCATTGTCTCCAAACTGACCGCCATCGAGGAGCTGGCCGGGGTTGATGTCTTTTGTTCGGACAAAACAGGCACCCTGACCAAAAACGAGATGCAGGTCGCCGAACCCGTGCTTCTTGATGGTCATAACGAGCGGGAACTCTTTCTGTATGCCCTGCTTGCCTCACGACTTGAAAATAACGATCCCATTGAACTGCCGCTCTTTCACTATGCAAAGCAGAAGTTTCCGGATCTTGACTGGCAGAGCTATGAACAGATCGAATTTGTGCCCTTTGACCCGATCAGAAAGCGGACCGAGGCCACCATTGCCAGGGATGGGGAAACCTTTCAGGTTCTCAAAGGCGCGGCCCAGGTCCTGCTTGAAATGGCGGATCTGCCGGAGAATGAACTTGTCGCCATTACCAACTCCATCGACCTGCTTGCCTCCAAGGGGTATCGTACCCTGGCCGTTGCCCGGCGGGAGGATGCCGATAAACCCCTTGACCTGATCGGTCTGATCCCGCTGATTGATCCCCCGCGTGAAGATTCGGCGCAGGTTATCCGGGAGATGCGGAAGTATGGGGTACAGGTCAAGATGGTCACTGGTGATAATATGGCCATCGCCCGCGAGATCGGCTCCATGCTCGGCCTGGCCGATAAAACCATGCGGGCCGAACAGTTGAGCGGCAAGTCCCGTTCAGAGTTGATCGGCCTGGCCCAGGCCCTGACCACCGCCATCTATCACAAACTGCACCCGGAGGTCACCAGAAAAGAGGCCCGGCGCTTTGCCGAGTCCGTTATCGAGGAACTGGAGTCTCTCTATGATGTCAGCCTGCTCAACCGGGAATTTCTGCATACCCATGAATCGGCCATCATTGAGATGATTGAAGATACCGAGATCTTTGCCGAGGTCGTACCCGAGGACAAGTACATGCTGGTACACAGTCTCCAGAAGGCCGGTCATATCGTCGGCATGACCGGAGACGGGGTCAACGACGCACCAGCCCTGAAGAAAGCGGACTGCGGTTTTGCCGTTTCCAATGCCACCGATGCGGCCCGGGCCGCAGCCGACATCATTCTGACGGCCCCAGGCCTGTCAGTCATCAATCACGCCATAGAGCAGGCACGGATCACCTTTGAGAGGATGAAGAGCTATTCCATCTTCCGGGTTGCCGAGACCATCCGCATCATCCTGTTCATGACGATTTCCATTGTGGTTTTCAACTTTTATCCGATCACGGCCCTGATGATCATTATCCTGGCCCTGCTCAACGACATACCAATTCTTGCCATTGCCTATGACAACACCAAGGTGCAGAAAAATCCGGTGCGCTGGAACATGACCGAACTGCTGACAGTCTCCTCCACCCTTGGAATTGCCGGAGTGCTGTCCTCATTTCTGCTCTTTTTCATTTTGATGCAGTTACATTTTTCCAATGAGATGATCCAGTCGATGATGTTTGCCAAGCTGGTTATTGCCGGCCACGGCACTATTTATAATACCCGTATCGACGACTGGTTCTGGAAAAAGCCCTATCCTTCCTGGCTGCTGTTCTGGGCCACCTTCTCCACCAGGGTTCTTGGAACCCTGATAGCGGTGTACGGATTTCTCATTCCGCCCATTGGCTGGACCTATGCCGCCTACATGTGGGGATATTCACTGGCCTGGTTTGTCTTTAACGATGCAATAAAAATGCTGACCTATCGTTTCCTGCGGAGGCGGAGCCTGTATGTATAAGTCCTGAAGTTTTGATTGCGCACAAAAGAGTAGACGGCCAAAGGACGGCTGCGGGGAAAAGAAAAATCCCGTCTCGAGCGTACAGGTCGAGACGGGATTTCCTGTCCTGCGGTTATTTGGGGAAAGCGCGGATTTTATCCGTGTTTATTGCTTTTATTATCCGACAAGCAACACCAATAGCCCGCATTGCTCACAAAGATCGTTGCGAAAGCCCGGAAAGTGCTGTGAATGCGGGGTTACAGCGTCAAAAATCCCACAGACATATTGAAATATTTCGAGGATGCTTTTTGGGGCTGTAACACTGCAGGCATGGTGCTTTCAGGCCTTGCAGCAGATCGCTTGTGAGAAATGCGGGATAGACACCTTTTCATACCGGTTTATGTAACAACTGTACAGATGATACGGCGTGTCTTACGGGGACCGTCAAACTCACAGAAAAAGATGTTCTGCCAGGTGGAAAGGCCCAGTTTGCCGTCAATGATCGGAATGGTTTCCGACGGCCCGACCAGGCCGGCCTTGAGATGGGCATCGCCATTGCCGTCCTGGCGGTCGTGCAGCCAGACGCCGCGCGGAATGAGCCCGGCGAGCAGGTTGACCACATCGGTCTGGACTGAATCGTCCCAGTTTTCCTGGATCATGATGGCGCCGGTCGCTCCCTGCGCATAAAGGGCGACCAGGCCATCCCGTATGGCTGATTGACGGACCGCATCGGCAACCCTGTCGGTAATATCAACCAGGATTTCACGCTCTGGAGTTGCTATTTCAATGGTAAAGCGCATGGTTGTATCCGCCTGTTTCTGTCGGGTTCAGGCCGCCTCTTTTTTCTGCTGGGCCTTGGCATAGGCGGTGGCCGCACACTCGTTTTTTCCAAGATCAAGCTCTTCCTGCTTGTCTTCATCAAACTGTTCCAGGTTGGCGTTGGCCTTCCTGATCTCGGTGTATTCAGGCGGCTGAGGACGCATGTTTTCCTTGATAAAGGTAATGAAATCACCCAGATTGTCAATGGAGTAGATATCCCTGTTGCGTTTCTTTATTTTACCAAGCTCCATGGCAAAGCTGAGGTCAGCATTGGCCTCTTCCCAGTTCATGTAATGGCCTGGCAGAACGATCAGGGTGTCATCCATCTCCCGGACCTTTTTCATGGAGCTAAAGAGCATTTCCGCCCACTCTTCAGCCTTGCCGCCCAGGTCGGGACGGCCGATGGAGGTGATAAAGACCATATCACCACTGATCATATATTTTTCATCGACAATAAAGCTGGTGGAACCGGGTGTGTGGCCCGGCGTGAACACCACCTTTACCCTGGGGCCGCCGCCGGAAAAGGTATGCTCCTCTCCATCTTTAAGTGAAATATAGTTGTTTTTCGAGCCCTTGAAATCACCGTCATTGCCAAGGAATTCCGCGCCGGTTTTTTCTGAGATCTGGCGACTTCCGGCAATATAGTCGGCCTGAAGATGGGTCTCGAAGGTCTTGATAACCCGGCATCCTTTCTCCCTGGCAAACTCAAGATACCAATCCACGGCCCTGGACGGATCAAAGAACATGATCTCTTGGTTACAGGCAAGCGCGTAGCTGAGCGAGGCCTTGCCGGGCCGGATGAACTGGTACAGCTCATAGTCCATGCCTGGATTGATCAGCTTCGGCACCAGCAGGTTGCCCCAGGTCTTGATACCGCCCTGCAGGTAGCCCACATCCGCAAAACCGTGCTTGTCAAGAATCTCGGCAACATACTTGGCCGATCCCTCCTTGGCGCAGACGATGCGGATGCTTTTGTCTCTGGGCAGGCGGGCCACGCACTCATCCTCGATTTCCATGAAATCATAGTAGGAGATATTTATCATCTCAAAGGGATAGGGAGATTCGACCTGAAATCGCTTGAAATCCTTATCATTGCGTACATCAAGGACGAGGATCTCTTCCCGATTGGTCAGCCAGTCAAAAAGATCCCTTGCCTGATAGGTGAAAATAGCCATTATTACATATCCTCCGTTGCTGGTTACAGAATAACAGATTATCCATGGCGCAGGTAATGCGGCATGAATATCAGAAATGGTTATTGTTAATAATTCTTATAACCGAAAAAGAATAAACTGTCGAAAACAATCTTTCTTAAAAATGTAATGCCCGGCAAAACCTGCTTTCTTGGCTGGGGGATCACTTGCCTTGACGCTGTTGATGTCCCGCATCTCCTGCAGGTAAGCGCAGATTTTGAAATTGACAACTGCAAAATTGTGGATGATTGTTATGAAAATGCTAACCCGCATTTCTCACAAGCGATCTGCTGCAAGGCCTGAAAGCACCATGCCTGCGGGGATACAGCACCAAAAAGCGTCCTCGAAATATTTCAATATGTCTGTGGGCTTTTTGACGCTGTAACCCCGTATTCATAGCACTTTCCGGCCTTTCGCAACGATCTTTGTGAGAAATGCGGGCTAAACGGAATGTGATTACCATCAATCCGCAGAAAACAGGAGACAGGAAACGGGAGACAGTAGTCAGAATGATGGTTGGTGCGGCCTGCACACGATCAGTATCCAATATCCCTGCCAGCCGAACCGCAAGTGAAACATTTCCTGGATTCCCGCCTGCGCGGTAATCAGGTTCAACAAACGGGTAGGATGGGCATTGTCCTTCAAAATAATACCAAACCATATCCTGGAATGCCTGTTTTGTGTTGGGCAATGCCCAACCTACACAATGGAGTTGAGGATAGATGACGGTTGCTGAGCTTTGATGACAATCACAAATGTGATTGCCACCAATCCTCAGAAAACAGGAAAGGACGGCACGGGATATTGACCGGCCGTTAAATCTGGCGCGGAGCGCCGGGAAAACGTTACACCGCGGAGCGGTGTAACGAGGAAAGACTGGGAACTTTCCCGGTCATTCCTGCGAAGGCAGGAATCCAGGAGTGCGTGAGATGGCGTTGTCGCCCATATTCGGGCTTGCGCGGGAATGGCTTTCATCAAATCCATGTCTTCTTTCGAGGATAGATGACGGTTGCTGAGCTTTGGTGGCAATCACAAAACAGCAAGGGAAAACTCCTGTTGTGGAGAATGAGACAGAAAAGCGGGAACGGTTGCAACGGCTGTTGACCCATGCCGAACGGGCCGGTGCCACCAGGGCCGCTATCCTGCCTGCGCACTGTGTCCTGGTGGAGGAGCAACTGGCAGCCTTTTGTCGCCATCCTCGCTGTCCGTTCTGGGGGCTTTCCCTGAGTTGTCCACCCCATGTGGCTGGACCCGAGGGATTCAGGAGGCTTCTAAGGGTATGCAGGGAGGTACTGGTGCTTCGTCTTGAGGTGCAGGCCTGTTCTCTGCAGGGCGAGGAACGACCCCAGGTCTTCCGGTTGTTGCATGAACTGGTCGCAACTGTTGAGCAGCGGGCACGGGCGCTTGGTTATAGGGATGCGGCCGGATTTGCGGGTGGTTCATGCAAGGCCAGCTTCTGTGCGGATACAACCGAATGCAGAGTCCTGGCTGGACGGGGCAGGTGTCGTTATCCAGATCAGGCCCGGTCTTCGCTGTCCGGCCAAGGGGTCAATGTGGGTACGCTCATGCGGGCGGCGGGTTGGGATGGCGAGCTTTTCGCCAGCGGAAACGAAATGTCCTGGCTGGCCGGTCTGGTTTTGCTGCCCTCCATGGATAGCAGATGAAAGCGGGACAGGTGGACAGTCCTTAATTCATTGGGTTTGCTTCAGGGGAAGGTGCACTGTTTCCCTGAAAATATGTTTTTAACCCAGGTTATCTTTCCAGCACCTGAACTTCTTTTACCAGGCTGATCAGCCAAGTACCATCTGCCTGTTCCATGCCCATGACAAGCTCCCGGACATCGGCAAAGGATTTGCCACCGCGCAGGTGTCCACGGATACGCATGGTCAGAGAGATATGGGCCCGGTTGTCTTCGGGAAAACGTATGGAGATATCGTGAAATGAAAGGGTAAGGAGAGTAAAGGAGTTCCTGGCCAGAGAAATCCGCCGGACCAGCTCTTTGCGGTTGAACCGTCCCTCGACCCGTGGATTGTCAAAATATACCTGACAGGGCTTGCTGAAGAGCTTGCCGGTCCGGACCGCTCTGCTCAGGCTGTCCAGGGGAGGTTCATTTCCTTTTTTGTGCACATATTCGCAAAACCGGTCAAGCTGGCAGCGAACCTGTTCTTCCCTGCTTGAATGAAGAAAGAAATAGGCCAGAGTGCCCAGCAGGCCGCAGACAAGCAGGAACAGGACCGTATTCTTCATGGTTACCAAATGACCTTGCCGAGGATACGGTTGCTGTTGACCTGGCCGAAGTGGTGGCGCTCCATGGGCACGCCACGGTTATCTCCCACCACATAGACCCGGCCCGGCCTGACCTTGCGCGGTTTGAGATTCCAGTTGGATCTGAACCGGACATAGGGCTCCTGCACCGGATAGCCGTTACGGAAGAGGACCCCGTTTTCAAAGGCCACAGTATCGCCGGCAAGGGCAACAACCCTCTTGAGCAGCACCACCTTTTTGCCGGCAAAACGGATGGCGACTACATCGCCAGGGGAGGGTGGCGAGAAAAGATAGCTCTGCCGCCAGTAAAAGTGATAGCTGCCGTCATGATAGGCGGGTTCCATGCTGTGCCCTTCGAGGTGGATGGGAGGCAGCACAAAGGCGAACACGATCCAGGCGACAATGGCAACAATGATGGCGCGGCGCAATGAGGTGTAACGTGGCATGAAGCTAAGTCCGTAGTTGATTCTTCCCGCTATTGTAGCAGAAAAGAGAGGGCCTGTCCGTGAGGAATGAGCCTTTCACAAGGAACAAAAAAACTTTGTCGCCACGTCACCCTTGGCTGTCTTTCTGTTTCTGATAGAGTGGCAGCTTTAACCAGATGAGGGGAACATGTCGTATCAGCTTGTTGAAATTGTGCTGCCGCAGGGGCGGGCCGAGGATATCGGCGAGCTTTTGCACGATATAGAAATCCTATCTTCCTGGCAGGATCAGCTGGCCGGGGAGCGGGCCAGGATTCATCTGCTGCTCGCAACGGATACGGTGGAATCTGTGCTGGACAGGCTCGATGCCTACCTGCAGCCGTTGCCCGGAGCACAGGCAGTTCTGCTGCCCGTTGAGGCGATTATTCCCCGACCGACCGAGGCGGCAGGAGAGAAGGCAGAAGAGGCGGAGGAGAAAGAAAAGCGGCGGGCCCGGATCAGCAGGCAGGAGCTTCTGGCCGATGTTTCGACCGGAACCGTCCTGACCGCCAACTACCTGGCCATGGTTATGCTGTCCGCCATTATCGCCGCCATCGGGCTGATTCAAAACGATACCGCCATCATCATCGGCGCCATGGTCCTGGCGCCCCTTCTGCTTCCCAATGTGGCCTTTGGCCTGGCCAATACCCTGGGTGATACCAGGCTGGGTATGGACAGTATCAGGACAACCCTGACTGGCCTGGGTCTGGCAGTGCTCACCGGTATTGTCATCGGGCTGGTTATTCCCCTGGATCCCGCCACGCCAGCCATAGCGGCGAGAACCGGGATGGGCTGGTCCGACCTGATTCTGGCCCTGGCATCGGGCAGTGCCGGGGTCCTGGCCCTGACCGGCGGGGGAAGCTTGTCCCTGGTGGGAGTGATGGTTGCGGTGGCCCTGATGCCGCCCCTGGTGAGCGGTGGTCTGCTTATCGGTTCCGGCCACTATGCATCCGGCCTGGCGGCGCTGAGCCTGGCCTTTGCCAACATCATCTGTGTCAACCTGGCCGCGGTTATCACCTTTCACCTGCAGGGAATCAGTCCCTCAACCTGGTGGGAGAAGACCAAGGCCCGCCACGCCCGCCGCCGGGCAACGGCTATCCTCCTTGGCCTGCTTCTCATGCTGGCCGTGCTTCTCTTTTACAACAGATAACGGTTAACCCGCATTTCTCACAAGCGATCTGCTGCAAGGCCTGAAAGCACCATGCCTGCAGTGTTACAGCCCCAAAAAGCATCCTCGAAATATTTCAATATGTCTGCGGGCTTTTTGACGCTGTAACCCCGCATTCCCGGCACTTTCCGGCCTTTCGCAACGATCTTTGTGAGAAATGCGGGTTAATAAACCTGCAGACTGGGCATAGCCCATCAAAAAGATACCATGCTGTCCATGCTATATCCTGGAACGCCTGTTTGATGTTGGGTAATGCTCAACATACCAGAAGACAGAGGACAGAAGCCGGAGGACAGCAACCTTCCCTCTGTCTCCTGTTTCCTGTTTCCCGTCTCCTGATTTATGAGGAATGGTGATAATCATATAAATTTTTGGTAAGGAGTGGAAATTGCATAACGATAAAGTATATGAAAACCGGTCATGGCCGTACCCCATGGTATCGGCTTTCATCCCCTTGTTGTCCCGGTGGGCCGGGAGAGTGTTTTGGTGATAATTTTTTCGGCATGAGAGCAAGACCTGCAAGGTAACCGGAAGATGCGAATCCATCTGGTTGCCTTTTTTGCAGCCGCATACATGCTATAGCAGAAGAAAATCCATAAATCATGGCAGAACAAAGCGTTCCGCAAGCGGTTCACGCATGCCGGCCGATCTGTCCCTTCTGGCTGGAGGAAGATCAGTGCTGTTCAATGTTTGAAGAGGGTATTTTTCTGCCCGGTACAGAGCATATCCGTATTTTCTGCAAACATGCCAACTATCCATCCTGCACCCATTATGTAGATTCCGCCCGGCTCGACAGCACGGGTGACGCAGGGAAGAACAGGAGCGATAAACGCCGTTTTGAGCGGCTTCCGGCCCGTTTTTCTCTGCACCTCATAGAACCCGCTTTTGACGGGTTAGAGAGGGTCGTTGACAATACAGCCCTGACCGTGGATATCAGCGAGGTGGGGTTGCGCTTTGAAACCCGCACCCCCATGCAGATCGGCGCCAGTCTTTATTTTACCCTTTGGCAGGAACCACCAAGCCCGCTACTTCATGGCTCCGGCCGAATAAAATGGTGCCATTCCCTTGAAAACGCTCCCCTTTATCACGCCGGTATCTCCTTTACCGACGAGACCATTGCCAGGGCAGTGCGAACCCAACTAGACCTTCCCTAACGCTGTCCAGTCCCTTTCATTCCTTTGTTCATTTTTCCGGAAAAGCAAAAAGGCGGGATCTTTTTGTTTTTCTGTGAAAATCTAATCATAATTCCGTTAATCCGTGAAGTTTCCCGGAAATCCGGCTGTTTTTCCGGGAAAAGGAGCCCGCACCTGGTTTTTTTCGCAGCAGTGCAGGTTTGATTTTGCATTTTTTCCAGTAGCTCTACCTGTGGATCAGTTGTTAATTCATACCTGGTAAGTTCTTTTATTTCAGCTTGTTATCTATGTGATGGCTGTCATGCAGCAACTGCAACCACTATGATTTATGCGAAAAAAAAGGGTTGAATTCATTGTTGGCATGATTGGTGAAATGAACAAATAAATTTATGTAAATTTTGG
>Ga0256914_1003000_pt1 | contig 13636 bp, 10 predicted proteins | sample HulkmetaG_FD_191571 | JGI IMG/M metagenome (GOLD analysis project Ga0256914, IMG submission 191571) | Hydrothermal chimney microbial communities from Main Endeavour vent field at the Juan de Fuca Ridge, Pacific Ocean - Hulk | ecosystem: Environmental > Aquatic > Marine > Hydrothermal vents ... | reverse complement strand
GCCCCATAAGTTTAGAAGCAAATTTTAAAGATGCTTTTATATCTTCTTTTGTAAGGGTTGGATAGTGTTTTAATATCTCTTCTTCACTTTCACCTGCACTTAAAAATTCTAAAATAGTCTGAACCATAATTCTTTGCCCTCTTATTACTGGTTTGCCATTACAAATATCGGCATTTATTGTAATAATTCCATTATCAAATATAATAGTTTTACTATCCATTGCAAACTCCACCTTTTTTATATATTATAGCATACATTTTAAAAAATATATTTGCCTATTTATAAAAAAATTATTTTGTTTTAATATCTAGCAACTCTAGCTTTTAGCTTAATTTCTTTTGTACTTCTAAATGGCTATTATAAAGTATTTTAGACAGAGTTATAAACATTTTTACACAAATATGGTAAAATAGGCAAAATTTATAAGTGCTATAGATATATCAATATGCACTACAAGGATAATTATGTTTTTACCCACAACCAAAAAAGAGATGAAAAAGCTTGGCTGGAGTAGCTTAGATGTTATTTTAGTAAGTGGTGATACATATATAGATACTCCATACAATGGTATAGCAATTGTGGGTAAACTGCTTGTAGATGCTGGGTATCGTGTAGGTGTAATAGCACAACCAAATATCTCTAAGGGCGATAATATTACTCGACTAGGAGAACCAAAACTTTTTTGGGGAGTTAGTGGTGGCTTGGTAGATAGCATGGTGGCAAACTATACAGCTACAAAAAAGTTTAGAAAACAAGACGACTTTACCCCAGGAGCAGTTAACAACCGCCGACCAGACCGCGCAGTAATGAAGTACTGCAATCTTATTAGACAGCACTTTAAAGATACAGTACCTCTTGTGCTAGGTGGCGTAGAAGCAAGCCTAAGAAGAGTAGCACATTACGACTTTTGGAGCAACAAAGTTAGACGAAGCATACTATTTGATGCCAAAGCAGATATACTTGTATATGGTATGGCAGAAAAGTCTGTTATAGAGGTAGCTAACGCACTAAGAGACAATGCACCCTACAACGACATACAAGGAATTTGCTACATAGCAAAAGAGCCACGAGACGAGTATATAACTATGCCATCATTCGAAGAGTGCAGCAAAGATAAGAGTAAATTTATAGATATGTTTCATATATTTTATACCAACAACGAACCACGAGTATCTAAGGGGCTAAACCAACAGCACGCTAATAGATATTTAATACAAAACCCACCACAACCAAGCCTAACACAAAACGAGCTAGACCATGTTTACGAACTAGATTACGAGAGAGATGTACACCCATACTACAAAAGCCAAGGCGAAGTTAGAGGCTTGCAAACTGTACAGTTTTCGGTTACGACTCATCACGGATGTTATGGCGAGTGCAACTTTTGTGCCATTACAGTACATCAAGGCAGAGAGATACGAAGCCGTAGCCAAGACTCAATAGTAGGCGAAATAATGGCATTTAAAGATCACAAAGATTTTAAAGGTATTATTAACGATGTAGGTGGAGCAACAGCAAATATGTACGATTTTGAGTGCAATAAAAAGCTAACTGTTGGTGTATGCCAAGATATGCCGTGTACAAGCGATAGAGTCTGCCCTCTGCTTAAGCCAAACCATAAGCCACAAATTGAGTTGCTATCTAAAATACGAGCCCTACCACATGTAAAAAAGGCATTTGTAAACAGCGGTATTAGGTACGACCTTATTCAAGAAGATAAAAAATATGGCAAAGAGTATCTAAAAACATTAGTAGATCACCATATTTCTGGCCAAATGAAAGTAGCACCCGAGCATATAGATGATAAGATACTAAAACTTATGAACAAACCAGATAAAAATACACTACTAAGGTTTAAAAAAGATTTCGATAACTACAACAAACAAACTGGCAAAAAGCAGTTTTTAACATACTACCTTATTGCAGCACACCCCGGATGCGAATATGACGACATGAAAAACCTAAAAGAGTTTGTTAACCAAGAGCTTCAGCTAAACCCCGAGCAGGTACAAGTATTTATACCAACACCATCAACATACTCTGCTTTAATGTACTACACACAAGTTGACCCATGGAGCAAAAAACCAATTTTTGTAGAAAAAGACCCATCTAGAAAGCAAAAACAAAAAGATGTAGTAACCCAAAAAGAGCGAATTAAACACAAGCCAAAAAGGTTTAAAGATAAACAAAAAATAAAACCACTTAAGCCACTAAACTACAAAGAGTACAAAAATATGCACAAAATGCGTAAAGTAAGCTTTGCTAGCACGCAATAGTCTTAATTACTACACAACCCATAGCCGCCATACCCAGCTAGTGCGGCTACCTAAATATAGAAACACACTTCCACGCTATCTTTATATACTTCTAATTTTCTCTTCTTTTATTGTCCAAATAAATACTGCTGGTATAAAAATTAGGGTCATTAGTGTTCCTATAATTAAACCACCAATTGCAACTGCACCTAGTGGGGCTAGTTTTTCTAAACCAATTGCAGCACCTTGTGCTACTGGTAGCATACCTACACTTACGGCAAATGCTGTCATTAAAACTGGGCGTGTTCTTATTTTTATAGACTTTAGCATTGCTTCGCGCTTGTTAAGACCATTTTTTATCTGCTCGATTGCAAAGTGTATTAGCAAAATTGCATTATTTACAATAATACCAGCTAGCAAAATAAAGCCCATCATTGCAGCCATAGATACATGGTAATTTGCAATCAACATAGCCCAAGCACCGCCTATTACAGTTAGAGGAATAGAAAATAGTATCATTAGCGAGATTTTAAAGTTACCAAACATTACAATTAGTGTTAAGAATATTAAAACAATTGCTGTAATAATAGCCCCACCCATTTTGCCTGCAGACTCTTTAAACTGCTTTATATCTCCTGTTTGCTCTAGCGTTACGCCATCTGGTAGTTTAATAGACTCTAAATTCTTCTCGAAATCTGCCATAATATGCGATATCGAAGCCTTTTCTCTGTTACCATATATCTCTAAAGTGTACTCTAGGGCATCTCTTGTAATTAGAGTTGGCTCTTTAGCTTGGCTTAGTGTTGCAAAACGATTTAGTGGCACTTTACCCTTTTTTGTATCTATAAGTGTTGCTAAAACAGAGTCAAAATTATCTATTTGCACCTTTGGTAGCCATACTCTTATAGCGTAATCTACACTATTATTTTTAGGGTAACTAGCCACAATACCACCCCTAATTGCAAGTTGTAATTGAGTTGCAATATCTGCCCTATTTAGTCCATAAGTCGATGCAGCTTCTTCGTCTATATTTAAATTATATACACTCTTTTCTTTGTCCCAACTTCTTAATACCGAAACTACGCCTTTTGTATTTAGCAACGCCTTTTGTACCATATCGCCAGCAAGTTGTAGTTTATTAATATCGTTAGAGCTTAATTTTGCATCTACATTACCCTTAATACTAGCCATAGCAATAGCCCCATATGGCGTTACATCGAACTCTTTTATATATGCAATATTTACAAGCTCTTCTCTAATTTTTTTAGATATTTGCCATATATCTTTATCTCTGTGGTATCTATCTACATAGGTTGCAACTATATTTAAGTGGTCTATCCCGCTGCCACTTCCTATGCTCATTACACCAGCTTCGCTACCAATACTTCCAGATACTCTTAGAAGTTGGCCTTTGCTCTTTAATATTTTATTTACCTCTTGCATTACATATTTGCTTTTCTCTAGTGGTAAGTTACTTTGAGTTGTTATTTTTATATTAACAGCACCAGTATCCATAGGTGGAGTAAGCTCTTGCCCAACAACTGGCATTACAAATTTTAAAGATGTAACAAAAAGTGCTAAAAGTGCAACAACCGAAAATACACCATAAATCCACGAGCTAGTAATTGCCTTAACAATAGTTGCAAAGAAGCCTTGAATATAGTCGTTAATTTTAGATATTACACGATTAAACCAATCTTCGAACTTTAATAGCCACTCTGGCTCTAAAGTTAAAATATGCAAAGATAACAAAGGCACAACAACAATAGATATTACATAAGAAGCCACAAGTGCTAAAAGCAGTGTACCAACAAGTGGGCCAAAAACTGTTTGCGGGTACCCACCAACAAATAGCATAGGTGCTAGTGCAATCATTGTTGTTATAGTACCACTTAAATCGGCAAACATAATCTCTTTTGTTCCGTTAAATACCGCTTGGTGGATATCTTCTCTAAGTTCGCCATAGTGTCGCTCTATATTTTCCATAACAACGACGGTATCGTCTAGCAATAGCCCAAGTGCTAATATAATCGAGGTTAAAGTAATAACATTAAAGTCTAACCCAACAAGCCACATTAGCGCAATTGTAGATGCATAAACAAGTGGTATAGTTGCTAATACAATTAAAATTTGTCTAAAACTTGCTAAGAATAAAAACACAACTATTGTCGACATTACAATTGCATCGCGCAGAGACTCGAACATATTGTTTGTACTTTGTTCTATTGTATCTTTTTGTGTATCGCTAATACTAAAGGCTATATTTGAATATCTTTTTTTATACTCATCTACAACTGCTTGAGCTTTCTTAATAGTTTGTATAACATCTGCCGAACTAGAGCGCTCTATTGCTAAAGCTATTGCCTCTTTGCCATTACCAAAATACGAAGATTGGTTTTCGTAGTGCCCAAAATATACATTTGCTACATCTTTTAGCTTAATATTTGGTGCTACATTTAGCTCTTTTAGGGCTGTAACTCTATCTCTTTGTCCTTGAGTTTTTAGCAAAAATCTATGTTCGTTATTAGTTATAAAACCTATTGCAAAGTCGTTATTATTTTTTTGTAGTGTAGCTATTAATTTACCTAAACTTAGCCCATAAGAGTCTAGTTTTTGTTTATCTACTATAATTTGCAACTCTTTTTTATAGCCGCCAAATATATCTACATTTGCAACACCTTGTGTCTTTAAAAGCTTGTGTTTTATGTTATTTTGCGCTACCTCTCGCACATCTTCTAGCGATATATTCGAGTTATCTTTTGGGCTCATACTTACAACCATTACAGGTGGTGTTGTAACTGTAATTTTAATAATTTGTGGCTCTTTAATATCTTTTGGCAATTTAGAGCGAATTTTAGATATTGCAGAGCTAACATCGTTAACTGCAGTATCTATGTTTTTGCTGTAATCAAACTCTGCTCTAATTACTGTAACCTCATCTATAGTATCAGAGTGCGCACGGCGTATCTCATCTAGCGTATAAAGCTCCTCTTCTATTGGCACTGCAACATTACTTGCTAATGTTTTAGCAGAAGCACCAGGTTGCACAATTACAACCGCAACTTCTGGATAGTTAGAGTTAGGAAACAAATTCCTTGGCATGCTTTTATAACCAACCACACCAGCCATAATAACAAGAGCTAAAAAAGATATAATTACATGCGGCTTGCTTAAGACCTTCTCTACCCAAGTAGATCTATTTTTCATTCTTTACCCCTACTTGACCCATTGACGGCAAAGATGTTAGCACGCTTTGGCTAGCAACTGCAATTTGCTCTTTAGGGCAACTCTTAATTAGCACACTATCGCCATTTTCTATTAAAACTTCTACCTCTTTTTGTATAAACTTCTTATCGCTATATAGCACAATAGTGTCTCTATTTTTATTTTGAATTAGCGCTCTATTTGGCACTATACACCCTGTTGCACTTTTTGTTAAAATATCTATATTTACGCTACTTCCAAGTGGCAAATCTATAGCACTATGTAGCTTAATCTCAGCACTTACTAAAGAGTTTTGCGCGCTATTGTAAATTGTAGCAACCTCTCCAATACTTTTAGCATTAAGCAATACATCTTGCCCCACTTTTATGCTATCGCCAGCTACATAGTTAAATACCAATTTCTTAGCGCTATTACTTAGTGCTATTATTGGCTTGCCAGCTGCTGCTAAGTCGCCTTCGTGCAGTAAAACCTTATCTACAATACCACTAAATGGTGCTTTTATATTTAAGTAACTAAGCTGATTTTGTAAGCTCTTAATCTTTTGCTCAGACTCGTTAATTTTTGCCTCTTTAACCTTTAAAGATATAGCATACTGTTGTAGCTTCTCTTTTGGTAAGCCACCAACTTTGTATAGCTTTTTATTGTTACTATATATCTTTTTAGATAGCTCTAAATCGCTCTTTAGTGCACTTAAGTTTGCCTTTATAGAGTCTATAGAGTTTGTTAACTCTTTTGCATCAATTTTTACTAATAAATCGCCCTTTTTAACTAATTGCGAATCTTGCACATATACCTTTTGCACAAAACCTGCTAACTTAGTAGAGAGCTTAATATTTTTATCGCCTTTAAGAGTTGCTAGGTATCTGCTTTTCTCTTCTAGCTTGCCCTCTTTTGCTTTTATTAATTTTACAGACATAGAGTAAACTTTCGCCTTAGGTGTATTTTGAACCTCTTGCTCTCTTTGCTTTAATAAAGATTTTCCCTTTATACCTAGTAGTACTGCTATTGCTATAAAAATTACTGCTATTATCTTTTTGTTCATTAGTTTATTCCTTTTTCCATTATATAATCTAAATAGTATCTACTCTTTTTGTAGTTATATTTGCTATCTATTACTTTTGCTCTAGCTAACATAGTTTTTGCTTTTGCAAGTAGTAAGTCGTTAATTGTAGATATACTATTTTGGTATCTAACCTCTTCTATGCTTTGAGCTTTTTTAGTAAGTTTATATCTTTTTAAAGATGCGCTATATGTTGCAAAGCTAGCTCTAATTTGTGCTCTTGCTTTAATAATATCTCTTTTTAGCTCTAATATTGTCTGCGCTCTATCTAGTTTAGCTTGCAAATTGGCTACTTTTGCTTGCTCTATCTTTGCATTGCTTGCACCAAAATCTGTAATATTGTACTTTACATTAAGCGAAATTTGCGATAAATTTTCACTGCTCCACTTATCTTTATTAATGTCTTCTGCATAGTTTTTGCCAGCATAGATATTTAAATTAACTTGCGGATAGTTTTTAGCTTGGCTCTTTTTAATAAGTTGGTTACTTTTTGCAATTGTTAAATCTTTTACTCTTACTTTATTTAAAGAGGCACTTTTACGAACCAAAGAATTAACACTTGGCAAAGATTTAGTAACTCTTATCTTAATTGGTGCTAACTTCGTAACTCTTTTGCCAACAATAGCACTTAGCGATGCTTTTAAGATATCGATATTTGCTTTTATTGCCTCTTTATTTGCAATAGCCTCTTCTGTATCGGCTTGTGCTTTTATTTGGTCTATTTGCGCCTTTTTGCCAAGTTTTACTTCGTACGAGATTTGTTTATTTAACTCTTTAAGTGCCCTAATATAACTATTTTGTGCACTTAGCATATCTTGCAAGCTAAGAGCAGATGTATATAGCGATTTTATATTATAAGCTAGCTCCTCTTTTGTTAAGCTAACTTTTGCACTAGCTAAGCTTTTTGCTATATCTTGTATCTTAATATCTTGTGTTTGCGCAAAACCTGTAAAAAGCGGTACCGAGTAGTTTAGCCCCACAGAGTAGATATTTTTAGATGTTACAATATACTTACCGCTCTTCATAGCGCTAGGTGGCAGTGGCGCTAGCGTTCTTTCTATATTATAGTGGTTGTAACTTGCTACTAAATCTAACTTACCAAACCTACTTTGGCGAGACTCTTTTTGCTTTAACTTAGATAACTCTACTTGCGTTTTAGCCTTTTTAATAATATTAGAATTATTTATCGCATAACCTATTAACTCGTTTAAACTAGAACCAAATAGCGGAATACACAAACAAGCTATTAATAATTTTTTCATAAACTTCTCCAAAATTTCAATTGTAGATAATACTATTTTAATGTGAACTAAATATCAATTTTTAATTAATATCTCATTAACACGCCAATGTTATACTTGCACTATAAAATCACTTATTTAGGAGCAAAAAATGAAAAAACAAATTTTAATTACAACAGTTGCTATTGCATTAGCATCTACAACACTAAGTGCAAGATGGGGACACCACGGACATCACGGGTACCACAGCAGAGGACACTACAACCAAAGCACAAACCAAACAGCACAAGCTACTTTAACACAAGAGCAAAAAGAGAACTTAACTTTTATGTACCAAGAAGAGAAACTAGCAAGAGATGTTTATATTACTTTAGGTAAATTGTGGAATCAAAGAGTATTTACAAATATACAAAGATCTGAGCAAAGACACATGAACTCTGTAAAATACTTGCTAAATAGATACAACCTACCAGTACCAGTACTATCAGACGATATTGGCGTATTTGAAAACGAGGAGCTACAAGAGCTATATAACCAACTAATTGCAAAAGGGAAAAGCTCTCTAAAAGATGCACTAGAAGTTGGTGTAACTATAGAAGAGGTAGATATTGCAGACCTAGAAGCAAAAACAGAAGGTGCGCCAAGCGATATACAAAGAGTATTTAAAAATCTTTTAAGAGGTAGCTACAACCACTTAAGAGCATTTAACACAAACTTAGGAAGATTATAATGATAACAAAATTTATACCACTAATGGCAGTTAGCATATTTGCTTTAACTGCTTGTGGCGGTGGTGGTGGTTCTAGCCAAAGCAAACAACCAGATGTAAATAGTTACAAAAAATATACTCTTACTCAAGATAACAAAAACGATTTAGCATTTATGGGCAACGAAGAGCGTCTAGCTTACGATGTATATATGGCACTATACAACTACCACAAAGCAAAAGGTAGCGAAATAAAACAATTTTATAACATATCTACAAAAAGCGAAACTAAGCATATTGCAACAGTTAGAGATTTAGTAACTAAATACTCTCTTGCAAAAGGCGACTTTACTAACCTAACAACTACACCAGCTTCTTCTAGCACAACTGCACAAAGCTCTTTACCAGCAGGTAAGTACGATATAGGCTCTATTCAGAATCTGTATAATACACTTGTAGCAAAAGGTAAAGCTAGCACAAAAGATGCACTAGAAGTTGGATGTATGGTAGAGGTTACAGATATTAACGATCTTAATCCAAAAATAGATAACGCTATTAGCTCTGGTGCTAAAGATTTAGAAGATGCTTTTAAATTTTTAAGAGATGGTAGCTACAACCACTACTGGGCATTTGATAGCGGCTTAAAAAACCTAGGTATAGATGCAGGCTGCTGCTCACTAGGCGACTCTTGGTGCCATAATGAGTACCCAAAAAACGAGAAACACGGCAAAGGTAGAAACTAATTTATATTTAGTTCACTTTAAATGGCTACAATTTTAAAGCTCTAAGTATTTTAGCTTAGAGACTTTGCCAAAAGGAAACATTATGAAAAAGTTAGCAATATTAAGTGTAGCCTTAACCTATGCAATCTATGCAAACACTCCACAAGAGCTATTTACAACTAAATGTGTAATGTGCCATACCGATAAAAAAATAGACTCTAAAGCCAACTTAATTGGCCCACATATTAACGAAGTGCTATTTCATGTAAAAGAGAAATTTAGCGATAAAAAAGAGGCTATAAGTTTTATGAAAGAGTATATCTTTAAGCCAGATGCTAGTAAAGCATTATGTGCTTCTATGGATAAATTTGGTTTAATGCCTTCTCTTAAAGGTGCTCTTACTAAGAGCGAAGCAGATGCAATTTTAGAGTATATTTACAACAACTTTCCATCTAATGATTTTACAAAAAAAGAGAAAAAAGATAGAGCAGGCATAAATTTTGAAAAATTAGATACAAACAAAGATGGCTTTGTAACACCACAAGAGTTTAAAGAGTTTCGTGCCAAAAGAAACGGCTTAGATGTTAACTCTCTAAAACACAATTTATACTTTAAAAAGGTAGATTTAAATAAAGATGGTAAAATGGACAAAGAAGAGTTTATAAAAATGCGTCAGCTAAAGGCAAAATTAAAAGGCAATTAATGGCAACTATACTTTTACTAGAAGATGACATATCTTTAAACAAAACAATAGAGTCGTTCTTGAGTATTAACGGTTTTAATGTTTTAAGCGCTTTCGATGGCGATAGCGCACTAGATTTAGCATACGAAAATAGTATAGACTTAATGTTATTAGATGTAAAAGTACCAAAGCTAAATGGATTCGAATTTTTAAAAGCAATTAGAGAGCAAGACTCTAAAACACCAGCTATATTTATAACATCTCTAAATAGTGTAGAAGATGTAGAGCTAGGCTTTAGCGCTGGGTGCGACGACTACATAAGAAAACCCTTTGCGCTAAAAGAGCTTCTAGTTCGCATTAACTCGCAACTTAATAGAGCCTATGGAAGTAGCGAAAATATTATAAAAATAGATGCCAACTTAACTTTTAACACCAAAGAGAAAATTCTTTTAAAAGATAACCAAAAAATTTCTCTAAAAACAAAAGAGTCTACTTTGCTATCGCTTTTTTTAAAGCACAAAAACGAGCTTTTAGATTACGAAATTATCAACAAAACACTATGGAGTTACGATCAAGAGCCAAGTAGTGGCGCACTAAGAACATACATTAGAACACTAAGAGCCGCCATTGGTAAAGAGAAAATAGAGACAATTAAAAATATAGGATACCGCTTTGTTAGCTAGCGAAAAGAAAAGCCTTTATAGATTTTTAGCAATATACTTAATATCTACACTTGTGCTATTCTCTTTAGCTGTTGCTATATTTTACAAAAGTGCAAAAAACCATATAATAAATTCACAAAAAAAAGAGCTAAATATAGAGGCTCAAAAAATTAAAAACAGCCTAATGTCGCTACATAAAAGCACAGCAACTACCCTAATATACCCAAGAAGCAAAGAGTTTAATAGCGCAATATATACACTAGATAAAGAGCTAATATTTAGCACATTTGCCCAAAATATTGAGCCAATAAACAAAATTACAAAAGATAAAATATATAAAGTATATCCAATAAGACCCTACTATCTTGGTGCCGCATACTTGCTAATTGCAAAAAAAATAGATAATAAACCAATTAGCACACTACAAAAAAGTATAATAATATTTATGATTATTGGTGGTATTTTATTTCTTATTTTAGGCATTTTCTTAGGTAGATTATTTATAAAACCAATGCGCGAATCTATACAAGAGAAAAATCGCTTCATACAAGATGCAACCCACGAGCTAAACACACCAATTAGCACAATCTTAACAAATATAGAGCTAATAGATGCCCTAAACAAGTGCCAAGACGCAAGCGAAGAGCTAAAAAGAGTAGAGATAGCAAGTAAAACACTAAGCAGAATTTACGAAGACTTAACATATATTAACTTTAATTCAAAAGCGTATAAAAGTATAGAAAATATAGATATTTCTAACCTAATAAAAGAGAGAATTTTATACTTTAACTCATTTTTAGATGCTAAAAATATTAAATTAAAAACCAATATACAAGAGAGTATTTATATTAAAATCGACAAAAACGACGCTATAAGATTAGTAGATAATATACTATCTAACGCTATTAAATACAACCACCAAAACGGATATTTAGAAGTTACTCTAACTAAATCTAAGCTAACAATAGAAGATAAAGGTATAGGCATTAAAAAAAGCCAATTAAGCAAATTAACCCATCGCTTTGCAAGAGCAAACAGTAGCGAAGGTGGCTTTGGCTTAGGGTTAAATATTGTAGATACAATAGCAAAAAACTACAACCTTACACTACAAATAGACTCTATAGAAAAACAAGGAACAAAGGTAACAATAAAATGGTAAGAGCGATATTTTTAATACTATTTACACTATCACTAAACGCAAACGAGCTAGAGCAAAACTGCCTAAATTGCCACATACAAAACCAACTACCAACAGACCTAATTTACAAAAGATACCTAATGAAATACAGCACCAAAAAAAATATGAGCAAAGCTATATTTAACTATCTAAAAAACCCAACAATTAAAAACTCTATAATGCCAAAGCAGTTCTTTATTAAATTTGGCACCAAAAAAGCACTGAAACTAAACGACAAAACCCTACAAAAAAGTATAGAGCTATTCTTAGAAAAATACGATATTAAAAATAGATTAAAGTAGCTTAAGGTTAATTGCCCTTTAAATACCCTAATGCTGTTGCTATAATATCGTCGCTATCTTTGCTTGGGGATGTTAGTATTTTTCTATCTACACCTTCTTTATTAAACTCTATAAATACTCTTTGCTCGTAGCTAGATACTTTTTTAATATCTTGCTCTTTTGCTAAGACTTTTATTACCATTAAATCAATAAATAGTTTTGTAAGTTTATCTAGCTTTCCAAATCTATCTACTATCTCTTCTTCTATTTCGTAAACTTCGGCTGTTGTTGCTGCTTGAGATAGCCTTCTGTATAGCTCTAGTCTTAGTCTATCTTCGCTAATAAGCTCGTCGCTTAAGTAGGCATCTACACTTAGTTTTATCTCTACACTATCTTTGCTCTCTTGCTCTTTTCCGCTTAATACTCTTATTGCATCTTCTAGCATTTTAAGATACAAAGAGTAACCAATTTGTTTAATATGCCCACTTTGTGCCTCGCCAATTAGGTTACCACCACCTCTTATCTCTAAATCGTGCATTGCAAGTACTGCGCCACTTCCTAGCTCGCTGTGGCTCTCTAGTGCTAAGAGCCTTCGTTTTGCGTTGTCGTTAAGTGCCTCTTTGTTATCTACTAAATAGTAGCAATAGCCCTCTATTCCGCCTCTTCCTACACGCCCTCTTAGCTGATGCAAATCGGCAATTCCAAAGTTTTGTGCTCCATCGACTATCATAGTATTTGCATTTGGTAGGTGTATGCCAGACTCTACAATAGATGTACTTAGTAGCAAATCGTACTCTTTATTTTCAAACTTTAGCATCTCTTTTTCTGTGGTAGCTGGTGGAATTTTAGAGTGCAATATGGTTAATCTTAAATTTGGCATCTCTTCTAAAAGTTCATCTTTTTTACTCTCTATTGCAGCAATAGAGTTAAATACATAAAACACCTGCCCACCACGGCGAAGCTCTCTTGTAATTGCCTCTTTAACAGCTTTTATGTCGTAATCTTTTACAAAAGTTCTAACCCCCACTCTATTAGTAGGTGGTGTAAATATTTCGCTAAAGCTCTTAATTTGCGAAAGCGCCATATTTAGGCTTCTTGGAATTGGAGTAGCCGACATAGATAGCAAGTGTGTATCGATACTAAGAGCTTTTAGTGCCTCTTTTTGCTTTACCCCAAACTTATGCTCTTCGTCAATTACAACTAAACCTAAATTTTTAAACTTAGCATTTAATAGCGCGTGTGTGCCTACAACTAAATTTATCTCTCCCTTGCTTAAGCCCTCTAAAATAGCCTTTTTATTTTTAGCAGTTGTAAATCTATCTAGTTTAGAAACCTTTATATCCCACTTATTTAGACGCTCTTTAAGGCTGTTGTAGTGCTGGTTAGCAAGTAGAGTTGTAGGCGCAATAATAGCAGCTTGATAGCCATTTTTAACAACTGCAAATATCGCATTCATTGCTACTTCGGTTTTACCAAAGCCAACATCTGCACTAAGTAGTCTATCCATAATTAAACCGCCACTTAGCTCATCTAGCATATCTTCTATTGCTCGTATCTGATCTGGTGTATGGCTAAAGCCAGCATCTTTTAAAAATGCGTTATGTAGCCCTCTATCTACTACAATT
>Ga0256914_1002999_pt1 | contig 13638 bp, 21 predicted proteins | sample HulkmetaG_FD_191571 | JGI IMG/M metagenome (GOLD analysis project Ga0256914, IMG submission 191571) | Hydrothermal chimney microbial communities from Main Endeavour vent field at the Juan de Fuca Ridge, Pacific Ocean - Hulk | ecosystem: Environmental > Aquatic > Marine > Hydrothermal vents ... | reverse complement strand
GAGCTCCTCATGAACTCTGGGGAGCCGCTATCTGTCGATCAAATAGCTAGGGAACTTGGAATGGACCCAAGGGAGTCTAGAGAGATCTACAGACACTTAGAACACATAGCAAAGACTGCTAGAGCTAAGTACGGTAAGGCGCTCCTGATGGAACCTCCTATCTGCAGAAAATGTGGATACGTGTTCAAGGACCTCAAGAAGCCACGGAAACCCAGTAAATGCCCCAAGTGCGGAAGCGAGTGGATAGAACCTCCGAGATTCATAATAAAATGAAGGAGGATAGATTGTAGGATTAGGACATCAAGTCCACCAGCAGGTCCCTGACTTTAATCACCACGTCCTCCTTTACGTTCTCTAGATCACCATGAGCCCTGCTCTCGACCTCTATAGTTCCGACTGAGACCGTCGGTATCCCCCTACTAGCGAATACGAATCCATCATTTCCCCCCAGGGATCCAGCCACATCTCTCCTACCGAAAAACTTCTCATAACTCTCCAACACTTCCTTGACGAACTCGTGATCTGGATGAGTCATCCATCCCGGATTGAGGGTCTCCTCGAACTTCACTTCAACTTCAGCCCCAAACTTAGTCGCAGCAGCGGAAACGGCGGCCAGAAACCTCCCAATAACGTCATCCCTCTTCTCGTCCGGTATAAATCTTATGTCAAATCCTAAGACAGCTTCCGGCGGTATGACATTGTGCTTATCGCCTGCCCTCATTATAGTCAGGCTGAACCTCCCCCAAAGTCTGGGAACGGGGGATCCTGGAGGGGCTGGGACTACTGACAACCTAGATGCGTGTTCTTGCGAGAAACCAGTTAGTAGATCGTTGGCAATGGCTATCGCCTTGTGAACCGGGTTGAGCGCAGCGAAGGGTCTGCCCGCATGACCCCCCCTTCCCTTCACGATAATTTCCCCGTGAATCACACCACTCGCACCTATACCGACGAAGTCGGGAGCGGCATCTATCACCACAACCCTATCCGGCCTTACACCGGCCTCCTCGAAACCCCTCTCAGCGACAGCGAAAACACCAGTCCCCCCGACCTCCTCATCTCCTACCACTACCACAACTGGATTGTATCTACCTGACCCTCTGTCCAAGATCTTTTTGGCCGCTGAGAGACTCAATACTATGGCGGACTTGTCATCTGCAGCCCCTCTCCCGTATATCTTCCCATTCACCCTCTGTGGGTTAAAGGGATCGAATTCCACACCATTAAGCTTCCAAGGACCTCTAGCAGGTACGACGTCGTAGTGAGACAGGAGGACTAGGTTCTTATCCGCCCCCACATCAGCCCACGCTATGACATTGGGGACCTCCCCCTTGTCATCCCTATGCACATGGATGTGAGTATTTAATCCGAGTTCTCTGGCTCTCCCCTCTATCATCCGGGCTGCTTCCCAGTAATTCTTTCTCTCGGTCGCGTTAGTATCCAAGCGAACGAGATCCATTAGAAATTGGAACATCTCCTCATCGTTCATATGTTTGACGAGGGGGTAAGAACTTATACGCTTTCCCGAGCCACACAGCCCGTCGAGATCCAACACCGATCGAGAGAGGTGTGCTGTGAAATGCTCCGTCTCGTGCTTCTAGGCAGACCGGGAGCCGGAAAGGGAACACAAGGTGCCTTTATTTCCGAAAAATTCGGTATTCCTAGGCTGGTTATGAGCGAACTCCTGAAAGAGGAAGTAAGAAGCGGCTCGGATCTAGGTGAGACCATAAAGGGGTACATGGAGAGGGGCCTCTTGGTGCCTGACGACATTGTGTACCAAGTTCTGGAAAGGAAGATATCTCAGCTCATGGAAAGGGGGTTCGTGCTGGATGGATTCCCTAGGAACTTAGAACAGGCCGAGTGGCTCGATAGATTCCTAGGTTCTAGAGGAAAATCTCTAACAGCCGTGCTCTTCTTTGATGTAGATGAGCTCACTGTGCTCCGTCGGATGATGGGCCGCCTAGTCTGTGAAAGCTGCGGCAGAGCCTACAACGTCTTCTACGACCCCCCGCCAGATGCGAGGAGATGTGAGTGTGGTGGAAAGCTCTACCAGCGGAGTGATGACTGTTATGAAAAGATACTTAGGAGGTTAGATGTGTTTAACGAGGAAACCAGCCCCCTAATAGATTACTACAAAGGCAAGGGACTTCTCATAAGGATAGACGCGTCTAAAGATGTGGAAGGGGTTAGAAAGGAAGTCTTCTCCACAATCTCCTCCCTTCTCTCTCCTTCCTGAGGGTCTCAGGTATCCTGATGAAGAATAGACTGGAGAAGAGCCTGGTGAATCCCAGCAGAAGCATGGTCTCCCGAACCCCGAGCAGGTCGCCGAGTGTCCCACCTACTAGGGGAGCTATCGAGTTGGTGAGTGATGTGAGGGCATTAAACGTGGAGACGGCCGAACCGCGCCTTTCCGGAGAAGAGGCATCCAGCAGGTAAGTGGGCGAGGCCACGAAGTACATGGAGAATCCAATCATCCCCACTGCAGTCCCTACCAGAATATGAGAGAGGTTACTCCCTAAGGAGTAGGAGAACGGGATAGCTGCGGCGAAGGCAGGAGACATAACCAGCAGGATCTTCCTCCCAACCCTGTCAGCCACGAATCCCCACACTGGCTGCAGAACTAGCCTAGTGACGTTGGCCACCGTACTTATCAAGCCTATCTCCGCCTTGCTCAACTTATACACCTTGATCTGAGCCACTGAGAAGAGGGGCCACGCTAACGACCATATTAATGACCACAGAACGCTGGCTATGAGGAACGGCCTGTAACTTCCCTCTGCATGATCGCTTCTCACTATCTTCCTCTCCTTAGGAGCGGGTGAGATGGGTGGGCTGGGGGGAATAAGGCAGACCGTTCCAGCAGCTAAGACGAACTGGCTAACGCCCACTAGGCTGGCGAACCAGTAGCCGAATACATCCATGACCATTCCCGCGATGGGTGAGAACAAGGCGGTTCCCAGTGTCGAGAATGTACTGGTCACACCGGATATCCTCCCCCTCTCCTCCAATGCCGTCAAATCACCTAAGATCGCCAGCCATGCCGAGTTAGACAATCCCATGAATGAGTTCAGCATCGCTCCCGCCGCGTAGAATTCCCAACTCGCCCGGGAGTTGTACACCCAATATATGAACAGGGCTGAAAAGAGGTAGCCAGCCAGCATCAGGGACCTCCTTCTCTTCACAGCCTTATCTACTAACCAGCCCCAGAGGGGCTGCGTTACAGCACTGGAGACACCTCCCAATGAGATGGCCACGGCCACCTCCGTCGGAGAGAGGCCGAACTTATCAACACCGTAAGCGTAGAGCAGGAAAAAGGTGAAGCTCATCGATGTGCCTTGGAAGAAGGAGTTCACAGACAGCCTCAGGGCCTTCTTACCGGTCTCTGATTTGAGCGGTGATGATGGCAAACCATCACCTCAGTGACAAAAGGGCAGACATCATCACCACGAATAGGGTCAGCAGGGAAAGTAACGCAATCTTGTACTCTCTTTCAACGAACATCTTGTAGGAGAGGGTTACCAAGAAACTCGCGGGAGTCGCCACTATGAGGAAGAGCCCAGCCTCCCTGACCAAGGGGTTCCCAGAAATGTGCTCAACTCCGATACCAACTGCAAGAACGGAAAGACCTAGAATAACCCCCCACCTAAGAAGGAAAGGCAGATTCCCCAGATCCGCGTTCAACGAACCACCTCACCATCCCACAAGCTTGATTCCCGCGTAAAGAAGTACCAGTGAGAAGATGAGCTTGATGTACTTGGATTTCATGCCCTTGAGCGACTTAGCACCTAGAGTTGCCCCCGGAATTATCCCTAGTGCGAATCCGAGGACCAAAACTGGATCAACGAACCCCTTGATTGCATAGACAATGCTTCCCGAGGAGGCGGTGAGTCCCACCATGAACGAACTGGTCGCTACTGCCTCTTTTATTGGCATCCCCATGATCAGGTTCATTATAGGGACCTTGAGGACACCCCCTCCTATTCCGAACATCCCAGAGGCCATGCCGGCGAAGAAGGAGGAGAGCACACCGAGGGTCCAGTGTTTTATCTCTCCCTTCTCCTTTGGTCGGGCCAGTGTCCTCGCTAGCATGATGAGGGAGATCGCGATCAGCCCGAAGCCAAAGACCCTCTTCACCAAGCTTGAAGGTAGGCCTATGGTAATAGAGGCTCCAACTATGGCCCCTAAGGCGGTAGAGGGCTCCAGTGTCAGTGCCGCTTTGAGGTTGACTAGCCCCTCCTTGAGGTAAACCGTAGAGCTCGAAGCGGAGGTAACAATTATGGTGAGCAGGCTTGAGGCGATCGCAATTTTGACATCAACTCCCAATACTAGGACCATCAGCGGGACCATGAGAGTCCCGCCTCCTATCCCCGCCATTGAAGAGATAATTCCGACACCGATTCCGCTGAGTATCACCTCTAAGAACCTGATGAGGGGTTCCAATTGAGACCACCTTTACACTTTGGCCTGCCATCTGATCCTTAATAACTTTGGATATTTCACATCGAACGGGGTAAGCCTTGATCCTAGATCTCCTATCCACCAATTCCGGGTCCCACTTGTTGAAGGAGAAGGGGGAGCTCAGGGTGATAGGATCTTGTATAGCTGTAGAGTGGCCCGATATAGCTGAGAAGTTCTGTGAAGGGCTGTGCCTCTCGGCCTGCCCGGAGAGGGATCACATAAACCTGATCGCTCTGAAGGTGGCCTCAATACTTGCTAGAGTGGATGTGAGGAGGATGAGTGTCCTGACAGTTGATGGTAGCCCCCATTGTCTCCATTTACACCACTCAGTGGAGGAAGCAGCTAAGATATCAAGTAAAGAGGTAGCTGTGGAACATGCGGTCCTCCAGAGAGGTAAGATAATTCCTGTATCGGGAAAGGCGGTTAAGGTCGCTAGGTACCTGAGCAGAGTTGAGAATCTCCTCAGAAAGTGCGAGCACGCCGATCCGGACTAACGAACAGAAGTTTTCCAAAATGAGTCCCGAACCCACCTCAACGATGGAGAACTAAGGTCCCAACCGCGCTGGACAGGACCTCGAGGCACCCCGGTCCTCCCCCATCTCAAGGAGATTCCCATCACCTTTTTTATATCGGTGGCCACCGTTGGTGTTGAGGATGATCTATGTCGAGGGTAGCGAGGAGGAAGAAGGTAGAGGGAGTAAAACCGAAGATCTCGCGAGGACTCCCTGTGATGGCTAAGCTGAAGTGTGCAGACAATACTGGGGCGAAGGTACTCATGATTATCGGAGTCCACGGCTACAAGGGACGGAAAGGGAGAATACCCTCAGCTAGCGTCGGAGATATGGTAACTGTGGTCGTCAAGAGGGGCAAGTATGACCTAATGCACAAGCCCATGAAGGCAATAATCGTGAGGCAGAGGAAGCCTTACAGGAGGAAGAACGGCCAGTGGGTTGTCTTCGAGGACAACGCAGCGGTACTAGTTAACGACGATGGCACTCCAAAGGGCTCGGAGTTCAGGGGCCCCATCGCAAAGGAAGCAATCGAGAGGTGGCCTTCATTGGGAGCGGTCTCAGCTCAGGTAGTGTGAGGTGAGTGAATTGCAGAGGACCGTATCGCACAAGCCGAGCAAGCAGAGGAAGTATCTGTACAATGCGCCCCTCCACCATAGGGGCAAGATAATGTCAGCCCACCTCTCCCCGGAACTGAGGGAGAAGTATGGGGTTAGATCTATGCCAATAAGGAAAGGCGACAGGGTCAAGGTGGTCAGGGGAGACTACAAGGGGACTGAGGGAGAAGTCATCTCAGTCGACAGGGAGAAATATAGAATAGCGATTAAGGGACTCATAAGGAAGAAGACGGATGGTACCGAGATACCCATCCCCATCCATCCCTCCAAAGTGGTGATAACGAAGCTGGACCTCAAGGACGACGCCAGAAAGAAAATACTCGAGAGGAAGGGTGTAACCGAGGAAGAGATCGAGGAAATTGTCGAGGAAGAGGAGAGAGCAGAAGCTGAAGAAAAGGAGGCCCCAGAAGAAACCGAGAGGATTGAAGAAGCGCAGGAAGGGGAAAAAACAGGAGAATCCCCGGAAAATCTGAGTGCATCCGATGTGGAAGCTGAAGAAGAGGGAGATGAGTGATTATGGGGAAAATGGGAGGAAGTAGACATTTAAAGAGACTTGCCGCTCCTGGCTACTGGCCTATAGCAAAGAGAGAGAAGGTCTGGGTGGTAAAGCCGAGGCCAGGGCCTCATCCGATGGATCAGGGATTCCCCTTACTTGTGGTGGTCAGGGACATCCTAGAGCTAGCCACTACCGCTAGAGAGGCTAAGAGGATCATCTTCATGAAGAAGATATGGGTGGACGGCAAACCTAGGTATGATTACAAGTACCAAGTTGGCCTGATGGATGTGATCTCCATACCCGACTTGGGTAAACACTATAGGGTAGTTCCCGACCCCTTCAAATTCCTGAAACTCGTGGAGATACCGGAAGAGGAATCCAACCTGAAGGTAGTCAAGGTGATGGGCAAGAGGACGGTTAAGGGAGGGAAGATACAGCTGACCACCCATGATGGGAGGAACTTCTTACTAGAACCTGACTCTGACATGGCCAGATCGATCAAAGTAGGCCATTCCTTGCTGATAGAAGTGCCTTCCCAGGAGATAAAGGGGATCTTCCCGCTGGAGGTGGGTGCTGTAGCCGCAATGATCAGGGGAAGGATGGCTGGTCACATAGGTACGATAAAGGAACTCGCCGAATTCATCGAGTTACAGGACTTGGAAGATCCGAACCTGATCTACAGGGGAACCTCAGAGAACGTCTTGGTCGTTGGGAGGGAGAAGCCAGCGATAAAGGTGAGGTGATCTCATGACCTTGGAGCTTGCAGATGCCGTAGAGGAGAGGTGGAAGAGAAATCCCATGCTCATGCCCCGAGTCATGGCTGTGACCCTGAATATAGCCGTAGGCAGGAGTGGAGAGGTACTCCTGAGGGCTGGTAAGGTACTTGAGGAACTTACTGGACAGAAACCCGTTCAGAGAAGGGCTAAAAGGACTATAAGGGAGTTTGGGATAAGGAAGAGAGAGCCCATAGCGGTTACCGTTACCGTCAGGGGTAAGAAGGCGCTGGAGCTGTTGGACAGGGTAGCGGACGCTGTGGATAGGAGGATCAGGGCCAGTGCATTCGATGAATTCGGTAACTTCGCGTTCGGCATAAAGGAGCACATAGAGATACCCGGGGTCAGGTACAAGGCCGATATCGGGATCTTCGGCATGGATGTCATCGTGACCATGGGAAGGGCCGGCTATAGGGTAGCTAAGAGGAGGATAAAACGCGCGAGGATACCTAGGAGACACAGGTTAACCAAGGAGGAGTCGATGGTCTTCGCGGAAAAGTACTTAAGGCTGAAGGTGGTGTCCGATAGCGAGTGAGGTGAGGGGATAAAATGGCGAAGCCGAGGAGAAAGGTGCGAACGAAGGGCAAAGGCGCCTACGTGTGCAGGAGATGCGGAAGAGTGGGAAGGGGGATAATTCGAAAGTATGGCCTCTACCTCTGCAGGCAGTGCTTCTTGGAAGTAGCTCCCCTCATGGGATGGAAGAAGTATGAGTGAGGTGATCACGGATGACCAGACTTGATCCGTTGGCTGACGCCATGAGCACCCTAACTAACGCTTCTAGAGTCGGGAAGAGGGAGACCATCATAAACATAGCCTCCAAGCTCATAGGAAAGGTTCTCAGGATACTCCAAGAGGAGGGCTACATAGAGGAGTTCGAATACATAGATGATGGGAGAGCTGGGAAGTATAGGGTCAGGTTAAGGGGCAGGATAAACAAAGCAGGAGTTATAAAACCGAGATTCTCGGTGAAGAAGGACGAATTCTTGTACTGGGAGAAGATGTACCTACCAGCCGAGAACGTGGGGGTCATAATAGTTTCCACCAATCAGGGGATCATGAGTCACAGGGAGGCGAAGAGGAGGGGAATAGGAGGAGTCCTCCTCGCGTACTGCTACTGATCGTGAGGTGATGGAGAATGGGCAGATTCCCCAAGGTGGTAACGCAGGCCCAAGAGATTGAGATCCCCATAATCGAGGGTGTTGATGTAGAGGTTGATGGGGCTAGGGTCGTGATCAAGGGCCCCAAGGGCAGGCTTGAGAAGAGGTTCCACGAGGAGTTGGTGGAGATAGTGAAAGAGGGAGATAAAGTTAAAGTGAGAGTTTACGGGAAGAGGAAGTTCCATTACGCTTACTTGGGGACGGTGGCAGCTCACATCAAGAACATGATGAAGGGCGTAACTGAGGGCTTCTCCAAGGAGATGATAATAGTGTACGCTCACTTCCCGATGAAAGTTGAGGTGGACGAGAAGAGGAAGCTTGTCGTGATAAACAACTTCCTCGGGGAGAAGGCTCCTAGATATGCTAAAATCGTCGGAGATACCAAGGTGAGGGTCGAAGGCGATAGGATATATATTGAAGGCATATCCAAGGAGGATGTCGGCCAGACGGCTGCTAACATAAGGCAAGCCACTAGGATAAAGGATAAGGACCCGAGGGTGTTTATGGACGGTATTTACGTGGTGAAGTGAAATGAGCGAGTCGAAGGCGGAGGAGAATAGGATACTCTTACGGAGGTTGAAGAAGAAAAAACCTAGGTTCTTGAACTTAGCTAGATACTGGAGACTGGGCGCAGTCAAGAGCTGGAGAAAACCGAGAGGGATAGACAATAAGCAGAGACTGAAGCTAAAGAGCAGACCCAAGCAGCCAGTAATAGGTTATAAGAACCCCGACGAGATCAGGGGTCTCCATCCATCGGGTAAGAGGCCCGTGATAGTTCACAATGTGAAGGAACTCCGGGATGTAGCGAATAGGTACGGGAACGAGGTCATAATATACATAGCAGGCGCCGTAGGAGGGAGGAAGAGAGCCGCCATAAGGGAGGAGGCGCAGAAGCTGGGCCTCAATCTAGCCAACTAGGGAGGGTGATCTAGGTGAAGCTGGACTACCAGAAGAGACTAGCCGCTAAGGTGGCTGGTGTTGGCTTAGATAGGGTGAAGATAAACCCCGAGAAGATAGATATAATACAGGAGGCGATAACTAGGAGCGATATAAGGAGATTGATAAGGTCTGGAGCCATAGAGATATTGCCTAAGAAGGGAGTGAGTCGAGCTAGGGCTAGGGCAAGGCCGAAGCGCAGGGGTCCGGGAAGGAGAAAGGGTGGCAAATATTCAAGGCTTCCGAGGAAGAGAAGGTGGATAAACAAGATAAGGGCCCTAAGGAGGGAACTCAAGTCGATGAAGGAGAGGGGACTGATAGACGCTAAGATGTACAGGGATCTCTATAGGAGGCTCTCTAGATTCGACAGCGTCGCCCACCTCAGGTCCCACGTAATGAGGGAGGTGAAGGGGGTTGGCTAGATCGGCTAGGTACAAGGTCAGGTTCAGGCGGAGAAGGGAGGGTAAAACCGACTACAAAAAGAGGCTCGCCCTGCTGAAAAGTGGTCTCCCGAGGATGGTGGTCAGGAGGACTAATAGATACATAATAGTGCAGTTCGTTAGGTTCAGACCTGAAGGGGATGAGGTAATAGCCTACGCGTTTTCCAAGGAACTGTCTAGATACGGGTGGCCGTACGGAGGAAAGAATACGCCTGCAGCCTACCTTACAGGATATCTCGCAGCTTTGAGAGCTAAGAAGGCTGGAGTAGAGAAGGCGGTTCTGGATATAGGGAGGTTCCCCTCCACCAAGGGATCTAGGCTTTACGCGGCCCTCAAGGGAGCGTTGGATGCAGGTATAGAGATACCTCACTCTCCCGAGATTCTACCCGAGGAGGACAGGATAAAGGGAGAGCACATAGCCTCTTGGGCATCTTCCCTCAAGGAAGACAATGAGGAGCTCTACAAGAGGCAGTTCTCTCTCTACTTGGCTAGGGAGGCTAAGCCGGAATCGATGCCTGAGGTTTTCGAGAGGGTGCTGTCTCAACTTGAACATGGACCCTCGGGAGGCAATAGTTAAATAAGCAGAGAGCTAATGGAGGTTGAGAAAAATGTCCGCTGAGGGAGAGGCTCAAACCGAGTTGGAGAAAACTTGGACTCCCAAGACCAGGGTGGGCAAGCTCGTCGCTGAAGGAAGGATCAAAAGCATAGATGAGATATTGAGGAGAGGAATACCCATTCAAGAGCCTGAGATAGTCGATCTCCTAGTTCCAGGTCTCAAGGAAGAGATCATAGAGGTAAGGAGAGTCCAAAGGCAGACTGACGCGGGCGAGCTGACTCAGCTCAGAATCGTCGCAGCTGTAGGGGATGGCATGAGTTACGTTGGTGTTGGAAAAGGCAAGGGAAGGGAGTTCAGGATAGCTCTAGCCGACGCTATAAGGAACGCTAAGCTGAACATAGTGAAGGTGCGAAAGGGCTGCGGATCTTGGGAGTGTGGCTGCGGTAGGCCCCACTCCATCCCAGTCACGGTGACCGGATCATCCGGATCTGTTAGGGTTACCTTGATGCCGGCGCCTAGGAAGCTGGGTATAGTAGGTAACGAGACGGCGAAGGTCATACTGGGGTTGGGTGGTCTACAGGATGTCAGGGTGTTCTCAAAGGGCCAGACGAAGAACAGGATGAACTACGCCTTCGCGATACACAACGCGCTCTGGAAGCTCCTCCTGATGACCCTTCCTCAGGACTGGAGGGTCTGATCTAAAGCTTTTTATTCCCTCATTCTAGTCAGGTGGAGAGGCGCGCGCCCGTTAGGCGCGGGAGCGCACGATGTCGGGTGCGCCCCGAGAGGTGATTGGGATTGGAAGAGGTCCCGCTAATGGCCGTTGTGAGGATAAGGGGAAGAGTTGACATAAAGCCGGACATCCGGCACACTCTCGAGATGCTCCACGTGAAGAGGAAGTTCTGGGCTACCGTGGTTCCTCTAACTCCCTCGTACAAGGGCATGCTGCACAAGGTGAAGGACTACACCACCTACGGAGAGATCGATAGGGAGACCCTAATCCAGCTACTCAAGTCCAGAGGGGAGCTTACCCTGGGTGGTAGGTTGACTGACGAGTGGCTGGAGGAGCACAAGGATGAAACCGGATTCTCGAGTATTGAAGAGCTGGTCGACGCTGTAATGAGGGGAGAGGTGAAGCTCCACAAGCTGAAGTGGTTGAAGCCCTACTTCAGGCTTCATCCCCCTAGAGGGGGCTTCAAGAAGACGACGAAGAGGGCGTGGAATGACGGAGGAGAGTTGGGGTACAGAGGGAAGGAGATAAATAAGCTCTTGAGGAGGATGATATGATGCGGACCATACCTAGGAGGAGGAAGAAGAGTAGGAAACTGAGAGGACACAGGCTACATGGATACGGACAGCAGAGACAGCACAGGAGGAGCGGGAGGCAAGGAGGGTTCGGAAAGGCAGGGGTGAAGAAGCACCTCTGGACTTGGATAACAGCCTACGAGCCGGACTACTTCGGTAGGGGGAGGAGGGGATTCAAGAGACCTAGAGCCGTGGTCAGGGAGATAAAGACCGTGAATGTAGGGGAACTAGAGAGGATGCTCCCAGATTTGATGGCCTTGGGATACGCCAAGGAGACGGAAAGGGGTATAGAGATCAACCTCTCCGAAGCCGGGTATGATAAGCTCTTGGGCAGAGGCAGCGTCACCAAGCCCCTACTAGTTAAGGTCGGGCTCGCCACCGAAATGGCTGTCAGAAAGCTTGAAGAAGCTGGAGGAGCCGTGATAACAGAGTCCGGGCTTGAGTGAGGGGGTAAATATGAGTATAATGAGGGAGATAATCGCCAAGATCAACAGAGGAATACCTGAGGTGGAGAAGCCTAAAAGGACCCCCTCCCTCAAGGAAAAGCTCATCTGGACCGCTATAACTCTCCTAATATACTTCTTCCTGACCGAGGTGCCTCTGTATGGGGTTCCCAAGGGCGGATTGGACTTCTTGGCGGAACTGAGGGTGATATTCGCGGGAGCCCAAGGGAGCATAGTCGAGTTAGGTATAGGGCCGGTAGTGACCGCTGGAATAGTCTTGGAGCTACTCGTAGGTAGCAAGATAGTCCAACTAGATCTAACGGATCCAGAGGATAGGAAATTCTTCCAAGAGGCCCAGAGGGTGGCGGCCATATTCTTCATACTCTTCGAGGTCTCCGCCTACACATTGGGAGGGAGGTTCGGCGCCCTCACCACCGAGCAGGCCCTAATGGCTATAGCTCAACTCTCGCTGGGGAGCTTCCTCCTGATGATGCTCGATGATCTGGTCAGCAAGTGGGGGATAGGTAGCGGTATAAGTCTCTTCATTCTGGCCGGGGTAGCCCAGAGGGTCATGTGGGGAACGCTGTCCCCAGCTATAGAGAAGGGGAGTGGCAGGTTCGTCGGTGTGATACCGGCTCTCCTCACCGAGGGAGCTGGGGCCATATACAGGGGGGCTCTCCCGGATCTCTTGGGATTGATCGCGACATTTGCGGTCTTCATAGCAGTCGTCTGGACTTATGAGGTGAGGGTCAACGTTTCAATTGCCCACACTCTCTACGGTGGTTACAGGACCAAGTATCCCATAAGGCTCCTCTACGTCAGCAACGTACCGATAATATTCGCGGCTGCGTTGATAGGGGATATAGACATAATGGCAAAAATCGTGTGGTCTAGAGTCGGGTCCAATCCGGAAGGCTGGCTGAAGTACCTAGTCGACTTCCTAGGGAGGTACGAGGCGGATCCCATCACAGGGAACATGGTACCTGTGTCCGGACTAGCTTACTACTTGGCCACCCCACACGGCCCTGAGGTACTCGTCCAAGATCCGATCAGGGCGCTCGTGTACTTAGTAGTCTTAGTAGGGGCTAGCGTCGCCTTTGCCAAAATATGGGTGATGACGGCTGGAATGGATCCCAGATCCGTCAGCGAGCAGCTCGTCAAACAAGGCATAGTTGTTCCCGGGAGGAGGGCATCTGCCAAGGTGGTAGCTAAGACCATAGAGAAGTACATAGAGGCAGTCACCTACCTCGGTGGATTCATAGTCGGTCTTTTGGCAGCCCTTGCCAACTTCACAGGAGCATTAGGGACTGGAAGCGGGATATTGCTGGCTGTTACCATAGTAGCTGGCTTCTACGAGACGCTAATGCGCGAGCGCGCCTTGGAGATGTACCCGAGGCTGAAGAAATTCATAGGATAGGTGATCTCGGTTGGATCTCTCCCTCATACTCTTTCCCCCCGGATCCATCCTCTTTCTCACATTCCTAGCCTTCGCCATAAGCCTCTCCATCAACTTGCTTAACAAGAGGACCATAGATTACGACAGACTCAGGGAACTCCAGAAGATAGTCAATGAGTACACCAAACTCCAGCGTGAACTAATCAAGGATCCCGAGAACAAAAAGTTGAAGAAGAAGCTTGACAGGATGAAGCCCCAATTCGATGCTGCCCGTTCGGAGATGACCAAAATGAATATGAAGCCCATGCTCTACACTACTCTGCCCATACTCGTTATCTTCTGGGCCCTAGGGAACTTTTACGCCGAAATTCCCGTGGCTAGGCTGCCATTCCCTCTTCCCTTCATAATGGACTATTTCCACGGGAACAGCGCCCTCTCCAACCAGACGGTCGGGTACTTAGGGTACTATATAATCGTATCATTCCTGTTCTCGATGATATTTCAGAAGGTACTGGGAACCTCTCCAACCGAGTAATTTTCTTATATTACTCCTCG
>Ga0256914_1002998_pt1 | contig 13655 bp, 14 predicted proteins | sample HulkmetaG_FD_191571 | JGI IMG/M metagenome (GOLD analysis project Ga0256914, IMG submission 191571) | Hydrothermal chimney microbial communities from Main Endeavour vent field at the Juan de Fuca Ridge, Pacific Ocean - Hulk | ecosystem: Environmental > Aquatic > Marine > Hydrothermal vents ... | reverse complement strand
GGACTTCCTTATAAAACTACCACCGACATAGAATATGAAAAAGCCTTTTTATTTCTAAAAGAAAGAGGGGTTAGAGTAACCCTCTCAAACAGATACAGAACAAGAAAAATAGGTGGTTGTGGAACATTAATGATAAATAGAACCATCTTGACAAAATAAAAAAAAGTTTATATTATATTTGTCCTAATTGGGCGGTTAGCTCAGCTGGCCAGAGCACCTCCCTTACAAGGAGGGGGTCATAGGTTCGAATCCTATACCGCCCACTTAAGCGGAGCCGTAGTTCAGCTTGGCCCAGAACGCCGGCCTGTCACGCCGGAGGTCGCGGGTTCGAATCCCGTCGGCTCCGCCATTATAATACAAAAGAGCATCCCATGTATAGAAAAAGAGAAAAAACAGAGTATATTGTTCATAATGTAGATCTCGCTTTTGATATTCTCTTTTTTTTAGCAAAATATCCAGAAAGCAAACTTCAAGAGATAGAAAGCAGGATAGAAGGATCCCACTACCAGATAGAAAAGATTGTTGAGGTTCTGATAAATAGAGGTTATATAGACTTTAATAAAAAGAAAAAAACCTACTCACTTGGAATAAAGAATTTTGAAGTAGGATACTCATACATATCACATGTAGAAATAAGAAAACTTGCAAAACCTTACCTTCAGTATCTTGGTGAAAGGTTTCAGGAAAATGTTTATCTCGCTTTAAGAAGTGGATTTGAGATTGTGTATATAGATTCTTATGAAGTAAACAGATCTGTTCTTGTAAGATCAAGGGTCGGCAGACTACTTCCTATGTATGCCTCAGCATCTGGAAAGATTCACCTTGCGGAGATGGATCAGGACGAACTTGAAGAGTTTTTTAAGGAGGTCAAGCTTATTCCATATACAAACAAGACAATCACAGAAAAAAACCTTCTTATTGAACATATAAGGCAAGTAAAACAACAAGGATATGCTATAGATGATGAAGAATGGGAAGAGGAGGTAAAATGTCTTTCAGTACCTGTAAGAAATCATACAGGTAAAGTAGCAGCAGCATTGACCCTCTCAGCTCCTTCTTACAGAGTTCCAAAAGAAAAGCTGATAACAGAAGTTAAAGATGAATTTATAAAAAAAGCTTCAGAACTTTCTGAAAAACTCGGATACTCAAAAGAATGAGAGAAAAACTGAAGAACTATCTTATTGATCTCATCAATATTCCCTCTGTTACAGGAAAAGAAAAAGAGATAGCAGACTATGTAGAGAAATTTTTAAAGAGATTCTTTTACAAAAAAAACATAATCAGGTACAGCAATTCCCTTATAGCTTACGACAGTATAGATCAGGATAGAAGAACTATCGCGTTTGTAGGACATCTCGATACTGTTCCCGGAGAAAACAGCTATACAGGAAAGGTAATAGAAAACAGACTTTACGGTCTTGGTGCTTCTGATATGAAAGGAGGCCTTGCTGTTATGATGGGTCTGATAGATTACTTTTCAAATAGAAAAAAAAGGTTTAACTGCGTATATGTATTTTATGAGAAGGAAGAGGGCCCATATAATGAAAACGGCCTTGAACCTCTTTTAAAAAATTTCAACATAATACAGAAAGCAGATCTTGCTTTAGTTCTTGAACCTACCAATAATATTATTCAGGCTGGATGTCTTGGAACTATGCATGCATCTATAATATTTAAAGGAAAAAGAGCACATTCAGCAAGACCATGGCAGGGGGAAAATGCTATACATAAATCTGCAGATTTTCTTAAAAGATTGTCTGATATTAAATGGAAAGAATACTCATTCAACGGTCTCAAATTCATAGAGGTTATAAATGCTACAATGGTTGATTTCTCAGGTGGTAGAAATATAATTCCTGATAGATTTGTTATAAATGTTAATTACAGATTTGCTCCCGGAAAAAGTATAGAGGAGGCAAAAAAAGATATACTGAAACTTGTAAATGGAGAAGCAGAAGTTAAGTTTACCGATATATGTCCTTCAGGTAAAGTGTCTCTTGATAATCCTGTCCTAAAGGAACTTATAAAAAGATATGATATGAAAGTTGAAGCAAAACAAGCATGGACGGATGTTGCAAGACTTTCACTCTATGGAATAGATGCTGTAAACTTTGGACCTGGAGACCCAGCACAGGCGCATCAAAAGGATGAATTTATACAATTACAAAATCTGTATATAAATTTTGATATACTTAAGGACTTTTTAGAAGCTTAATTTTATTTTTCAGCAAGTTCAACAGCTTTCATCATAGCCTTTGCTTTGTTGACAGTCTCTTCATACTCCCTTTCAGGAACTGAATCAGCCACAATACCAGCTCCCGCCTGTACATAAATATCATCCTTTCGAACAACAGCTGTTCTTATGGCTATAGCAGTATCTAAATTTCCATTAAAAGATATATATCCAACTGCTCCTGCATAAGGTCCCCTTTTTTCAGGTTCTATCTCCTCTATAATTTGCATGGCTCTTACCTTTGGCGCACCGCTAACAGTACCGACAGGAAAGACAGATTTTAGGACATCTAAAGGATGAAGATCATCCCTCAACTCCCCAGAAACATCAGAAACTATATGCATAACATGCGAGTAATACTCTATATACATAAATCTATCAACCTTAACTGTTCCGGATTTTGAAACCTTCCCAACGTCATTTCTTGCAAGATCCACAAGCATAAGATGTTCCGCTTTTTCTTTCTCATCATTAATAAGTTCTTCGGACAGCTTTTTATCTTCCTCAGCAGTTTTCCCCCTTGGTCTTGTGCCTGCTATAGGTTTGGTAAGTATCTTTCCATCTTTTACAGAAACAAGTATCTCAGGTGAAGAACCTATCAGTTTTATATCTCTGAAATCAAGGTAAAAAAGATAGGGGGATGGATTTATAGCTCTGACAGCTCTATAAACATTAATCGGATCTGTTTTCAGTTTTTTATGAAATCTCTGGGATATCACTACCTGTATTATATCCCCTTCCTTTATATACTGTTTACATTTTTCAACAGCTTTTAAAAAATCCTCCTTTTTAAAGTTTGATCTCCATCTTTTTATATCAATATCTTTTTTTTCTTTCAGGGATATTCTTCCTATTTTTATTTCTGAAGAAAGCCTTTTCTCTATATCTTCAATCTTTCTGATACTCTCTTCATATACATCCTTTAAAGATCTTTCTCTATCAATAATAGCGGACACTATAATTTTTATGCTATTGTTAACATTATCAAAGGCAACTATCTCATCACTTAAAAAGAAAAAAAGATCCGGTAATTTTAAAATATCGGGCTTTTCGTCAGGAACAGGCTCATAAAAATGAACCAGATCATAGGAAAGATAACCAACAAGCCCACCCCAAAAAGGCGGCAGATTGGAAAAATCTGCCGGTTTAAACTTACTTAGAAATTTCTTAAGTTCATCGATAGGATCATTTGTTTTTACATAGCTTATTCTTCCATTATCATAATATTCTACATAATTTCCCTTCGTTCTTATGTAAACAGGTAATGACGAACCTATAAACGAATATCTACCTACATTTTCTCCTTTCTCAACACTTTCAAGTAAGAAGTTGAACCTATCATTAGACTTTAACTTTACAAAAACAGATAAAGGCGTATCAAGATCGAAAAGTATCTCTTTATAAATTGGGATAACATTATATTTTTTTGATAAACTTTCAAATTCAGAAAATGTGAGCATAGACATTACATTACCTGCCTTTTTCGAATTATTATAACAGATCAGGAAGGTATAATAGCCATTACCTCTTCATGTTGAACGGATACTATAACAAGACTGTCCCTCTCTTTTCTTGGTATTACAGATATCTGTATCCTTTTATCTGCTATACCGCCACTGACTCTATCGTTTATCTCTTCTAAAACATACTCCCAGTCAACAAATAGATCCTCGTTTATTTTTGAAAGGATAGATGAGGCTAACCTTATACCCTCTCTACTCCCCACTTCAATAACTATAGAAGACTCTGTTTCATCATAGGAATATATTTTCAACATAAAACAATTTTAATACAGTTTAAAAAAAAGAAAAAGGGAGAAAAACCCCCTTATTTCACCTCTATTTTTACTTCTTTTTCCGTTGTTGCTTTAGGAATCTCTAACTTCAATATACCATCTTCTACTGTAGCTTTAGCATCTTCAGCCTTTATTTCAACTGGAAGCGGTATAACCCTCTCAAACTTTCCATAAAATCTCTCACTTCTATAGTAGTTTTCCTCTTTTTTCTCTTCTTCTTTTTTAACTTCCCCCCTTATAATTACACTGTTGTCTTTGATCTTAACCTCTATATCTTCCTTTTTAGCTCCTGGAATTTCAGCTTCAATCACAAGCTTATCCTCTTTTTCATAGATATCAACCCTTGGATTCCACGTTCTAACTTCCACAACTTCACCTTTCATTGTTGACGGAACAAGCTCGTTAAATATTTTGTTAAGCTCATGCTCTATTCTTGCCAGTTCCCTGAATGGATTCCATGTAAATGTTGCAGGGATATTTCTTTTTTCCATCATCCTCACCTCCATTTTATAATTTCATTTATATATAATATAATAATATCTTACTCAAATTTTTTCAAGAGGAAGAGCTGTTCCATAAATGTGACGACAGAATTTTACATACTGACATCAGATATTCCCTCTACACATTCTTTTATGATAATTTCTGCATTCAGATTAGCTTCGTAAAGCGATTCCGACAGACAACCGAGACGGCATGCTTTGTTTAACATATCTGATTTGAAGATTTCAACTTTACAGCTTTTGAGATCTCCCTTTTCTCTTTTATGATAACATTCAATAACTACACTGCCCGCCCTTTTGCATACTTCATCTGCAGACAGTAATACTGAAGAAAAAAATAGGAGGATAAATACAAATCTCACATCTAACTCCTTTAGGAACAGTCCTACAGATTTAAATATAGTTGAAGATATACATTCAGGCATTACTTTTAAAAAAAATCATAGCTTTCTTTCAGATTTTGGTATATATCTGTACTGTGGAATAATAACCTCTATCCCTTCTATATCTTTGATAGAGTAAACTCCGGTATGTATGGATAAAGATGTAAACGCTGCTACAACAGCATTAACTTCTGATCTTAATTTTTCAATATCTGATGAAAATAGATTTTCTTTGATAACTATACCAGATTTAGGAAGTGTATAAATTCTCTGTTCAACCCCTTCCCTTGTTTCTATAGGAAGTAGTTGTTTCCTCACAGCCTGTTCAAAAAAAAGATCTGAGTCTGTTATACTTACTAATCTTTTATCTTTAACACAGCCTTTGATCTCAAGCTGTTCAAACTCAAAATTCTCAAGTAAAACATTCATAAGCTCTGTAAGATATCTAAATTTAATACCAGAGTTTTTTTCTTTAAAGTTTATATTTAAAGTAGCTGTCTTAATCTTAGAATGTTCCAAAAACCAGTAAAGACCTTCTTTCCAGAAATGATTTATAAGATAAACTTCCCTGTCTAAACCTATCAATGCAGCAGTAAACAGATTTTTTTCATATAGATTTATACCAAGATACATAACTCTCCTCAAAAAAGATTTAAAATATGATACAGCAGGGAAATATCTATTTTTATGATATAGATAAGACTATATATACTTTATAACATTCACCTTCTCAAGGGTTATAAGTCCTTTTGTTATAAACTTCTCTATAACAGGAATTACTCTTTTAATCTTTTCTTCTTTATCTACAGCCTCAATAACAACTGGCAGGTCTCCAGAAAGGGTTAAAATGGATGCTGTATGTATCCTACTTGAAGCCCCATAACCCATAATCCCTCTTATAACAGTTGCTCCTGCTACATCGTTTTCCTTTAAAATCTCAACTATTTTTCTATATAAAAGCTTACCCTCAATCCTATCACTTTCGCCTACAAATATTCTTAAAAGTAGAGCTTCTCCTTCTATTTTCATTAATCTCTCCTAAGTTACAGCCCTTGCAATCATAAGTCCGGATACCCCTGCGGTTAATGATACTACATTATTCAATATAATATTTAGTAAAGCTTTTGCATACTCTCCATCCTGAAAAAGAATAATAGTTTCGTATGAAAATGTAGAAAATGTTGTAAATGCTCCAAGAAAGCCAACCGCAAAAAAAAGTCTCCAAACTGGATCAATACTCAATTTTTCAATACTAAGTATAAGAAAAAAAACAAGAATGAAAGAACCTACAGAATTAACAAAAAGTGTTCCAGAGGGAAAATCAAAAGGAAAAGACCTATTTATGTAATTTGATAAAAAATACCTTGAAACAGCTCCTAAACCACCACCTATCATAATGAGAATATACTCCATAACAATACCCTTTCGTAAAAGTAAAAATACAGTTTAAACTTTTATTCCTAATATACCGAATTATATATTTATACAATCATTATATATGATAGAGGTATAACTTGTTAGCCTTAAGGTTTTACAATCAGAGAGATATTAGATTAGAAAATCTAAAAAAGCCAAAACCTAAAAAAGATGAGGTGCTTATAAAGGTAACACAGGCAGGAATAAGTCAAACCCAGATAAATGAATTTATAGAAGGACCATTTTTTATAAATAAAGATCCCCATCCCCTTACAGGAAAAGCTATACCTCTAATACCCTGTCAGGAGTATGGAGGAGTTATTGAGGATGTAGGTAAGGATGTTGACAGATCTCTCATAGGTAAACAGGTGGCTGTTCTTCCCCTTATCAGCTGTGGGAAGTGTGAGTACTGCCTTAAAGGAAAAGAAAATCTATGTAAAAGTATGGCATATCACGGTCTTTTAGGTCTTGATGGAGGATTTGCAGAATATTCTGTTGTAAAAGTTGAAAATATTTTTCCAGTTGAAAAAGAAGAACTTCTAACATTTATAGAACCTATACTCGTAGGAATGAATACATTTGATATATACAGACACTACAACGGAAAAGAGGATTTTAAAAGCAAAAAGATACTTATACTTGGAGCTGGACCTGTAGGCATCTCCGTAGGAGGGGTTTGGAGAGATTACGCTAAAGCTGACGTTGTTATTAACGATATCCTTTCTTACAGAATGAAAAAAGCAGCTGAAGTTGGTTTCAGAACAGTTGAGAAAAAAGAACTTAACAAAGACAGTTTTGATGTTGTAATTGATGCTGCCGGTATGGATCCTTTATCCACAGAATCTGCAATAGTTGAGGGAATTGGATATATAAAAAAAGGTGGTTTTCTAATAAGTGTTGGAAGTTATTTTCATCCTGTTGAGTTTATACCGTCAGAATTAACATTTAATGAAAAGAATATAATATCTTCCATGGCTTACTCGTTAAAACTTATAAATGAACTTCCTGAAGTTTTAAAAAGCCTTAAGATTAATTTTAAAACATTAATACAGGAAATACCCCTTGAAAAAATCATAGAAGAAGGATACTACAGGGCAGAGGTTGAAAAAGAAAGTTTTGTGAGGATAGTTGTAAGATGTTAAAAGCCATATCAGAATGTATAAAAGAAGGTTTTGAGCTTGAAGATGTGAGATTTCTTTCCAAAGGAAATAAAGAGATCTTGAGCAAATATTCTGGATATAAAAAAATACCTGTATTAAATCAATATTTTTTGCTTATAAAGGGTGATATCTCCTATAAAAAACGACATCTGATAAAAAAATCACTTGAAGATATTCTGAGATCACTTCATAAGGCATCACTTAAAGTTAAAAAACTGGGCATTTTAGAGAAAGAACTTGAAACTATACTGAGAGCAAATGAGATATTTTTCTCAGGAAAAGGAAGTTTAGAAGACTTTTTCCTTTTTTTAAAAAACAAAAAGTATGCGGTTGTAGAAAACAATAAGGTTATACTTAATACAGGGATTGACAGATTTAGTATAACAACTTCTCTTGGGAAACTGAAAAAAGTTGATGAGTTCAGTACATCATTCGGTAAAGGCGAAACATATGCCCTTAAAACAGGCATGTATCAGATAATTGTACAGAGTGAGAAAGGTTCCCTTGATCCTTTTCTAAAAAAGGTTTTGAAAAGCAGGCTTTTATGGCTTAATAAGATATACTACGAAAAATACCAGTATTCTGTTGACGAACTTACCGGTCTTTTTACCAGAAAAAAATTTTTAAACGATCTACCTAATTTTAAAAACAGATCGTGCCTTTTAATAAATCTTAAAAATTTTAGATTTATAAATGAGATATACAGCCCACAAGTAGGAGACAAAGTCCTTCAGGAATTCGCTATTCTGCTTAAGAAAAAATCCCTCTCTGAAAATGTTTATAGGATTTTTGGAGATAAATTTGCTATTGTTTTCAATAATGAAGAACATTCTATAAATTTTTACAGAAATATTGTCAAGTTTCTACAGTCAGGGATTAAAGTGTTTCATGACGTTCTAAACGAGTATGTAACAGTTAATATACAGACAAAATTCATAATAATAAAAAAAATAGATTCAAACTTTCTTGAAAGAGCAATGATAGCCTTTAAGAAAACAGCATATCAGGACAAAGATCTTATCATATATGAAGATACAATAATGCCACAGATGGAAAAAGAGCTTAAAAGTATTGAAATAATACAGAAGGCAATTGAAAATGACAAAGTCATACCTGCATTTCAGAAAGTAATTAATCTTAATAATGAATCTGAGTATTATGAAGCCTTGATGAGAATAAAATCTGGAAGGAAGGTTTATCTTCCTGGAGATTTTCTTACTCCAGCAAAGGAGACAGGTCTTTATCCAAAACTTTCAAATATAATGTTCGATAAGGTCGTAGAGACTATAAAAAACACAGGTTACAAAATATCAATAAATATAGAGATAACGGATATACTAAGAAAAAATTTTATAGATTATACCATACAGAAAATAAAAAGATCTGGTATATCTCCTGATAAGATAATACTTGAATTAACAGAAACAGAAGATATGAACAGAATGATAAGATATGCACAGGATATACTCCAAACCTTAAAAAAAGAAGGTTTCTTTATATCTATTGATGATTTTGGTTCTGGATACTCGAACTTTTCATATCTGACAAAACTTCCAGTAGATATAATAAAAATAGACGGCAGTCTGATAAAGAATTTAGAAAAGAGCAGGAAAAATCTTTTAATTGTTAAATCTATAATAAGCATGTCTAAGCTTCTTGGAATAAAAACTGTAGCAGAATTTGTAAACTCAAAAGAGATATACAGTATTGTTGAAAATCTTGGCGTAGATTATGTTCAGGGCTTTTATATTGAAAAGCCAAAATTTAAGATATAAAATCTATAAGCTGATCTATCTCTTTCTTACTTCCTATAAAAACAGGAACTCTCTGGTGTATATTTTCAGGTTTAACTTCCAATATATCCATTTTACCTGTGGTTGACCTTCCCCCAGCCTGTCTTATTATGTAAGCCATAGGTGCAGCTTCATACAGAAGTCTCAATTTTCCTGAACTGTTTTTTCTATCAGCTGGATAACCGAACATACCACCTTTAATAAGCGTCCTGTGAACATCAGCCACCATAGATCCTATATATCTTGATGTGTAACCTTCCTCTTTTAACTGATCTATGTATTTTATTAAGGACTGATCAGTCCACTTATAGGCGTTTGCCTCATTTATGGAGTATATTTTACCTTTCTCAGGTATTTTTATATCTGGATGGGAAAGGAGGAACATACCAACAGCAGGATCATAGGTAAATCCGTTAACACCATTCCCTGTTGTAAGTACAAACATAACTGAAGATCCGTATATTATATAACCTGCAGCAACCTGCTTGTATCCTTCCTGAAGAAAGTTTTCAATACCATCGCCTATTCTTCTATGAATTGAGAATATAGTCCCTATACTAACATTAACGTCTATGTTTGATGATCCATCTAATGGATCAAAAGCTATAACATATTTTGCATCTTTCCCTTTATGCGAGTACACAGGTTCGTTTAGTTCTTCAGAAGCAAGAGCATAAAATTGTCCGCTGTCTAAGAGATGTTGAAGCATAACTGTGTTTGAAAGTTCGTCAAGCTTTTGAACCTCCTCTCCCTGAACATTAACCTTTCCTGCCTGTCCAAGAACATCTGCAAGTCCAGCCATTCTAACGTGAGAAGCTATAATCTTGGCTGCAGACTCTATAGCCATAAGTGCAAGCGATAAAGATCCTGAAGCTGAAGGATGCTTTCTTTCTTCCTCCAGGATAAATCTATTTAGATCCATACCTTTGTCAGCCATTACTGCCTCCATCAGTTGAGCTCTCTCCTAAACTCTTTGAACTTAATAACAGCTTTTTTATTTCGTAAATGCTGAAATATATAATGAAAATCTATAGACTTTCCATAAGATCTTATCAGAAGTTTTATAAGGTCGCAAACGGTGTCATCACCGGCAATACATTCATTCATCATATCTATAAGCAGATCCTCAACTGAGATAACATTTATTATCTCTCCATCAACCTCTATCCTATTAAACGTTCCAAAAGGGATTATCTCAAATTTCTTACTTATCTCGACAGCTATATCTTTTCTAATCCAGAAATCTCCCATATTCCTGTAGCCAAGCCCTTTTAATACATTTTTAATAAGATTTAGGTCTGGGAATAGAAGTGATATATTTCCTGAAGGATACAGCCCCTGTGTGTAAACTGTGAGAGCAAATTTGCCTATTATAATAGGCTGTATCCTTGATCCAGCTTTTTCTATCTCTCTGTATATCTCTTTTAAAGCATATATCTGATTGTTAAGCTGTGACATATTTTCTATCCTTTGACTGTTCCATAACTTAATCTGACCTGTTTTACATACTTTCCTATAACTTCCTTTGTATTAAAAACATTAAGCTTACCAAAGAGAAACTCAAACTTTTTGTAAAGTTCATTAAGTATTCTCTCTTTATACTCTTTTTCTAAAGTCCACCACTGGTATTTGAAAGGACCAAACCCCTTTTTCCTTGTTTTATAAATAAACTGCTGTTCAGTCTGACCTTCTTTCCACTCATTTTTAAAATTTTCTTTAATGTATCCGTATATTTCATTTCTAAAATCTTCAGGAATCAGGTCGTACATTATATTCTGAAATCCTGTTGCAAGATGGATCTCGCAACAGTTATTTTCAGGAAATTTATCAAAAAGCTCATCTGGAAGTGTTGAAGCACCATGCTGAACAGTCCCTCCAAGACCATATTTTTCCCTTGCTACTTTTCCAATATCCCTTAAAACATTAAAGTCAAGCTTCACCTCTGCAACAGTTCCATCTGGTAACGGAACTCCGCCATGTTCCGTTCCAGTCTGAACAGACATCTTAGATATACCAGCAGTCCTTTCAGGTATCTCACTGAGATATCCTTCCATAAATGCTTCAAATTCTTCAACAGTTGAGTTTTTTCCACCAATATGCCCTATCTCAGCACCTATTGATACTGTTATTCCATCTGGCTCTATATCTCTTATAAAACGGGTCATCTTTGCTGTGTTTATATAATTATGAAACTGCTGTTCCTTAAGCGAAGGCTTTGAGTAATCAACAAGTGTTGACGGATCAATATCAATATTGTAAAAACCTGCTTTTATAGCTTCTTCAGTAAGATCCTTTATATTCTGTAGCTCTTTTTCAGGATCTTCAAAATATTTCTTTGCATTAAACTGGAAATGATCTCCCTGAATAAATACTGGTCCTTTATAACCTTCTTTAACTGCAGCAGCCAATACACAGGATGCATACTCTGAAGGTCTCTGGAAAGTATATCCTATCTCTGATTTGGCTATCTCAAAAATAAATGCACCAACATTATGCTTATTAGCAACCTTAAACATCTGTCTCGCAACATCGTAAGTCATTCCTCTAATATTAACCGCTGGTGTAGTGAGCTTATCAATCTCTCCTCTACCGATAGCCATATAAAAGTCATGTATTGATGAGGTTACGGCTCCAAATTGATTAGCAACCTCCCTTATTATCCTTTTTGCTTCATCCCTTACAGACTCATCTTTAGAAAAAACAGCCGTATATATAAGATCATCTATACATTTTTCCCTCAGTTTATTTTCATCTCTTATGCTTACAGTTTCCCCTTCTACCAATACGCTTTCTGAAACAGTATTTATCAGTTCTTCTCTTGAGTTTGCTATAACCGGCATTAATCAACCCTCCTGTTTTTATTTATACAAAATTATATCAGATAGAATTAAGGCTTCTGTAAAAACCTGTATTCTTTTTTACCTTCATCTCCCTTATTATTCTGTAGGATTCTGGGATGTATCTTATCAAATCTGTTGCTCTTAAGCTCTCCACACCGGTTTCTCTTACAGCAAGATCTCCAGAAAAACCATGTAAATAAACAGCAGTTTTAACTCCCTCTTCAACTCCAAGTCTGTAAACAAGAGTACCTATTATTCCTGAAAGGATATCTCCTGTTCCAGCTGTTGCCATCCCCTCGTTGCCTTTAATTGAATAGTAAACTCTACCTTCTGGCGTTGTTATTACAGTTCTTGATCCTTTTAAAACAATATAACTATCTGTTTCTATACTTAATGATACAGCTGTATCTTCCATATTTTCCAAAATATCTTTTGTTTTTAATCCAGTAAGTCTTGACATCTCTCCTATGTGTGGTGTCAGAACTGTTGGATAATTTCTCCTTTTTAATTTTTCCTTAAAATTATCTATTAGAACAAGATTATTTATCCCATCAGCATCTATTACAAGAGGCATCTTTATTTTTAATAACTGCTCTACCACAGCCATACAGTTTTCACCTGTGGACATACCCATTCCAACAACAACCGATGTAAACTTGCCGTTTTTAATTATATCTTTTATCTGAACAGGAGCCTTTTTGCCAAAAAAACCGTCTTTATCATCAACAGGTATTGTCATCTCTTCTATTAATCTATTCTCAAATATAGGATTTAAAGATTCAGGCACAACAGCTGTAACAAGTCCTGATCCTGATGCTGATGCTGATCTGGATGCCATCATTACAGCCCCTGTTTTCCCAACAGAACCTCCAACAACAAGCAGATGACCGTAAACATACTTATGACTGTTCTTTTTTCTTTCAGGAAGTTTTATGATCTCAGGTGTCAGAAGATACCTATGAATTTCTTTTATGTAACTCTCATCAATAGAGATATCAATAACAACAACCTCTCCACATAGTTCACAGGCTGGATAAAGTATGTGTGCCGGTTTTGGATACGCAAATGTTACTGTTATATCAGCTTTCGTATGAACGCCCTCTATCTTTCCGGTATCAGTTGAAAGACCTGAAGGAATATCAACAGCAACTATATTTTTTCCATACCTGTTTATAATTTGTATAACCTTTTCCCTGAAACCTTTTACAGGAGGTTTAAACCCAGTTCCAAAAATCGCATCAACAACAACATCAGCTTCTTTTAGCGGATTTCTTATCTTACCTATATTTTTCTTATTTATAAATAAGACCTCCCCGCCAAAAGATTCAAATATTTCAAGATTTCTGAGATTATCCTCTGAAAGTTTTTCTCTACTATCAGAAAGTACAAAAACTTTCACATTTTTTCCATACCTTAAAAGATACCTTGCTATTACAAGACCGTCGCCTCCATTATTCCCGGATCCTGCAACAACAACAAAATTCTGTGTATCAAAGTACCTTTCCAAGATTATTTCAGATGCTGTTCTCCCC
>Ga0256914_1002997_pt1 | contig 13666 bp, 10 predicted proteins | sample HulkmetaG_FD_191571 | JGI IMG/M metagenome (GOLD analysis project Ga0256914, IMG submission 191571) | Hydrothermal chimney microbial communities from Main Endeavour vent field at the Juan de Fuca Ridge, Pacific Ocean - Hulk | ecosystem: Environmental > Aquatic > Marine > Hydrothermal vents ... | reverse complement strand
GTGACGTATGCCTTGTTTATCGAGGAGATCGCGAGAGGATCGTTGAGTGTGGGTGCGAACATTGCGATGCAAACCCTGATGGGAACGGATTTCATCTATCGGTTTGGGTCCGATGCCATCAAGGAACGATGCTTTTTCCCCGCCTTGAGAGGTGAGAAGATTGGAACCATCGCCTTTACCGAGCCGAACGCGGGGTCGGATTTGGCGAATATCCACACGGTGGCGAAGAAGGAAGGGGATTCCTATGTGGTCAATGGCCAAAAGACATGGATCACGAATGCCACGGTGGCCGATTTCGCCACGGTCGTGGCCTCCACGGATCGCTCCAAGGGTCTGAAAGGGTTGGGGTTTTTCCTTATCGAAAGGGATACGCCGGGGTACAACGTGGGAAAGAAGATCCACAAGCTCGGAACGAGAGGATCGGAAAATACGGAATTGACCTTTGAGGATTGTCGAATACCGGCGGAAAACCTCCTTGGCGAGGAAGGTAAGGGCGTGGTTTATCTGGGGCAGATCCTTGCCGAGATACGGATCATGACCGGGGCGTTGGCGCTTGGACTGGCCAAGACGGCGTTCGAGGATGGGTTGCAGTATTCCAAAGAGCGAGTCGCGTTTGGGCGGCCGATCGCCAAGTTCCAGTTGATTGCCGCGAAGCTGACCGAGATGTACATGAACTATGAGGCGGCCAAGCTCATGGTCTATAAGGCGGCGTGGTTGAAAGACAATGATTTGCCGCACACGAAGGAAGCCGCGAGCGCGAAGATGTTTGCCGTGGAGATGGCCTGTAAAGTGGTGGATGAGGTCACGCGGATCTATGGGGCCTATGGTTTTGCGATGGAATATCCGGCGCAGAGGTATTTCAGGGACGCGCGGTTTCTCCTGTACGGCGGAGGAACGCATGAAATCCTGAAGACGGTCATCGCGCGTGAGTTGACGGGAAGGCTATAGAGGAGAGGGGGTAAGATGGCGGAGGGAAAAGGAAGAAGGATAAGGGTCTTGGTCGCAAAGCCGGGACTGGATGGTCACGATCGTGGAGCCAAGGTGGTGGCGCAAGCCTTGAAAGAGGCGGGAATGGAGGTCATCTACACGGGCTTGCACCAGACCATCGATCAAATCATCCAGACGGCCATCCAAGAAGACGTGGATGTGATTGGGTTGAGTATCCTTTCCGGGGCGCACCTTCCCATCTGTGAGGAGCTTATCCAGAAGATGAAGGAAAAGGGAATGGAAGACGTGAAAGTCGCGGTGGGGGGCGTTATTCCGAATAGAGACGTGGAGAAATTGAAGGCCCTTGGCGTGGACGCGGTGTTCCCGGGAGGGACACCGTTCGATGAAATCGTGGAGGGGATCAGAAACGTTACCGGAAAGGGACGTGGTGAATAGACCAAGCCTTTTTCCATGCCGATATTGGAGTGATAAGAGGCCAAGCGACACCCCTTCAGGCTGCCATGAAGGGGTATTATTTTTTTTGTGACGCAAACGACGAGGACGTTTGGAGGGAAAGATGGGGGTCGCGTATTACACGAAGGATGAAAAGGATAGGATTTTAGAGGTCACGTATCAATCCGGATTGAAGATCAAGCCGGTGTACGGTCCGGAGGATCTCAAGGAAGTTGGCTTCGACTACGAGAAGGACCTGGGAGATCCCGGTGAGTATCCCTACACCCGTGGGATTCACCCTCAGGGCTACCGGACGCGGGCGTGGACGACCCGTCAATACACGGGGTTTGGGACTCCGGTAGAGACCAACGAGCGGTTCAAACTAATGATCTCCCACGGACAGACGGGCTTGAACGTGGCGTTTGATCTGCCCACGCAGATGGGGTACGACTCGGACAATCCCCGTGTGGCGGGCGAAGTGGGTCGCGTGGGGATGGCTGTCGATACCTTGCGGGACTTCGAGATTGCCTTCAAAGACATCCCTTTGGATCGCATCGGTGTGGGACTGACCATCAACGCCGTGGCCTCCATCATGTTGGCCATGTTTCAGGCCGTGGCGGAAAAGTACGGTTATAAAAAAGATCAGATCAGCGCTACGCCGCAGAACGATATTTTGAAGGAAATCATCGGGCGGGGGACGTGGATCTTTCCCGTCCAACCCGCCATCCGGTTGATCGGTGACACCATTGAATACTCGATGAATGAGCTGCCGCGGTGCAATCCCGTCAGTATCTGCGGGTATCATATTCGGGAATCGGGGGCGACACCGGCTCAAGAGATGGGTTTCGCCATCCAGATCGCGAATACCTATATCGACAATGTCCTGGAACGGGGGTATCATATCGACGATTTCGTGCGGCGTTTTTCTTTCAATTTCAACGTGTTCGGGAACCTATGGGAACAGGTCGCCAAATTCCGGGCGGGGCGCAAATTGTGGGCGAAAAATCTCAAGGAGAAATACGGGGCGAAGAATCCCAAGAGCCTCTTCCTCCGGGGGCTCTTTGGGGGGGGCGGTTACGGTTTGACGAAGAAGGAACCGGAAAACAACATCATTCGAGGGGCCTTCTACGCCTTGGCGGCGGCCCTTAGCGGCGCCCAGACGATCGCCCTTTGCTCCTACGACGAGGCCTACACCATCCCGACCCCCCATTCCGCCCTTCTTTCCCTGAGAACCCTTCAGATCGTGATGGAAGAGGTGGGCTTGCGGGATACCGTGGATCCCTTGGCGGGTTCCTATTTCATCGAAACCCTTACCAAGCAGATGGAAGAAAAGATCATCGAAGAAATGGAGCGGATCGACAAGATGGGAGGTATGGCGGTAGCGGTCGAGCAGGGGTTCGTCCAGAAGCTGGTGGCGCAACAGGCATATCAGTTCGAGAAGGACCTGCAGACGGGAAAACTGAAGAAGGTAGGGGTCAATCTCTACGCGGATGAATCCAAGAAAGAAGAGGATGTGGAGCTCCACGAGTATGATCCCAGTGTTGTCGAGCAACAGATCGAGCGACTCAAAGAGGTGAAGCGGGAGAGGAGCGACCGGGAGGTGACGGCCGCTTTGAAGGAATTGAAAAAGGCGGCGGAGGAGGGGAAAAACGTCATGCCCTATCTCGTGACGGCTGTGAAGGCGTATGCGACCGTGCAGGAGATGACGGATGTCTTCCGGGAGGTGTTTGGAGAGTTCAACGAACCGAGGATTATTTGAGGATGTTTCGACTGGACGGAAAGGTGGCATGGGTGACGGGCGGCGCCCGGGGGATTGGGGCGGCCGTGAGTCGCGTCTTGGCGAAAGCGGGGGCGAAGGTGGCCGTGATGGACATTGCCCCCGAGACGCTGGGGGACTTCCGAGCGAGGATGGCCCTGGAGCCCGGTTTGATTTTCAGGACCTATGAGGGGGATGTGTGCGACGAGAGTTCCGTGGGTCGTGTGGTGCGGGCTATCGAAGAGGATTTAGGGGCGGTGGACATCCTCGTCAACAACGCGGGGATCATTCGGGACCGTATGTTTCGGAATCTCGCCTTGGCGGATTGGCAGGCCGTGCTGGATGTAAATCTCACGGGGACGTTTCTGTGCACCAAGGCGGTGATTGAGACGATGGCCCAACGTCGGTTTGGCCGGGTCATCAATACCTCGTCCATCAGCTCGTTGGGAAACCCTGGCCAGGGAAACTACGCGGCCGCCAAGGCGGGGGTTATCGGCTTGACAAAAACCCTGGCGTTGGAATACGCCCGAAAAGGTGTCACCGTAAATTGTGTAGCACCGGGTGCCACGCATACCGACATGACCCGATCTCTTCCTGTGGAAGCCAGGAGACGCTTTGAGGAAGAAATTCCCATGGGACGGATGGCGGAACCGGACGAAATCGCCGTGGTTCACCTGTTCCTTGCAAGCGATGAGGCCCGCTACGTGACCGGGCAGGTTATATTCGTGGATGGAGGTGTTAGCTGTGGGTTTTAACATTAACGTGATGAGATGGGGGAAGTGATGAAGTACAAGATAGGTATCGACGTGGGGGGGACCTTTACGGATTTCCTGTTGACCATGGAGGATGGAAGCTCCCAAATCTACAAGGTCTTGAGTACACCGGACGATCCTTCCATCGCCACCATGCAAGGATTGAAGGAGATGGCAGAGGATCGAAACCTCAGCGTGGAGGAATTCTTGAAAGACGTGACGGTCATCGTGCACGGAACCACCGTCACCACCAACGCCGTCTTGACCTATACGGGGGCCAAAACCGGTCTCCTGACGACAAAAGGGGTTCGGGACGCCCTCGAGATGCGGCGGGGGATACGGGAGGAGCAATACAATAACCACTATCAAAACGTGGAACCGTTGGTTCAGCGGTATCTTCGGTTGCCCATCGACGAGCGGCTCGATTACAAGGGTGACGTGATCAAGCCGATCGAGGAGGACGATGTCCTGGATAAGGTTGCATTTTTCAAGGAAGAGGGCGTTGAGGCGGTGGCGATCTGTTTCATGAACTCTTTCGCCAATCCCGACCACGAAAAGAAGGCGGGGGAGATCGTCCGCCGCGAGATGCCGGACGCCTATCTCACCCTGTCGGGGGATATCCTGCCATCGATCCGGTTCTATGACCGGGTGAGCACCACGGTCTTGAACGCCTACGTGGGACCGATTCTCAAACGGTATCTGGATGCCCTCCTTAAAAAGCTGAAAGAGGTCAACTATGAGGGGGTCCTTTTGATCATGCAGTCCAATGGGGGGGTCGTGGCCCCCGAGATCGCCATGGAGCGGGCGGCGGTTACCCTGCTGTCCGGGCCCGCGGGGGGACCCGTGGCGGGGATCATGTATACCACGGTGCAGGGATACGATGATTGCATCACGGTGGACATGGGCGGAACCAGTTTCGATGCCGCCCTCATCAAGGACCGGACTCCTCTCGTGACGACGATGGGTGAGATCAACCGCCTCCGGATCGCCTTACCCATGTTGAACGTGGTGACCATTGGGGCTGGGGGTGGAAGTATCGGCTGGATCGACGAGGGGGGGCTGCTTCGTATGGGACCCCAAAGCGCCGGCGCGAAACCGGGGCCGGCGTGCTACAACCTGGGAGGCGAGGAACCGACGTGCACGGACGCGGACCTCGTCCTGGGCTATCTTGACAAGGACTACTTCGCGGGCGGGAGGATTCCTCTCGATCTGGGGAAGGCGGAGAAGGCCATCGAAGAGAAGATTGCCAAGAGATTGGGGATGGATCTCTACGAGGCCGCGCTGGGGATGTACAATGTCATCAACGTGAACATGGCGGCGGCCGTGCGGGAGGTTTCCGTGAAGCAGGGACAGGATCCACGGGATTTTCCCCTCGTCACGGCAGGAGGCGCCGGTCCCAACCACGCCTGCATGATCGCGTTGGAGCTCGAGATTCCCGTGATTCTCGTTCCTAGGGAATCCTCCATCTTCTGCGCGGCGGGAATGCTCATGTCCGACCTGAAGCATGATTTCGTGCAGACCTACGCCGTTCGGCTCGATGACATTGAGACGAAGCGTTTCAAGGACTATTTCAATGAGATGCGGAAGGAGGGAGTTGCCCACCTGAAGGAGGAAGGCATTTCGGAAGACAAAATCGAGTTTGTCTATTCTCTCGATCTTCGCTACATCAAACAGTATCATGAGGTGAACGTTCCCATCTCGGAAGAGGTGGCGATGAGCGTGGACGTGGAGGCCATGAAGGAGGCGTTTCATCCTCGGCACAACAAGCTGTACGGTTATGATTTGAGAGAGGAAGGGACGCCGGTGGAATTGATCAACATGCGCCTCACCTGTATTGGAAAGACGGACAAGCCGAAATTCAACGAGCAGCCCTACGACGGAGAGGACCCTTCCAAGGCCTTCAAGGGGAGGCGGAAGGTCTTTATTCCCACGTGGAAACGGTTTGAAGAGGTGGACGTCTTCGACAGCTTCAAACTGCGCTACGGAAACAAGATCGAGGGGCCGGCGATTCTGGAGCAGGTCAATACCACGACCTTCGTGACGCCGGAGTATTCGGTCTTGGTGGATAAGTTCGGTAGTTATACCCTTTACCTTAAATCGCGCGAGGATGAATTCGCGGGGAGGATTTTGAAATGAGCGATGTAAAGATCGACAAGGTATTGGTATCCATCCTTCAGCGGAGATTGAAATCGATCACGGAGGAGATGAGTATCGCCCTCATGATGACGACGCGCTCCCCCATTCTCTGTGAGGCAAAGGATTTCGTGACGGGGTTGTACGACCGAAACGGGAAGATGCTGGAGCAGACGGAGAACCTTCCCATCCTGTCTTTCTCTCTGGGGCCGGTTTGTGAGTATATCATCCAATACTTCGGCGACGAGATCTATCCGGGAGATGTCATTTTCCACAACGACGTTTTTTCCATGGGGAATCAGAACAACGACGTGGCCGTCTATAAGCCCATCTTCTACAAGGACGAACTGGTGGCCTGGGCAGCGTGCAAGGGACACCAGGCGGATATCGGAGGGTGTGTACAGGGAGGCTACAACCCCAACGCCACGGAGGTGTGGCAAGAGGCCCTGCGGATTCCGCCGGTTAAGGTCTATGAGAAGGGGAAACTGAGAAAGGACGTGTGGGACCTCATCTTTGCCAACATCCGCCTCGATATCGTGGCAGAAGACATGAAGGCGGAGATCGGGAGCTGTGTCGTGGGAGAGCGGGAATTGCTGAAGCTGATCGACCGTTACGGTTTGGAAGTCTTCGAGGCGCATAAGAACCATCTCTTCGATTCCACCGAGAAGATGATGCGTTCGGAGATTCGGACCATTCCCAACGGTGTCTACAAGGGAACGTCGCGCGTCTATTACGATGGCAGAAATCCGGGATCCGTCTATGAGATACACGTGACCATCACCGTGGAGGACGAGGAGATCACCTTCGATTACACGGGAACATCACCACAGACGGACGGATTCGTCAATGGAACCTATACCTCCAGCGCCTCGGCGACGACGCTGACGTTTCTGCAGATGATCAATCCCAATATCCCTCACAACGATGGCATGGTGCGTCCCATGCACATCATCATTCCCGAGGGAACGATTCTCAACGCCGCCTATCCCAAGGCGACCACCTATGGAAACCATCTCTGTCCCAACAACGCCGATGCCATCATGCGGGCCTTGGGGCCCGCCATCCCCGATCGGGTGACGGCGGAGTGGAACGAACTTCTCTGCTCTTTGACGACGGGCATCGATCCACGAAACGGCAGCCCCTATGTCGATATTGGTTTCATGGGATTGAAGGGAGGATCCGGGGCCATCAAGGGATGTGACGGCTACGATCATATCGGCATGATCGATGCCTCCGGTGGCGTGCTCGATCAGGATTATGAGATGTTCGAACAGCAGACGCCCCATCTCCTTCTCCTCCATGAATACTGGCGGGATTCCGCCGGGGCGGGACAGTGGCGCGGAGGTTTGGGTGTCGAAACGAAATTCAAGATCGGAAGCGACCACACGAAGGTTGTTACCTTTGGGGATGGGGACGTGGAACCGGCGTTTGGCGCCCACGGCGGCAAAGAAGGAACGCTGAACAAGATCGAGCTTACCTACCCCGATGGCCGGGTGTACAAGGCCCTTTCCAAGGACCTCATCGAAGATGTTCCCGCGGGGACCATCTATTTTCAACAGGCGGGGGGAGGGGGAGGCTATGGCCCCCCCTATCTGCGCCCGGTGGAGAAGGTATTGAAGGATGTGCGGAACGATGTGGTCTCGGTTGAAAAGGCGCGGGAGGATTACGGTGTCGTGATCGATCCCGAAACCCTTGAAGTGGATAGGGAAGCGACGGAAAAACTTCGGGAGCAGATGAAAGCCAAGGCGGCATGATCTCATTTTTGACCGGCATTCGTGTGCTCGACTTGACGCGGATGCTTGCGGGCCCCTATTGCACCTTGCTGTTGGCGGACATGGGGGCGGAAGTCATCAAGATAGAACGGCCTGGAAAGGGGGACGAGATCCGACGAATGGGTCCCCCTTTCATCGAAGGGGAAAGCGCCTATTTCATCAGCATCAATCGCAACAAGCGGAGCATGACCCTCGATTTGAAATCCCCCGAGGGACGTGAACTCTTTTTGAAACTCGTCGCGTGTTCGGACGTGGTGGTCAACAACTTTCGCCCTGGTGTCATGGAAGAACTGGGATTGGATGAGGATACCTTGCGAAGCGCGAATCCGCGTCTGATTACCTGTGCCATCAGTGCGTATGGGCAAACGGGGCCGTACCGCGATAGACCCGCCTATGACTTGGTGTTGCAAGCGCTGAGCGGGATCGTGGCGTTGACGGGAGAGGCGGGAGGGAAACCCGTTCGGTGTGGCATTCCCATCGGAGATCTGGCGGGGGCCATGACGGCGGCCTTCGCCATCGTGGGGGCCTTATTCGCGCGGGAGAGGACGGGTGAAGGGGCGTCTCTCGACATCAGCCTCTTCGACAGCCTCGTTTTCTTGGCTCCCTACATCGCCCAGTATTACCTTGCCGATGGGAAGATCATGGGGCCTTCCGGATCCAAACATCGATCCGTGGTTCCTTATCAGGTGTTCGAGACGGAGGACGGTTCCATCGTTGTGGCGGTCTTCGGGGAGGGATATTGGGGGCGTTTCTGCGAGGCCATCGAAAGGCCGGATCTCGCGGAGGATCCCCGATACCTCACCAACGTGGGGCGCGTGGAACACCGTGACGAACTGGAGCCGGAGCTGGAGCGAATCTTCCTGACCCGGCCGACCCTTTACTGGTTGGAACGGCTGGAGAAACACGAAATTCCCGCCTGTGAGGTCAAGACCATCGACAAGGTTCTGCGAGATCCGCAACTACTGGCCAGGGGCATGATTACGGAAATGGTTCATCCCATCTGCGGGGACGTGAAGACGCTGGCAAGCCCCATCCGTGTCAAGGGAATGGAACCGGAGGTCTTCCACGCCCCCTTGTTGGGGGAGCATACCAATGAGATCCTTTCCGGTGTGTTGAACCTCCCTCCAGAGGAGATCATCCGCCTTCGGGAAGCCGGCGTGGTGTAGATAAAACAGAATTGGGAATGAAGGGACGAAAGAACCATGAAGTATGTGATGATTGCGTTGGGAGGAGGCGTGGGAGCCGTATTGCGATACCTTATCTCCGGCATCGCCCACCGGTTTTTTGGGAGTACGTTTCCATGGGGAACCTTGACGGTCAATCTGCTGGGGGCCTTTTTTATCGGTTTTCTCTGGGCAATCTTCGAGAAGACCATCGTGCCGGTTTCGGCGCGTCTCTTCATTCTCGTGGGGTTGCTGGGCGCGCTCACCACCTTTTCCACCTACAGCCTTGAGACCTTCAACTTGCTGAGGGACGGGGAGATCCGGTTAGCCCTTACCAATATCTTTTTGAACAACTTTTTGAGCATCGCCCTTGTCTTTGTGGGGATTGGCCTTGCCGGTCTCCTGCTGTCATCCTTAAAATAGGGGGGAGGATTCATGAAATTACCGGAAGAGGGAATGCTGTTGAGGATCTTCATCGGGGAGGGGGACAAGTATGAAGGGATGCCACTGTACGAATGGATCGTGTTGAAGGCGAGGGAGATGAACCTGGCCGGCGCCACGGTGGTGAGAGGGATCATGGGGTTCGGGGCGGACAGCCGTCTTCATACCTCCAAGTTTCTTCGTCTGTCCGAGGATATGCCGATCATCGTGGAGTTGGTGGACAAACAGGAACGATTGGAACGGTTGTTTCCCCTCCTGGACAAGGCGGTTACGGAAGGCCTTATCACCCTCGAGAAGGTGCGGGTGATCAAGTATCGCCACAGCGAGCCGAGCTCCTAGTGTAAGATGGTACCATCGGGCACAGAGGGGGGTGTTCTCTACGTGGTGGCCACCCCCATTGGGAACCCGGAGGATCTGTCGCCGCGGGGGGTGCGCATCCTCAAAGAGGTGACGCTTGTGGCGGCGGAAGACACCCGTCTTGCCAGGCGGATCTTTTCTAGTTACGGTATTCACACTCCCTTGGTGAGCCTCTTCGAGCACAACGAGAAACGGAGGGTGCCGGAGTTGGTAAGGCGTTTGGAGAGGGGAGAGACCCTCGCCCTCGTCAGCGATGCGGGGACCCCTTTGATTTCCGATCCGGGCTACCGTCTCGTGCGGGAGGCGGTCGGACGCGGCATTCGGGTGGTGCCGGTTCCCGGCCCCTCCGCCGTGACGGCGGCGTTGTCCGTGGCGGGGCTTCCCACCGATCATTTCGTTTTTGTAGGGTTTCTGCCGAAAAAGGCGGGGAAACGGCGGAAGGAATTGGAAACCCTCGCGGTCCTTCCCTATACCCTCGTCTTCTTCGAGTCTCCCCACCGCGTTCTACGCACCCTTCGCGAGATCGGGGAGGTGATGGGCCAACGCCCCGTGGTCCTCTGCCGTGAACTGACGAAGCGATATGAAGAGATCCTTCGGGGAACGCCGGATAGTCTGATGGAAACCCTTGAAGGGCGACAGGTGAAGGGAGAGGTGACGCTGGTCGTGGGAGGAAAAGAGGAGCCCTGAGGGAAAAACGCGCGAAAAAAAGGGCCGCGGGATACCGCGGCCCTTTTTTGCCTTTGTTCGCGCCGGATCTTAGAAGAAGTAGTAAGCGGCGAGGATGAAAGAGTTCATCGAGGCATTGTCGTTGCCATAGGCATCCGTGTCGACGTACTCGTTGTCGGCATAGTTGTACTCGGCGCAGAGCAGGAAGCTACGAGCCGGTTTCCAGAAGATGTTGGCCGTGATGTTCCACGCCTCGTTGACCATGGAGCCGGGGAAGTAGTCTTTGTCGTCGATGCTGTCGTAGCCACCGTAGACATCGAGCCATACATTGTCGCAGACGTAGTAGGTCAGGCCTACCCATCCACCGTAACCTTCAACTTCCTTCAGGCTGCCGTTAGGTTTGGTAACGGTGTTGTATCCAAGGGTCAGAGAGGCAGCATTACCCAATGCCTGACCATAGTAGAACTTTCCGGCCAGCGCCAGGTTGCCCGCCTTCTTGGCGCGATCCTTGGAAGAGATGATGGGGATGTAGTAATCGAGCTCGATACCATAGACGTCATAGTCATCCCCGCTCGTCTTCGTCAGCGTCGAGGCTCCTGTCTCTTCGTCGGTGGTGTAGGTATAGATGTCATCCGGCTCCGACATATTGCCATAGATTCCCTGCAGCCAAATTCCCAGCGGTTTGCCGCCCGCATAGCCCAAGGCCTTGCTGATCAAGGACAGCTCGATGCTGGTATAGGGGAATCCAAGATATTCCGTGTTGAAGCCATTGGCATCGTCATCATAGGTCATGACCATCAACTCGACGCCAAAGGTGTTGTCCCCGCTGGGGAACTTCTGGGCGATGTCGAAACGAAGGGCCCGACGGAAACCGTCACCCACGATGGAGTTGAAGTTTTCCACGTAAGGCGCGTGACGGGTACCAAACATGGCCCAACCCTTACCGATCGTGATCCGCGTGTTCCCTTTGCTCAGGTACATTTCGCCGATTCGCATGCGGGGAACCTCGCTGTGGTGATCATGACCACCACCGAACATGTCGAATTCCATCCGGCCACCGGTGGTCCATCCGGCAAAGCTGTCGCCTACCATCTTGAAGCCGAAGCGGCTCTGGCGGGAGTTGGTGACCATCCAGCCGTTTTCCCCCGCGGTTGTGTCGTCACTGGGGATACGCTGATATACCTGCAGGGATTTGGCCTGCATCTTGTCCACGTAACCGGCGCGGAACTTGACATAGCCATAAAAGGTGAATTTCTTGGCGGCACCGACCGCGACCTCACCCTTCGGGACGGCAATCTTTCCCGCCTGGGCAACGCTCGGCAGGGTGACCATCGTCAGTCCGAAGACGAATGCAACCGCCGCAATGAGTAATACAGCTTTTTTCATCTGTCACTCCTTTGTTCGTTTTTTTGGGTTATGGGTTTTGACTCTCTAAAATTTTCCCCCAATACACTCGATAATTCTCTTTCTCACCTCCTCCTTTCTTTTTTAGAGGCCTTGGCGGGCTGGTTTCACACCCTTCCCCTGTGACCTCGTGACACACTATAATGCCTCTTATACCGTTTGTCAAGAGAAAAATTAAAAAATTTTAATAGAACTGCAACATACGGAATTAAAAAAGAAATACTAGTAATCGTCCACTTTTTGCCGTCATGTTTTGGAAGGGATGAGCGCCCTGAGGAAGAGAGGGGAAGCAGGTTTTTTGAACGTATTGGAAGGAGTCTTCATTCTGCCTTTGGAGTGCCTCTCTGCTCTTTTGGTTGAAAAATATCAATAAATATACTATACAAGGCGCGATTTCGGGAGGTAGCGGATGGAGCAGTTTGTCTATCCCTTTACAGCGATCGTGGATCAGGAGCCTTTGAAACGGGCGTTGATCTTGACGGTGATCGATCCGACGTTGGGGGGAGTGTTGATTCGGGGGCAGCGGGGAACGGCCAAAAGCACGGCGGTGCGCGCCCTTGCCAGGCTGCTTCCCAAGCTCGAGGTGGTGGAAGGCTGTCCGTATCATTGCCATCCTTCGGATCCTCGGCTGATGTGCGAGACGTGCCGGCGTCGTTTCGAGGAGGGAGGCCGGAAACCCCTCCCTTCCATCTTGGAGGAAACCCGGGTCGTGGAGCTTCCCCTTGGTGCCACGGAAGATCGGGTGATCGGCACCCTGAACATCGAAACGGCGATTCAGACGGGGCGGCGATCTTTCGAGCCGGGTATCCTGGCGGAGGTACACCGCGGATTTTTGTATGTGGATGAGATCAATCTCCTGCCGGATCATCTCGTCGATATCCTGTTGGACGCCGCGGCCATGGGGATGAATCACGTGGAACGGGAGGGCATTTCCTTCTCGCATCCTAGCCGCTTCGTGTTGGTGGGAACGATGAACCCCGAGGAAGGCGAATTGCGTCCCCAGTTGATGGACCGGTTTGGTCTCTGCGTGGAGGTCAGAGGGATTGCCTCTCCCGCCGTGCGGGAGGAGGTGATCTTGCGCCGTTTGGCGTACGACCGTGACCCCAAGGCCTTTCTGGACGCGTGGAGAGGGATGGAAGAACGGTTGAGCCGAGCGATCATGAAGGCGCGACGCGCGTTGCCTTCCGTGACGTTTTCCCGCGAGATTCTCCGGATGATCTCGCAGGTGTGCGCCGAATTGAAGATCGATGGACACCGGGGTGACATTACCATGGCGAAGGCGGCAACCGCCTTGGCCGCGTACAAGGGACGTCAGCAGGTGACCGAGGAAGATGTCCGGGAGTCCGCCGCGCTGGTGTTGCCCCATCGCGTTCGCCGATCCCTGATGGAAGAGGATGAGGAGTTTTCCATGGAGACGGTGGAGCAGGCCCTGGAAAAGGCGAAGGAGGCGGCTCGAGCAGCGGAGATGTTCCCGGCCGTCGAAAAAAAAAAGCGCGTTTTGAGGCACTCCAAAGCCGGTAAGGCCGCGACCCGAACCTTTTCCGTGGGAGAGAGGGAATACAATCTTACCTTTCCCAAGGTGACAGCTCGGTTACCCCGTCCAGCGGCGGGGGGGAAATCTATCAAGACGCAGGCGACCTCGAAAGGGGCCTATGTTCGGAGCGTGTTCCCTCACGGGAGACCGAGGGATGTGGCGCTCGATGCCACTTTGCGAACCGCCGCCATGTTTCAGCATCAGCGGGTGAAGGGTACGAGGGGAAAGCTGGCGATTCGTCCCTCCGACATTCGGGTGAAATGGCGGCAGAAAAAGGTGGGACGTTGCGTCCTTTTCGTGGTGGACGC